>Ga0209676_1000535_pt1 | contig 59023 bp, 43 predicted proteins | sample AraplaCvi_mLB_r2_FD_184282 | JGI IMG/M metagenome (GOLD analysis project Ga0209676, IMG submission 184282) | Arabidopsis root microbial communities from North Carolina, USA - plate scrape MF_Cvi_mLB_r2 (SPAdes) (version 2) | ecosystem: Host-associated > Plants > Roots > Endosphere | place: USA... | reverse complement strand
CGTCACTGCGGAGCTTTTCCCGGGCTTGCTCTTCACTCACAGGCAGAAGACGCAAGGTCGTATCCTGGAAAAGCTCCGCAGTGACGCCTCCCATTCCGAGCAGCAGCGCTGGGCCGAGCTGAGGGTCCCGGTGGAAGCCGAGGATCAGCTCCTGCCCACCAGTGACCATCTCCTGGACCAGGAACGACTCCGGGGTGAAGCCGACATGCCCGCCGACTTCATCGCGCATGCGCTCCAAACGATCCCCGATGGTGTCCGAAGTAAGATGCAACGCTACTCCACCCACTTCACTTTTGTGCGGGATCAGTTCCGAGAGCACTTTCAAGGCTACATGCCCGCCAAGTTCGCTCGCAGCCTGCGCTGCCTCCTGCCCGCTTTTCACCACCAGTTCGCGAGTGACCGTGATGCCAAAGCCCGCGTACAAGCGCTTGCTACGCTCTTCATCAAGCGGACCACTTGGCAGTTCTTCCACCCTAGCTGCTGCAGCTGACGGGGCTATATCGGCCGCACTTGCCGAGCTCCCCTGACCGCTCATGACCAAAGCCTTGAGCGCGCTGGCGCAGCTCTCAGGGGCGTTGAACGCAACACCACCCGAGCCGTTGATACGCTGAGCTGCTGCGGGGGCGTGGGGACTGATGTAGGCCAAGACCGGCTTATCCGAACTAGCTAGGCTGTCGCGGATAGCGTCCGCCATCAAATGAGGTTGAGCGACACCCGATGAGCCAACTACGGTGACCACAGCATCATAGTCATCGCTGTCGAGCAGAATGCCGATGGCGCTGCGCATCAACTCTGGCTGCAAGCCTGCCAGGGTCAAATCGATGGGATTACGGTCGAGCACCGCTTGGTCACCGATGTCCAAGTTACGCAGCTTCTCGGCAGTTTCCGGCCCAGGCGCAGGTGTTTCGAAACCGCTCATGCCCAAGTTGTCAGCGATCAGTGTGCCAGCTCCACCGGTCGAGGTCAGGATCGCCACTCGACGGCCATTCATTGATCTTCCGCTTGCCAACGCGAAGGGGATATCGAGCAAATCCGCGAAGGTTTCGGCGCGGATCACGCCAAGCTGCTTGAAGTAAGCGGAGTACAGGTCGTCAGAGCCAGCCAGCGCGCCCGTGTGCGAATTGGCCGCATGAGCACCTGCCTCGGACCGTCCTACCTTGTAAACCACAACTGGCTTACCAGCACTGCGGGCCTTGCGAGCTGCTCGAGTGAATTTTTCGCTGTCGCGCAGTCCTTCGATGTACAGCGCAATGACCGATGTGGTTGGGTCATCAGCGAGGTAGTCGACGAAGTCTGCAACGTCGAGATCCACTTCGTTACTGGTAGAAATGAGCTTCGAGAAGCCAATTCCAGCAGCGACACCGCGAGAAAGAAGCGCGCCCAGGATACCTCCGCTCTGAGAAACCACTGCGACGCGGCCGGGGAGCAGCTGGTCCATGTCCAATGCACCACTTGCAGAGAGGGTCACGCGCTCCGTGAGGTTAACCAGCCCGATAGTATTAGGACCAAGGATTCTCATCGAGCCTCGTGCCGCCTTGAGCTCTTCTTGCCGTTGAGCCCCGGTTGTGCCGGTCTCACCATAACCACCTGCCAGTACGATCGCTGCTGGGCAGCCGCGCGCAGCGAGATCGGCAACAGCCTGGTTGGCCCGCTCTGGACCAAGCAGAATGATCGCGACATCCGGTACTTCCGGCAAAGCATCCACGGAGGGGTAGCAGCGCAATCCATCAATTTCCTCGTACCGCGGGTTCACCGGGTACAGCCGGCCCTCGAAGCCGTGCTTGCGAAGAAATGCGATGGGACGGCCGGAGGTTTTTCGAGCATCACCCGATGCGCCGATGACGGCAACGCTGGCAGGGCTGAGAAGGCGTGCAATTTGGTCCATGATTTAGCTCCGCTCTGCCTTGCGAGCAAGGAAGGCAGCAACCGACTCCTGATGCTCGCTGGAGGTGTAGCAGATGCCCTGGGCTTGGCTGCCCATGGAGAAGATCTGGCTCTGACTCAGCTCAAAGGTGTTGTTCAGGATCGACTTGCTCAGCGCCAGAGCAGTAGCCGAGCCAGCAGAGATCTGCTGAGCCCAATCCTGAGCTGCAGGGAGAAGGTTCTCATGCGGTGCCACGCGATCGATCATCCCGATCTGCTGTGCTTCGAGTGGCGAAACGGCGCGGCCGCTGAAGATCAACTCTTTTGCTTTGCTCAGCCCTACACGGCGTGGAAGGAAGTACAAACCACCGCCATCAGGGATCAGGCCCCGCGCGATGTAACTCATAGCGAACGAAGCTTGCTCGGAGGCGATGATGAAGTCACAGCTCAGCGCCATGTCGCAGCCCAGTCCGGTTGCCGCGCCATTGACTGCAGCGATGGTGGGTTTAGGCAGGTTATGGAGCAGAGACACTGCGTGGTGGACGCGCTGCTGACGCTTCCAGCCGTTGAAAGCTACCGAACCGGCCGGTGCACTCATTCGGGCTTGCATGCCCTTGATGTCGCCGCCGGCGCAGAACCCTTTGCCAGCGCCGGTCAGGATCAGCGCTTTGATGCTGCTGTCCGCCGCGACATGCTCAAGGTGCTCGATGAGCAGCGATCGCATTCCATCGCTGATGGCGTTACGTGCCTCTGGACGGTTGAGCGTCAGGGTTGCAATACCGTCAGTGACGGTAAGGTCGATCGGAGTCGACAATTCCGTGGAAGTCGTCATGCGGTGCCTCTCTTATTATTCGGTTGATTGACCGCCCAGCAATGAGCCAAGCTTGATTCCAATCTGAGGGAGAGTGATTTTCATGACAACGCGACCGTTCCACCTATTGGAACATGGCGAGAGCGGCCTTACCTCCCCTCACATTCCCGGGCAAGGCAAGGCACCGCTCAATCGCTCGCTGGAGCGCGGGCTAGATATTCTTCGCGCCTTCAGGCCTGGCAGCGAACATCTGACCAATGGGGACCTGAGCGAGATCACCGGACTATCAAAGTCCACTGTCAGCAGGCTTACACAGACCCTCGTACGGTCTGGTTTCCTGGATTTCGACAGTATTTCCAGGGGCTACAGGCTAGCGCCTTCGGTACTTGGCATGGCTCACTCCATGTACCACGGCAGCTTTCTGCTTCAAGTCGCTACGCCTCTGATGGCCCAGGTGGCGCGAGACCATCAAGTGAATGTTGGCCTAGCCGCAGCGGACGGCGACGAGATGATCTACCTCGAGTCGATACGTTTTAGTAAACGCAAATCTCCGCGAAACGTACTGACCGGCCAGCGGCTGCCCATGGAAATGACATCCTTGGGTAGAGCCTATCTCTCGATCCTGAACGACGCGCAACGACGGCCCCTGATCGAGCTGTTCAGATCAAGACGATGCGAAGCCAGAGCTGAACAGCTCATATCAGATATCGAGGCCGCGATTACCGATGTAGAAAACAACGGCTATTGCGTTGCTTCATGGCAGCCTGAAGTCATCGCTATCGCTACCCCATTGAACCACCCGGTCTACAAGACACACGCTCTGAACATCAGCCTTTCAACGGTCGAAGCTCCCGAAGGAGTCATTGATCGGTATGCTCCAATCCTCCTGTCGCTCGCAGAATCCATCCGAGCATCACTCAACCAGGCCGGGGATGAGTGAGCGGAGAGCATAGCTACGCGAGCCCTGCCCTTTGCCCATCCTTCAAACAACCGACGAAAAAAACCGCCTAGCAAACCCGCACGGTAGCTAAGCGGTGTGAGAAAGCCCTGGGCATTAACCAGATGTCATCACTAAGTACTGGAAAAACCTGACCCTTCAGCGGAACTTAGCAGATGGCATAAGCCCGATTTGCGAATTTCGCATTGACATCGATCATCTCCATTGGCTGTCTAGGGCCATGACATGCCCGACGCTCCAGAAAACCTTGCCTTTGGCGTTCAGCTCAATCCCAAGGATGAATTTCAAGATGTGGGGACCTTAGTCCATGGTTAGTCTTGAAGCACCCATATTTTATGTTCATGGCTTGTCAAGGTGATCCAAAGGATAAGTAACAACAAAAAAACAACAAATGCTTTGTTTTCATAAGTATCGATACCAATTAAGCATGGTCCGAGCATGCCGAAATGTTATAGCAAGTCATGGCTAAAAGGTTTTGGCACTGATCGTTTTCACTGCTCTATGCTGCCCGACCCTGCCCCTACAAAAATAACGGTTACCTAAATGACAACCTTGACAGCACCCGTCGCGCAGAAAAGAGATCCTGCCGAAATACGCGCGTGTAAAAAAGCTGCAATACGACTTATACCGCTACTAGCGCTTGCTTACTTCTTCAACTATTTGGATCGCACAAACGTAGGATTCGCTTCACTAACGATGAACGAGGATCTCGGGCTCACAGCGTCGCAGTTTGGCTTCGCTGCAGGTATCTTCTATTTAGGTTACTGTATATTTGAGGTGCCAAGTAATCTGGCACTCTATAAATACGGTGCACGTCGCTGGCTTGCGAGAATCATGATTACCTGGGGATTGTTTGCCGCCGCCACCTCCCTTGCACAAGGCCCTACCAGCTATGCCGCGATTCGGTTACTTGCCGGGATTGCCGAAGCAGGTTTCTTCCCTGGCGTGATCTTCTTCCTTTCGTTGTGGTTCCCCGCTCATTACCGCACGAAGGTCATGGCTTGGTTTCTTTTCGCGATTCCAATGTCCTCCGTGCTCGGCGGCCCCTTGTCTGCCGCAATGTTGGAAATGGATGGTATCTGGGGCTTTGCAGGGTGGCAATGGTTGCTTGTCTTGCAGGGTCTCCCGGCCTGTTTCTTGGGGCTCTTGTGTTTGCGCTTACTGGCGGACAGGCCAGCTGACGCGCACTGGCTTACACCCGAGGAGAAGCGGGCTCTACAGGCAGTTCTCGATGCCGAACATGAATCCAAGAGCGCTCATAGTTTCAAACAGTCACTCAAGGATCCGAGGGTTTGGTTGCTCGCAGCAATTCTCTTCAGCTACATCATTGGTATCTTGGGTATCGGCGTTTGGCTTCCACAGATCCTCAAGAGCCATAACTTGACAAATATGCAGATTGGGTGGATCTCCGCTGCCCCTTATTTGATCGCCAGTGCAGCCATGCTGATTTGGGCCAAACTGCTCGCCCGTAAAAGACGTTACATTTTGCATCTTGCGCTGACATGCGGCACGGGCGCGGCTGGCTTCATCTTCTCTGTGGTTTACAGTGACTTACTTCCAGCTCTATTCGGGCTTACAGTAGCATTGATTGGACTCTGCTCCGTGCGGACCTGTTTCTACAGCATCCCGTCGACATTTTTGAGCAAGCAAGCGGCCGCTGGGGGTATTGCTTTCATCAACGCGACTGGCAGCCTTGGTGGCTTAGTAGGACCTTACGCAGTCGGCTGGCTCAAGGATGTCACTGGATCCTTCAGCGCCGGCTTGATGGGCATGGCATTCATGCTTTGCTTGGCTACCGTGCTGACCATCGTTCTTAGCTTCATGGTCAAGGAGAGAAAATAGACGGCTGACTAGGTGATACCGCATGCAGGTGGCCCATGAGTAACCTGCATGCAGGGGAGCATTGACCTTACTGACGACATCCTTCGAGGATGACCGCTTTCGACCCATTGCGGCCATTCGCGGAGGCCAATAAACGGCCGATTGCCCCCCTTCGACCCTATCGCTCGATAGGTGATCATGGCGCACTTCGATACAGATATGGCCTAGTTCGAAGCTACCATCTTGGCCCTGTGGGGCTATTCCAAGCGTTGCTACAGTGGGCTCCAACAACCATCCACCCACTACGAGCAACTACCCCATGAACAACCGCCTTGATTACTTCAAACTGTCTCCCCAAGCGTCCAACAAACTGGTGGAGCTCACCCTGCAACTGAGCAAGAAGCCGCTACTGGCCGATCTTGCCCACCTGATCATGTTGCGCGCTTCGCAGCTCAACGGCTGTTCGTTCTGCGTGGATATGCATGTGAAAGAGGCCAAGATCCATGGCGAGCGCGAGCTGCGTCTTCACCACGTCGCCGTCTGGCGTGAGTCGCAGCTGTTTTCGCCAGTAGAGCGAGCGGCGCTGGAGTGGACTGAAGCCCTGACCCAACTGCCGCCTCATGGTATCTCCAACAGCCTGTATGCGAGTACGCGTGAGCAGTTTTCCGAGCAGGAGCTCTCGGACTTGTCGTTCCTGATCGTCGCCATCAATGGCTGGAATCGCCTCAATGTGGCGTTCCAGGCGATCCCGGGCTCATCCGATGAGCTGTTCGGCCTGAACAAGGCCAACCTCAACTGAGTAACTTGCTGATCAACGCGCCAAGCTGCTCGCCTGGAGCAGTCGTGGCGCAGTTGGTAAAACTTAGGAGCAGACCTGACTGACGCTGCGATGAGGCAGCCCAGCGCGACAATGCTTGTATCGACATGCCCCTTGCCAGCACCTGCTCGGCCAGGGCGGTGTCACTTACGTCCTCCGGCAAACGCAGTACCAGGTGCATGCCGCCTGGCGAGCGTCCCACCTGCATACCCTTCGGTAAACTCCGCTCCAGTGCTTCGATGGTAAATGCCCGTCGCTCGTTGTAGAGGCGGCGCATGCGTTGGATATGCCGAGCGAAGTGTCCCTCGGCAACGAACTCCGCCACCAAAGCCTGGGTAATTGACGGTGACCCGGCAGCAAACAAGGCCCGGCCGACGCGCTCGAACGCTGCCACCTGCGCCTGCGGCACCACCAGATAAGCCAGGCGAATACCGGGAAACAGCACCTTGCTGAAGGTGCCGGCATACAGCACGCGCCCATGGCGATCCAGGCTGGCCAGCGCTGGAAGTGGACGGCTGACGTAGCGATACTCGCCGTCGTAATCGTCCTCGACAATCCAGCCACCGGTGCGGGCAGCCCAATCGAGTAGCAGTTGCCGGCGTGGCAGCGACAGTGCCATCGACAGCGGGCTCTGATGTCCCGGTGTCACCATGGCGACCTGAGCAGCCCGAGAACCCGCGATGGCGTGTTCTACATTCATGCCATCGGCATCAACCGGCACCGCTTCCAGCTCCAGGCCGAACTGGCGAAGCACCTGGCGCGTAGTAGGATAGCCCGGGTCTTCCACCCAGGCGCACTCGCCTGGCTGCAACAAGGTATGTGCGACTAACGACAGGCTATTGCGCCAACCGCTGGTGATAAACACTTGATGGGCACCGCAATCGATACCTCGGGACACCTGCAGATACGAGGCAATGGCGCTGCGCAACGCTGCCAAGCCGTGGGGTGCCGGATAGTCCAGATCTCCCAGACGCATCCCGCGTAGGTACCGAGCACCGAGACGCGCCCATATCTTGCGCGGAAATGCATCCAGCGCCGGTACCCCCATCTGGAACGGCAACAGCTGCGGTGGACGCCAGAGCGAATCAGGTGCGTCTTCGATCACTTGGCTGCTGACTAGTAATGCGGTGGCCGCCGACACGGGCTTCTGCAGTTCAGGATTGATTACGGTGCCTTTCTGCCCGAGCGCCAGGAGGTAACCCTCGCTGGCCAGCAGCGAATAGGCCAATTCGACGGTGCCACGGGCCACCCCCAGCTCCTTGGCCATGGCGCGCGCCGACGGCAAGCGGTCACCGGGGGACAACGTGCCTGCGGCAACGGCGGCCAGTACGCGGTCGTACAGTTGACGATACAGAGGCAAGGCAGACTGCTCTTCCAAGGGAGCAAAAGGCGGCTTGGGGGAGGTCATCATGGCCTAGTTCATATCCCATTTCTTGGCTCAATCAAGTGGGTCAATGGTAGTCCAATATAGCGCCATCACCTACTCATGAGGGCAACTCCCATGACATCCCCTTTGCACAACTTCATACCCAGCGTGCTCGACCTGGCCGACACGTCCCTGCGCCCCCTGGACAGCACCCATGACCTCTGCAGCGCATTCCCGGTAATGCAGCAATTACGCCCTCATCTGACGAGCGAAGCTGACTTCGTCAGCCGCATCGAGCGTATGCGCGTTGAAGGCTATCGCCTGATCGGCGCTTATGACTTAGGCGTTCTTGTGGCACTGGCTGGTTACCGCTTACAGGAAAACCTGGTCTACGGCGCATTCCTGTATGTCGATGACCTTGTAACCGCCGAGGCTCAGCGGGGAGGTCAGTGGGGCTCGCGCTTATTGCAAGCCTTGGAGCGACTGGCCCGCGCCAGCGGTTGTGCACGCCTGGTGCTCGACACGGGTTTGGCCAACGCCCGCGCGCAACGCTTCTACTTCCGTGAAGGCCTGTTGACGGGTGCACTGCGCTTTCAAAAACAGTTCGATACGCCATAACCCGCACGCACATCCAAGGGGGCGAACCTCATGACATCGTCACAACAGCCACTTGCTCCTTTGCGCATTCTTCGCCTGGTCGCCAGCCCCAATGCAGAGGCTTCGGAAAGTCTGAAACTGTCCCAGCAGATCCTGTTTGCCTTGGCCAGTCAGGCCGGCAGAAGGGTTATCCAGTTGACCGATTTAGACCTCAACTCCTTGGCCCCAGTCGATGCGCCTTACGCCCAGGCGTTAGCCAATCAGCGCTTAGTCATAGCAAGCGGTCAGGAGGGTACGTTGAGCCGTTCCGACGAGTTGATCGACCAACTGAAGGCATGCGACGTACTGCTGATTGCCACGCCGATGCACAACTACAGCGTGCCCGCCCCACTCAAGATGTGGATCGACCAGGTGGTACGCGTGGGCAAAACGTTTCTGGGCACCGCCAAAGGCAAAGTCGGATCGCTGACGGATCGTCCGGTTTACGTCGCAATAGCTTGCGGGGGCTACATCAGCGGCCAGCATGCCCGTCAACCCGACTTTCTGCGCCCCTACCTGTCCGCCGTACTCGCCACTATCGGTCTCAATCACGTGCATTACTTCACCGTTGAAGGTACCGCCAAGGGGATGGAGTCACTGAATACTGGAAGGGAAACAGGATACGGTGAGGTGCAGGCGTTCTTTGGTAGGGATATCCATAGCGTTGATCAAGTCTGCAGCCCGCTTTAAGACCATCATCGAATTCAAGCGTATAGGTTTGCACATCAGCTGGGCGGTGTGCCAACAAGCGGCCACGCTCTTCATCGCTCATACAAAGGAAAAGAAATCATGAATCGTCTCAATTGGTTTGAAGCTTCGCCTGGTGCTGCTAAGGCCCTCGGCGGCGTACATCATTTCGTGACCACCGCGACAAATTTGCCAGCCTCGTTGATCCACCTCGTGTTTCTCAGGGTTTCTCAAATCAACGGCTGCGCTCATTGCATTGATCTTCACTCACGCGATCTGATCAAAGCAGGTATGTCAGTGGACAAGGTACTGTTAGTGCCGGTATGGCATGAAGCGCAATATTTGTTCTCGGATCAGGAGCGCTCAGCACTGGCTTGGGCGGAAGAAGTCACCAGGGTAAGCGAGACACAGGTATCCGACGAAGCTTATGCAGCCGCATCGGCGATGTTTGTTGAAAAGGATCTTGTTGACCTGACAGCGGCGATTGCCGCAATGAATGCGTTCAACCGTATGGGCGTCAGCTTCCGACTCAAACCTGCGGCTAGGGCTTGATGACCTAGTGACTCGACCTGGAGAGGTAATACTTCGGAGACGGCACCTCGCTCCTATCGCGTACCGTCTGCTTCAGGCCAATTGCTGCCCTTTCCGAACGACCGCTATGGGTCGAAAGCTGCCGTACGTGACAGGCCGCTATCGACCCAAAGCGGACGTTCGTGGAGGGCAGCAAACGGCCAGAAGCTGCCATTCACCTCAAGCCAGTGCCAGCCAGACTCCCCCCACTAGGCGATAACGCCATACCTAGACCCCGCCTAGTCGTTCATTTAGTAAGCAAAACATCTCCATATACAGTCATTCCAAGCGAATATTGCGGACGCTCTCCGAGCCTACGGGCGACCTCCTCGTTGGCCCTTTTTGTCGCATGGAGAACTGTCGAGCCTGCTTCCCACTCTCGAAGGAATGGCTCAAGCCAGTTGTAGGTCACTTTTACGTCCAGCGGCCAAGGCGAAGCGATAACCACTCTGCACCCTTTGTCCAAAAGTAGCTTGGGCAGACCTACAGTTGTATTTCCCCAAGGATGTTTGTCAATTCGGCCTCCGCTGCATACGAAAAGAATCACCACCTCAACCCCTGCAAGTGCAGCGGCGAGTGCTATAGGCGCCTCGAAGAGGCTATCTTCATCCCGAATACTATGGATGTACCGTCCCTCTGCAGTCAGCCCGCCATGCGCCGTAACCACTGCAAGCCCAGCATCAGACAAGTCAGGTGGAAGTCGCCGCCCAGTGTCGACGGTGAATCCGAAGTCTTCGAAGGTGCCACCAAGTCTTTCAAGCGCCTTGCCCAGCGTACCATTTGCCTCAGGGCCTTCTTGAGAAGAGATCCAAGCTCTATAGGCTGTTTTGCCGCTGCGCATACTGGTCCTAGCCATTGAGAGCCAGGTAAGCGAAGGCGTTATCCCTACCGCTGTCGTAGTGCCCAAGAAATATGGGAATCCCTCATCCTCAGGCGTCACTAGCCCGAGGTTCACGGTCAATTGCTGCAACATCGGTTCTGCTATCACCAAAAGCGATGCGGGGGCAGGAAGCCGCACATCTAACCGCTCCATCGTGATAAAGAACTCGTTGTCTCCATCCGCCGCATCAACATAGCCATATTGGCGCGGATAGTCCTCCAGCCACGCTAGCATCCGCAAACGGAAGGAACGGTCATGCCGAGGTTGCTCAATGAACTGAACGTGTCCGTTGGAAGCGTGGGTTACGACCAGCTCGCCGGCACTGTCCAGCCCCAGAAAAACCACATCTAGGCCCGCGCTGTTAAGCGACTTCGCATGGTGGGCTGGCCAACCAACTTCCATAGCAGGCGGGTGCGCTGGCAATGCAACAGCGTGATCCGCGAGAAGCTCGACGGCTAGCGCTTTGTCCTCCGCAGAGGCAGGTCGTCCAACTTGGTCGTTCAATAGTCGACGAGCCGCCACTCCAACAATTTCAAAATCACCGGCGGCATCTGCTGCGTAGAGCGCTCGCTGCACTTGATTGAACATTGCGGTAACGTCCGCCGCAGATGGCGCGTCAGATGAGACAGTTTCCACCAATTGAGAAGCCTGCCGTCCTAATAACGCGAGCCCGGCCTTCAGCAGGTCGAGAGTGCTTTCGTCTACCTGTACAGCTGCTGCTTTGGCTTTCTGAACCGCCTGCCCCAACATGACTACCAACGGGAGTAGTAAGCTTCGGTCAGTCATGGCGCGTTCACAACCGTTAGACAACCCACTCACAATCGCTGCGATTTCGTCATTCTGGCTGCTGCCGACCTCCATTAGCCGAAGGCTCATTTCAATTGCTACGATTCGAGGATCGTTCTCCGCATCGAGCCCTAGATCGCCCGCTAGCTTTTTTAGTGTTGGCAGAAAACCACGTGCTATTTGGAATAGCCCAAGGTCACGCAGAACGCGGATTGCCGCATGAACCTCTTGCCATAGGTCGGCCTTGCTCACCGGAGCATTGGTAGCCAAGGCACATGCGAGCCCGACTAATGCCTCAGCCATATTGCGGCAGCGGTGATAGGTATCTGCGAAGCCCAGCCAAGCCAGCCTCTGGCGGAGCGCATTTCCCTGCCCCATCACTAGAATTTGCTCGGCTAGATTTCGAGCTCGTTGAAACTGCCCCGCTGTAGCACAATTTCCTGCCACGAGTCGCATGGCACGCAGATCTTCATTTCGCTCACTGGTTGCGTACGGACTAATTGCGCAAACCAGCAGGGCTAGGAGCTCCAAGAATCTAAGATCGACGTCCTCACCCTTCGGTGCACTCATGAGAATCATCCGGACAAGTAAGCGGATCGTTTCGTCGGGATGAGGCACCAACTCCGCCGGCAGGACAGTCACCCCATACTCCGCAGCACCATGGGCGCCCAACCACTTCAGTCCTTTCTCAATAGTTGCTTTAATTTCTTGTTCGTCCCGCTCGCCGCTGCTCCCCTCATCGCGGTTCGGCGTATGCGCCTCTCCATCAGATGTGGCAAGCCTCACACCCTCCTCTGCGATATCCAACATCGTGGCGGCAATCATGGGGATACCGATGTCACCGCAGGAGTCCACAGAGAGCAATCGTGAAAACTGAGATCTAATGCTTCCGTCCCCTGGATGGAGCGCCAGGAAACGTATCGCCGCCTGGAGCGGGACACGATAATAATCTCGCTGGTCCCGACGGACCTCTTCCTTCAGCATTAAGGAGCGTACTGACCACAGCACAACCTGAGTGGCTTGGCGACCGTACAGCTCAGAAGTCGCAATTTCGCTCGCAATATCGGCTGCATACCGAGACTGACCGATGCTCCAGGCGTGCATGGAACAGCAGATTGCAGCGAGCTCCAGCCAGTCCGCGCTCCATTCCCGCGCCTGCTCTATGATCCGGTCGTAGTCTGGCTCCTGGGACACAACTGCGTTCAGTATTCCCAGGTGTTTCTCAGTGAAGCCTGCCGTAGTAAAGGCATGCCCCCCTTCATGTGTTTTAGAGGAGCAGTTCCACAGCAATCGGCGATCACGGTTCTCTCGTAAGCGATCCGAACTCGGATACATCTGGGCGAGACGTGCGTCGTAACGCTCGATCAGATGGTTATCCTCAATAGCCGTCGCTAACTCAAGTCCTTGCTCTATCCAAATGACGCTAGATACGAATTCAGCATCGGCGGGCAAGAAGCTCAGTGCGAGCGAGTCGTCCCCGCTCTTATGAGCCAGCCACGCCAACTGGACCAGGTTCGATGGCTCCAACTCTGAAATGTGTGGCAGTAGCTGCGTTATTGTGGCGATGGCGTCGTCATGCATTGCCACCCGAGAAAACAGCTGAGCAAGCACGTGGTGCCGGTTTACCTCAGACAATTGAAGGCTATCGATCTCAGCGATAGCTATCGCAATATCCCCGCCCAGCGCGAGTGCAAGCCACCTGTGTGCACGACGATCAACCTCTTCCTTCTCATCGCGTTCGAGTGCTAAGCCAGCGACGTAGCAATCATCAACCCCAACTAGCTGCTCGGTGTTGTGCGGCTGAGTGGCTGGGGACTCCTCGACATGGATTACGGCATATCCGTCCCCTCTCTTCACGGCAGCCACACACCGCCGACATAGGGATGCCACATGAGGTACCCAAAGGTCCTCTGACGTCAGGACAGCCGAGACACCAAACGCATTAGGCGATTCGATGTCCTGGTCTCGATAAATGCTCGCTGAGGCAACAGCCACTAGCCGTCGCGGCCCCTCCTTCAGGACGGACGCTTCAAGGTCGGCCGTATCAAGAGTGGGGCAATTCACGATGCGTATTTCCCGCCTCAAGTACTCGAGTTCTTTCGCACTTGGTTCAGTTCCACGCAACGCCTCAGTACCAGCAGCCATGGCATCAAAGACAGCTTCGTCATTCAAGCTGGTCGCCGAGGCGGGTGGCAAAATGACGGAGACACCAGAAAACGGTCTTTTGCCGTTTTCATCGGTCAGGCCCATCAAGAGCGCAATGACTGTTCGCCCAATCACCTCTGAAAACGAGCCCCCCTGTATCAGGTCTGCAGTCCCGAGGTTAAAGCCTTTGGCAAACAGTACTCTTGGGTCGTATCCCTGAACGTTTGTTGCCTCTGACATGTCCGAATCATTCATAACCTGCTTCCTTGAATACGACGACGCAGAGGATTAATGCTGATCTCTGTTAATGCAATCAAGACCTGGCTCGAGAAATTTAATGACTGCTTTCGGCCGCAAGCTGTCTATCGCGGCCGTCCGCTATGGGTCGATTGCTGCCGTTCACGATCATGGATATCGTCATGCCGACCTCTTCGCTATATTAGGTCTGATAAGCCACAGGTTATCCGAACCTATTGCAGCGTTGAGCGAGATGAAATTGACAGAGCCGGTACAGATGCCCTCCTCCCATCCGCTGGTGCTAGCAGAATTGGCCGACAGCACCCGCGCCGCTGCTGAGGCATTCATCGCGGCAGGCACTGCGGCCAATACCGTGCGTAGCTACCAGAGCGCCCTCACCTACTGGTCCGCGTGGTTGCGGTTACGTTATCGCCGCTCGCTCGGCGACGGCGCGTTGCCATCCGAGGTCGCCGTGCAATTCATTGTTGACCATTTGGCCAGGCCCGATACTTCTGGTAACTGGACACACCTGCTGCCGCCGGCCGTCGATGCCGCGTTAGTGGAAGCCAAGATCAAGGCCAAACGGGGGCCACTGTCGTTTAGCACAGTTAGCCATCGCTTGGCAGTTTTGGCTAAATGGCATCGCCTGCGACGCTGGGATAACCCAAGTGATGCTCCTGCGGTGAAGACGCTTCTTCGCGAAGCACGCAAGGCCCAGGCGCGCCAAGGCGTATCCGTGCGGAAGAAAACCGCGGTGGTCTTGGAGCCGCTGCAGGCGATGCTCGCCACCTGCACTGACGGCGTGCGTGGCACGCGCGATCGCGCCCTGCTGTTGCTGGCCTGGAGCGGCGGTGGCCGGCGCCGCTCGGAAATCGTGGGTTTGCAGATCGGAGACCTGCGGCGTCTGGACGCCGACACCTGGCTCTATGCACTCGGGGCGACCAAAACCGACAGTAGCGGCGTGCGCCGGGAAAAGCCGCTGCAGGGACCGGCGGCCCAGGCGTTGAACGCCTGGCTCGCTGTAGCACCGGCCTGCGAGGGCCCGCTGTTTCGCCGCTTGTACAAAGGGGGCCGGGTCGCGGCTGCTGGGCTGTCCGGTGACCAGGTCGCGCGTATCGTCAAACGTCGCGCGGCACTGGCCGGCCTCGACGGCGACTGGGCGGCGCACAGCCTTCGCTCGGGCTTCGTCACAGAGGCCGGACGCCAGGGCGTGCCGCTTGGCGAGGTCATGGCGATGACCGAGCACCACAGTGTCAGCACGGTGATGGGCTACTTTCAGGCTGGATCGCTGCTGGGGAGTCGTGCCAGCCAATTATTGACCACATCTTCTCCACTACAGGACAGCACAGACAAGGTCAATAACAGCTAATACATGCACCTGGGCGCTCCAGGTGGGTGCATAGGGGTGTGCTGCCGTTGTTCCGTGCGTGAAATCACGCTCATTCATCAAAATTGGTGACACGCCTGCCACTTTTTTAATCTGTGGTTGAGGGCTGCAACTGCGCATCCGTCGGGACTGGCTACCAGCAGGAGCCCCCCGCAACTTTGGCAGCAGAGAAAGCTGGTTTCTCCGAAGTAGTGACGACGGGCAAGGCCCGTTGGATTCTGGACCCAAGGCCCCAGGCTGGGAGCTAAAGGATTGCTGCGACTACTCCTCAAAATTGACTGAGAAGGCACCGGTGGGGTGCCTTTTCTGTTTGATGCTCGACAGAACTGCGCTACCGCACATTTAGACGCTAGCGCGGACGTTTTATCGCTCAGCTACCATAGGGATCGAGCGGGGGATCCCACATGATGACGTAGTAGCCAAATCCCAATCTAGGTTAGTGGCGAGGCTCGAAGAGCTGAGAGCCGGCGCAGGGCATGAGCCATGCGTCAGTCCGCTATGCGAACGAGCTCAGCTACGAACTACGCAGTGCTGAATCCGCAGATCGAGACAGACTTCAATCGTCAGAAAGCTCTTTTTTGACTCTGGCCAGGAGTGCATCCAGACTCGTTCCTGACTGCAAGGCAAATCCTTCCGCCAAAATACTCAACGGATGCACATCCATCATCTCGGCAATCGTCGCTAGCTTGTTGACAGTGACGGCTTTCATCCCTCGCTCCAAAGAACTGATGTACGTTCGACTGCTGATGCCGCCAAAGTCTTCCTGGGTGAAACCTTTGCGTAGCCGAGCGTTGCGTAATGCCTGACCCAGAGCATCATTCAGTTCCATTTGCGACTCCTGCAAAAGGAACGATGAAGCGACATTGAACACTAAAGGACTACAATCTATAGTGTTCATTTTCGGTACGAGGTGGCCTGCATGTTCGTGACTCATCCAGGCGCTGAGCTTCGAGGTAGCCTGCATTTCGCTGACGGAAGCAGACAATGGGCGATCGTCGAGCAGGAGCTGGCCGTACCTTGGCTGTATGTATGCATTACGCAACTGGATAACAGCTTCGACTTCCAGCGAATGATGCTGGTCTCCTGCGTGGAGCATTTTCGGCAGCTATTGGAAAGCCTTCCAGCAAACGCTACCGTGACTCGCGTCATGAGTGTCATGCCCTGTCACGATAATTCAGGCATGTGGTCAATGGTGCCGGTACAGGCGATCGAATTGCGTAAGAGCGGCGAGCGATCCGTGTTTATGATCGATCTTGCCAACGGTGCGCACTACGAAGAAGCGGCGAGCAGCGTAACACTGCTTCGCGATCCGCTGACGCTCTACCGAGCGAACTGAGCGGTCTATCACCCAGCTGCAACAATGGGCGAGCTGAGCCCCACTTTGAGATGTGGGTTATACCAGAAGCGTAAGAGGGTCGCCGGATGCGGTTGATATGCCCAGAATTGCACCGTTTCACGTGCCTGGACGTTTGACTGCGCTGCGGCGCTGGGCCGCTTCTGGCAGCGTTCAGCGCTCTGGCTGGCCAACCAGCGCGGGTCGGCATGGATGGCAGTAAACTGCAGTAGGCTTGCTTGGCTATGACCACAGATGCACACAACCTCATTGCCCAGGGTCAGCGGCGGTACGTTGGACGAAAGTGCTACCGAAAAACGGTCACGCTCCGCTGATCGGCTCGCATTAGTCCGCTCGATGCCGGACCAGATGGAGTAAAAAAGCGTAATCCACAGTGCCATGATTTGCCGGCGGGTAGTCGGCAAGATGGTGTGTGAAGGTGCCGCTAGATTAATTGCTGCCCCTTCTCCGTAGTCATAACGTAAGGCTAAGCGCCACGCCAGAAATGCAGCAGATACAGTGCACGCGGCCTGGCTGTCCAGCGCGTGACGCCCTCGGGTTGTCAGGGCTGTCAAATATCGATAGCAAGCCGCATGGGCTCTGACATACCGCCGGTACAAATAGTGGCGAACGCAGCGGTACAGTGCGAACAAATTATCGTTGTCTGGCTGGAAGACCGCGTCATGGGCCAAGTGCGGAGTTGTCTTCACCTGAACGGGCGGCAACGGCGTAGATGCGATGGCGCCAGGAACTGGAAAAGGTCCGATCGCGGCCAGCGCCAGTTGCAAGCCACAATTTATCAGTTGCTCATGCCTGCTAGGAACCGATCCGCCCGAGTATGCAGGGTTAAACAGCGAAGTCGCATAGTCGACCAGCGGGCTATTGATTGCCTGCGCTGCTTTGAACCACTTCTGCAATGCAAGCCCTAACGTGGCGTAAGCCTGCCACTGATCAGCGGTAACCTTGCACAGCACCACCGAGCCGGTAGAAGAAAAGGCAAAGTGGCCGCATCGGGTGTTGGCGTGGTACCCCTCATTGAGGGCCGTGATGGTCATCCCGGCTGGCAAGCAGGCGCGCGAACAACAACGACAATGAATCAGTGGTTCATCATGCCAGGGGCACCGCTGAACGATCTGCAGCAGGAAAAAGACTGAATGGTAGCCTGCCGCAATGCACTGTGGGCAGTGTCGGATACACGCATTCTGTGACGACTGGGGAATGCTCGTTAGGCAATCGATGAAGCATCGGCTGATCGCCTCCTCAGAAAGTCCTAATGCGCTAGCCAGTTTCCCGGGGCCGACTTCCTTGGCAAGCCAATAGCGCGCCCCGCCACCACCAGTCAGCGCTGAAATCAGATAGTGCGGAGGGATGAGGTTTAACCCCCCAGCCTTGGTAAATACTGCCCAGGACGACTCAAATGGCAGGTAATTGAACTGGCCGTAGGTGATTTTCACCGCAATCAAACCTTTTTTGGGGCTTGTCGCATGATCATGACAAAATCCTGAATGAGGCTTTTATCGATGGCGATAGCGACCATTTCATTGGAGAGGGAAAATTCCGCATTATCCATGTGTCGGCTGCGCATCAAGATGTCCTCAACAACCCGCAGGGTATGTTCCAGCGGCAGCGCAACCGCGCCGGCATTGCCTGCAATATTGATCAGCGCAGTCCAAATCAAGCCGCCCGCTTTGGCTAGCCTGAAGCCGGCAGCGTAGGCCTGCGGGAGAAAGAATTGAGTGTAAGTACAGCCAGAATCCAGTGGGTACTCCTTGCGGGAGTCATATTCATTTAAAATAGAAGTGAAATCATCCAGTGATAGACAGCCCACGAACTTGATAGGCTCGCAGAGAAACCGCGCGACGAGGTTGGTCGCCCCCAGCGAAAAGAGCAGTGATTGCCGTTCCAGGATTTCGGACTGTCCGAAACCCAGGGTAGTCATATTGACTCCACGGTCTTCTAGCTTATTGTGGATGACCGATAGCTCGGTGTAAGCGTCGACGGTGAGCATTTGGTTTTCATCTAGGATCAAGACAAAATGATTACCGTTACGTTCCTCCAGCTCAGCGATGACATGCAGAAGAAACTTTTCCTTCAATTGGTTGTAGGGCTCTTTAGATCTCGTTGGAAGCTTCAGGTCCTTTACCAGATCACCCATCAGCCTGCCCGATTTATCACCATCTGAGGTGTAATATAAAATATACTTTCGCGGAAATTCAGCGGCGAGCAGATCGCGAGTGATCGTCGCACATCGGGTCTTGCCCATTCTCGGCCTGGCATACATGAACGTACCGGTGTGCCGCGCAAAAACTCGCTCACGTATGATAGAGTAAGCCTTGGTAATCATTGGCGTGATCACCGTGTAGCGGTGGGTGACCACCGGGTGCTCTTCGAGCAAAAATTCACGATCAAGCGTCGGAGTGTGCAAGTTTTCGCTCATGATCCCCGCCTTTTCTGATTGATAATGTCATTTAAGTCAGGAACAGGCTTGCCAATGATCAGGGAGTCCGAGTACTCAAGCGTTTTGCCGATCGTCACTGTGTTGTTGGCTTGCGGCTCCGTGATTTGCAGGTCAATACCCGCCTCGGCGGCAACGCGTGCGGCCTCAGTCGCGTCTTGCGCATTCAGGTCACTACCTCTCTGGCTGCTGGCACTGAGCCCGGCAATGTAGGCTCGTACTGGATCCTGCTCCGAGGCGATTTGCAATGTTCGGTCGGCCAACTTCGCATTGATGGCTTTGCGTGTTTTGAGATCATGCTTGGTATCAGCCCAATGCCCCATTGCCACGAGCTTTCCTAAAAGACAGCCATCTCGGGTATAGGCGGTAAGGACCCGCAAGTCGCTCTCGTCGATGTAGATGATCACTTTTTTACCGATGAGGCCCCAGCCATCAGCTAAAAGTGAACTGCTATAACGAACGCGCATGAACTGAACGTAGGGGCGTCGCCCCTTTTTGCTGTTGCCACAAACTGACACTATGCGCTTCATTTGAAGGATTTCAGTGGGCTGGCACCGACTTCCCAGTGTTCTTGGTAGAAAGTGATTATTGTCTTTAGCCATTTTTTGTCTGATGAAGTCAAGCGGAGATAAGAAAAATAGCCCTTCGCTTATTCTGGCGTTATATTGAGCTATCTCAACATCCAACAAATGTAAAAGCTCTTCTGCCAAAATGGGAATTTGTATCGCAGCCTGCTCAGCATTGGGTGCTTTCCCGTTATCAGGGCCGTGCCCAGTTGTGCTGGGTAGGCGACAGAAAACGTTCCCTGAAAAGAGCGAAAATAAGTGCTCGACATACGGGCGTCGCTCAAAGTGCGCCGGCTGGCCTAGCGTCCAAAAAAAGCCCAGTTCTTCCCGAGCGGTAATCGTCACTTTCTCAGACAAATGTGCCAACGCGCCATCGAATTTGGCCACGGAAAAGACGATGCCTTTACAGCCCTCGATGACCGCATTCGGCAATCCGCTGCTCTTGGGGTAAATCAAGCCAGCAATGACCGGTTCGGGGCGAGGCTGGCCAGAGATGGAGTAACGCATTACATCAATTACATCCTGCGCAGACAGTTCACTGCTGAATACGCACTTGTAAGCCAGCACCGCATGGGAAGCGGAGTCGGTCATCAAAACCACCCAGAGCCGATTGATCCTGACATTGACATATAAGCCATCAGGGGTTTTGAATCGGACGGCCGAATGGCAATCCCAGTGGTATCCGTCAATTTCGACCGCATCGAAGGGCTCGGTGAACTGTAACTGAGGGCGAACTCCCCGGCCGACAGCCAAATGCGCTTTGGCCGCGCTTTCGCCCTCAAGCCTTACAAAATGACTATTCTGATCCTGCTTCGTATCAGCGATGAATTTCGATATCGTACGGAGACCCAGGTATTTGGTGTAGAATGGCCACTCGTTGTCTTTTACGCCGTGCTGCCTCAGCAAGCCCAGAAAATCTCTGTGGTAAGAAATTGGTCGCTTTCTATACTCTTCAACATGACCCGCCTTCTTTGAGCCCTTGATAACTTTGATAAACTCTTCCTCTAATCCCGGAAACCTTCCAAAGGTCTGCCTGAGTATTCCGGAGAGGCCACCCTTTGCTTCAGGCAGCTTCGGCTTAGCTGGCAGCTTGCGGCTATAACCATTAATATGAAGGTTGGGCAGTAAAGCACGGCCCCCCCACAGATTGCCATCCGGTGCAGACTTCATGCAGCGCTTAGCATAGTAATAAATATTGCTTTTTTTTATCCCGGTACAATCCTGTATTTCCTTCGTGGTTGCATCTGAACAGAACAAACGCATCGCAGTATATTTCCGCTGATAATCCTCTAGCTCCGATTCTGTCAGCCCGGTTAGGTCTGGTTTCGGCCAGTCATCGAACGTTCCGTAAGCCGACGCCTTAAGTGACATGACAAAGATCCGACTCAGTGTTTGTTACCGGCTGCCGGCACATCCATGGCGTATGGACTCCAAAAGGTTGGTCGGTTAGATTCATGCGGATGTAGCCATTAACAACATGTCGTACGAAGACTCCGCAAACCTCAGATTGATCCAGAAGAGGTAAAGCATCGAAGAAATTGTGAAGCTCGCCCTTTTTTTGACTGATGGTAAAGGCGCGCACCGCATTTGAAGTGGCGACACACTCTTTTTGTGCAATAGCTGCTGCAAAAGCTAAGGGCTTCATCAGCTTTACAGCCAATCCAGACTGCGACAGGACTTCGCTCGTTGGAATACAAATAACCGATGAGGAGCCACTCTTCTCCACTCTACGATCACTAATTATTAATTTACTTGCTCCTTGAGAGCGCCTGACTACTGAGAAATCATAATCATTCCCTACAGACCCAAGGCGAAATGTTTCTACATCAGGGTCAAATTCCAAACAAACGAGCCAGTAGATAAGTGCGATATCTGACGGCAATACCAAGCTTGCATGACACTTCTCACTCCAGGCATACCAAATATTCCCAGCGGGGCCACCTCGGGACCTTGCAGCATCGAGTACGCGCCGCCGCAGGGTATTCTTTGGCGTTAGTTTGGATGTCGTCATTGCCCTCTCCAGATTCTAGATGGCTGTCATCAAAGGTAATGATTCCATGGCCCGAGACATAGATTTTTTTCTTATGAAAGGCGGCAGACACCCTAGCACTGATAATAACTAATCAGCAGGCTCGGCGCTTTCAATAATACATAACACGTATCTATAAGTCTCAATGCCAGCCTCCGACACTTCCAATTCATTACACGTAGCAATACCTCGCGATATACAGTATCCGCTTGTCGAGACTCAGCTGCGCCTAAGCGAACCTTTGATCGCCTGAAATTGAAGTGCTCGTGCGCCAGATGCCAATTGCACTAAAATACAGAAACTACGGTACATATATGCGCATGATGCTCTGCTGCCCGTAGTGATGGGATTATTGCTGATAAGGTCGAGGGGCAGATAATGAGCCACGAAACAGAAAGCCAAGAAGAGGGTGATTTTCTACGACTCAGCGACGATCAATTACTGCTTAAGTGGCTTGCGGCGAGATCTTCCTGCTCGAATTCATACAGAGTCATGCGCAAAGAGGCAGAACGCTTTGTCCTCTGGGGGCAAAGCACGCTCGGCAAGGGTCTTCGCGAAATTGTATCTGAGGATGCCTGCGCTTATGCAGTTTTCTTGTCGGACCCTCAACCGAACAGTATGTGGGTGTCCAAAATTAAATATCCACGAGGACATCCAGAATGGCGACCCTTTGCCAGGTCGTTGAATGCTAGCTCCCGACGACTAGCAATTACCCAGCTGGGAGGGTTGTACAACTGGATGGTAGAACGGGGTTGCTGTGGCGCAAACCCTTTCCGACTCGTGCAAAAGCCTGAGCTGATTCACTCGGCAGTCATAACTCGCCAGATCCCCCTCACTGGAATTCAACTCCTGCTTGAGGCTGCGGGGGAATCCACCAACAAATTAAAGTCTGCAAGAGATCGGTTTATGGTCGCTCTATTTTACCTGACGGGGATTCGCACATTCGAAGCAGTCAATGCCAACATGAATAGCATTCAACCATTCAGCGAGACTGAGCGTTTGCTCCAGGTGATCGGCAGAAGGAACAAATTACGGAACATCCCTGTTACTGCAGATCTTTATTCGGAGTTCGTTCAGTATCGTACTTCATTTGGATTAGCACCGACTATACCCGACAATGATCAAACTCCGCTGCTCCTGGCAGCTAATAGCCGCTTGAAACGGGCCCACAGCAGCACTGTACTCAAAGCCATGAAGGCTATCATGGAGAGAGCGGCGAACCTGGCACGCGAACGTGAAATGCCTGAACTCTCGGTGCAACTAAAATCAGCATCCACTCATTGGCTACGCCACTCATGCTTCAGCCACCTCGCAGCTGAAACGGGCAACTTGGTACTTGTTAATACGCTAGCGGGCAATAGCTCGGTGGAAAGCATCGCCCGCTACATTCCTGTTGAAGATCAAATGCTGTTGCAAGGGAGTGCTCTCTTAAAGCTGCCCGTGACGCGTGGTTCGTTAGCCGCGCGAGGCCAATGATCTGCTATAATTGCTGTGGATACGACGGGCGTGCGTAGTCGGGCGAAATGAAATGCGAGCCGAGCTCTCTTTCTGTGAACAATTTTCAAATTTAAGGCAGCGCGGTAAATTATGAGCAGTTCTGATTCAAAGGGAGGTCGGAGCAATACACGAGTACTTGTACATGCTTATGCGCAAGAATTACTCGCGCAGGGAGTTGAGGTTCGCCAGTCTGTCTTGCGCGATTTGATATTCGAGCGTCATGCGATAAGAGCATCACCTAATCTGGTTCAGGATGAAATTAAAAAATTCTGGTCATCTGCCGGACCTGTGATAAGCGCTCGACTACATAGACCGTCGATCCCCGAATCATTGTGCCTACAATTGGATCAGGTGTGGCAACATGCGCTCGACTCAGCCTCTCAAGCTTTGCAAGGGGAGCGACATGACCTCCACCTCACTCTTGAACTCGCAGACAATACACGACACGCAGTTGAACGCGGCAAACATAAGGTTGCTGCGATTCTCGTTGAACGAGATCGTGAGATCAAAGAGTTGACTGCTGTCAGGGAACGCTTAGCTGAGCAAATTGAGCATCTCGATGCAGGGGTGCGTCATTGGCAGCAAAAATACGATGCCTTGCGCCAGGAGCAAATAATAGCTACGAAGGTTCAAGCCGATGAGATCGAACGCATTCAGCTTCTGCATCGTGCGCAGATTGAGTTTTTACAAGAGTCGCATCTAGCAGAGGTACAGCGCTTGCAAGAGCAGCTACTTCAGATTGGTGTCAGCGCTGCTTCAGCACGAGAGGATGCAGCTAAGCATCTTGAGCGTACAGAAAATCACTTGATGATGGAAACCGCACGTGTTCGCGACGAAGAGCGCAGCAAAACCGAACGACTTCATAAAGAACTCCGGCAGGCAAACGCCATGCTTGACCAGCTAAGAATTCTCAAGAACAAAGCAGCGGAAGATGTCGCCGAGCTTAAAGGAAGGCTTCAGGGTGTTGCGGAGGCTGCGAACACTCTCAGGGATGAAAACTCAGCTCTACGCCAGCACAATGCAGCCTTGCAGAACGCACTGACAGGAAAGTCTGTATGACTGCTCTGTATTTTCGCGAGCGCGAAAATCATAGATGCTGTCCGTTCAACGTCCGTTGTCACGTCACTTCATCAAGCACCTGCTCCAACAAATTCGTAATTCTTTGCATAATTTTTAAACTTTAAGCTTGTAGGAAGCTCCGCTTAATTTTCAGAAATTGCTTTATAGAAATTGAGCAGATCGAGCCCATGAGCATGAAGGGGTTCACAGGCCATTAGGAGCTCATTGTACTCTTTCGGGTCCAATGGTAATTTTGCAAGCTCGAATAGCGCATCCACCTTCTTGAGTACCCTCATGATCCAGTCCAACTACTTCGGTAAAAGAAAGACCGGCGGTGCCAATGCTTCCGTCGGTTTCTCTTACCAAGACCATTGCGCCATGCTCTTTCTCCTGCGGCATTGCAGCGATCCGTCGTTCGAGGGTGTCGGGATCGAGACCGACGATGACTTCTCTTTACTTTTTAAGCAGCGTAAGGTTGCTTGCCAGGTGAAGTTCGAAACGCTGACCGTTTCGCTGGCCAAGACCCATATGGGCCATGAAAAGCTGCTGATTGGCTCGAGTATTAATAAGGAACTCGACACACTCTGCCGCTACGTTAAGCATTTTCGCAATCAGCAGTCATCGCCAGAAAGCAGCACTTGCAAGCTCACCGTGGCCAAGGAGTATGCCGGTGTGCTGAAAAAACACGGCTTCGACCAGAGCGGCATCTCGGCAATCCCCGACACTTGGTCGATCGAGATCATTCAGGAACATGGACTAGAGCAGCGTGTCGCGGTTGAGCTGATTGCGCGTGGCGTGGCTCTCCATCTCCTCTTCGACCGCGACTGCGACAACTGCCTATTCGAGTTTTCCCACATGGTAGCAGCAGCTCGAAAAAACCGTGGCTACATTACGAGCAAGGAGGTGCTTGACCTGCTGAAAAAGCACGGCCGCGCCTTCATTCCCGTCGCCGGCCATTCCAGCCAGCTGGACTTCTTGCATCGGCTGAACATTGACCAGCACCAGCTGCTCGAGTCAGTAAACACTAAGCTGAGCGATGCGCAAAATGCCCTGAGCGCCGAGCGGTATCAAGACGCATTGGACATTTACCAAGCCTTGGCCAACGCATTCGAATCAGAACAATTGCTTATTAAATGCGCGGCGCTATTTCAAGTGCTTGGCAACCTCGACCAAGCGCTGGGTTACTGTGACATGGTGCTGCAACGATCTCCGCGTTGTAGCGACGCGTTGGCCATCAAGGGTACATTACATGCCGAAGTCGGTGAGTTGGACGTTGCCTTGGAGTTACTGACTTCCGCTAATGCGCATAAACCAGGTGACCCGTTCATTCTCTACAACATCGGCGTCGCTCATCTACAATTGAAAAGCATCGAGCAAGCGGTGACGTGGTTCGAGAAAGCTATTGATGCCGATCCCAACCTGGGCGATGCCCACCTGAACCTGTCTGTCTGTCTATTCCACTTGGGGTGGTTTCAGCAATCGCTCGAACATGTCGAAAAGGCTTTGATTCTCACCCCTGGCCAGCCTCAGGCATTGTCACAAAAAGGTGAATTGAAGCGCTTCTATGGCGACTACAAGGCGGCGTCGAGGCTTTTCGAGCGCTGCCTTAAACATACGCCCGATAACTCCGTCGCCAAGCAAGGCCAGGCGCTTTGCCTGATCGAAAATGGCGATCTACTCGGCTATGCGTTGCTAGTGCAGTATTATTACAAAGAACTGGCTGCGTGTGAGCCAGGCAAACGAATAGGTGTGGTCGATATCGGCTGGGAACGGACGCTGCTAATCGACATAAGCAATGTGGATGGGGTGTTCTACAAGGTCCAGTGCGGTGGGCTGGAGATTCACGTTCCCAGAACGGAAAACAGCTTCATCGGTATTGGTGTTGATCAGCTCAACGGTGAACACCTTGTGCCGATCATCATGAAGTCATACGCTAACCCGCAAGCGTTCATCCTTGCCATGACTGGTGTCACAGCGCATATCACCGATACTCAACCGGTCTGGGTAAAAGGCACTATCCGGTACCACAAGGATCACAGCGAGATCAGAGTCGAATTCAGCCAGTACACCATTTACGGCAAGACCAATCCCTGCGACCAGCAAGGCTTCAACGCGTTCTGCGACGCCTATGATGATGTAGCTTGGCTGATCCTCGAGTGTGCGCAAAACTCACTACGATTGCGAGTGCCACTTACCGGCCTGACCGTGGTTCGCGGGTAAGCATTGAAAGGGGCTGGCCCTTGCAACACCGGCCTCCAATATTGCGCAGCGTGGTAACCCTTATGACGAAGCGGCCAGCAACTGGCGGCTTCCTACTAGTCTAAAAATTACTTCCTATATGTGGAATTACTTTTTAGGACCTTCCCTAAGCAAGACCTGCAGTATGTTGATCTATCTGCATGAAACATCGCAGCTTCCCCAATGCGCATCGGTCCAGCGTTTTAGTTCCGAGGACTGGCTCACGAAGGCTCAGGCTCCTTTCCCGCTTTGAGCTGGAAATCGGCCGGCGTCATCCCATAGCAAACGATGAACAAATCTCGGCAGCCTTGCTCGCGGTACCACATCACAACGCGCTCAATCATCTGGCCCAAAATGTAGATCAGCGTGTCGTCATATCCGCCCGGCGAACTTGCTTCGTACGGATAGCGAGCGTTTGTGAACACGTTACGATAACGCTCCATCCATTCTTCCTCTTGGTCGAATCGAAGTCGCGACCGCATCTCAGCAGGCACCGCGTAAAAAAGCGTGAGCAGATCGTGTTTATTTAGCCTCGGTGTAGCACGACCAGAACGCTCAAGCTCAAGGTGAGCTGCCTTGATCTTGCTTGCGTCCAGGTCGTAAGTCTCATGAACCTGGCCGTAGTTTCCGTTTGGACGGGCAACGAAGCTTTTAAGTAAGATTTCCGTGCCAATTGCCGCATTTAGTTGGGCAATTGCCATCATGTCGTGACCAGTAAGCAGGTGCTTTGCAGCCTCGAAATAGCGGTACGCGCTTTCAACCATCCAAGGTGTCAGATGCGGTTGCATCGAGATTCTCCAAGAGCAGTGCCCAGGAATTGAACTTTCCCTGATTCAGCAGGTGCGCTACCTTGCCCCTATAATATTCATCCAAGGAATAACTACACCAAATATTCATTTGGTGTAGTTATATGAAAAAGGGCTCCTGACAGTAGTGCCCTAAGTGAGAAGCTGAAGCCTGTAATCGTCCATTTGTGGATTCCAATTTTCGGCTACGAGTTTAATTAGCCTGATGTTATCGCAGGTCGTAGGGCTTTCTATTTCTCTCAGGGCTCCCTCCAGCAAGGGCAGCAGTTCATTATCCCACTCCGCCTTCCTACATATCTGAATTAGGTCAATATGGCGTTCAATGGTCTTGTGTTTGGTTCTGCTCTTCCTCAAACCTATCAAAGACTCACTCGCCAACTCCAATAAATATCCCGCTGGACTGGCCAGGCCTGCTGCTCCTGCCAGTGCGAAGCTCCTAATGCCTCGTCGGGTCTGGATGCTTTCAGCGCCGCCTTGCTGAATGCTGTCAGCAGCCTCTCCAAGTACCTTGAACGCACTAATTTGTGAGTCTAGACTTTCTGGGGCTCTTTTGAATATGCTCTCAAAGCTGTACTGCTCCCCTTTCATCAAATATCCCGCGAGTGCTTTATGCCTGGACAGTATGTTCAACTCAGCGCCAGTAAATATTGCCTCTCTGGAGCGCGGGGTATATTGATGCTTGATGTAAATATCTAGGGCTACAGCCAGTGATTGACTACCGAACGCTAGCGCAATACGCAGGACAGGTAGCCAACTCTTCCGGAGAGCGCCGTATCGAGGAAGTGTTTCGGCTAGCTGATGATCTATTCGATGATAAAGATCCGGGGAGCAATGGAGCGCTGGAAATAACATGTAGGTGAGCGTTTGCCAATCCCAGTTGGTCTTATTTGACGCTGCCAGGAAATTCAGCGCACCAAAGGTCCAGTTGCTCGGTACAGAGGTCGAGCAGAGGAAATTTGCCATAAATGCTGCAGCCCGCAGATCGAACAGGTTTTCTGGTTCAACAAAAGATAATTGTGCCAGCTCATTCCAGCGTCCAGTTTTAATAAGGATTGTCTGTTGCGCAGCGCTGATCTGATTTGGACGCACACTGGTAATGGATCGGCTTAATACAAGTATCCGTGGATCGGTCCGCGTATCGCCCAATCTTTTGAGGACTTGCCCAACCTTTTCGGCGTGACGCCAGGCCAATGGCGGAGAAAGCTTTCGGAAGTCTTGGTAGGGCAGCAACCGGCTTGCCTGCCGAACCTTGATCTCTTGTGTTACCAGCGAGCCCGCCGCAAAGTCGTCTTTTCTTTGCACAAGCAACTGCTGGAGCACACCGCCCCCCTCCTCCTCCAGCATCCGGGTCGCCTCACCGTCGTCGCCCAGTAATCGGTAATAAGCTGCCTGCGCTCGCTCATCTACCGTCAGCGGCCGCTTATCAAGGTGATAGGCGGCCATCAGTCCGCAGATCTTCTTGAACAACACCTCGTCATGCCGGCGCATCAACGGCAGCGTGCGCGCCCGAAGGTCAGAGCGGTGTCGAAGTTCATCTCCCTCTGGGGTGACGATCCACACCTCCCGCCTCAGACGCTGGAATGCCGCACCCGCCTGCTCCGCCGTCAAGCCGCATTCAGGGGAGAGAACTTCGCGGGCCAGCTTCTCCGAAATACTTCGCGCCACCAGTCCGGGCCAGGCGAGTTTGCGGACATAAGGGTCGGCGATGTGTTCTAGGATGCGCTTCTGGTAGAGCCGGCCGACAAAGTCCACGTTCCTCGCATCGCAGCCCTCGCCCATAGCGGCGATTTCCTCGACCAGGGCTTCTCGGCTCGCGGGCTCCGCATCGCGGACGGCTTCCACCGCGATGCGTAACGACAGCGGCTCGCGGCTCGCGCTGTCCAAGGACTTGCCCAGCATCTGCTTCGACCATTGAGCCTGCCATTGATCCGGCAGCAGACTGTTGCCCAGCAATTGCACCATCAGCCCTGCATCGCCAGCGCTCAGGGGGGCAAGCTCCATCTCTCGGACGCTCCAGCGATCCTTCTCGTTCCCCTCTACCCCCTCGTAGAGTTCTGGCACCTGCGCTCGCCCCGAGGCGACGACCACCAGTTCGGGGAAGTCCTCTTCAATCAGCGAATCGAGGAAGTGCTGGACCATCTCGAGGGCCGTCGCGTCGCTCTGCACCAACTCCAGGGTGTCGAGCACTAGCAGGAATGATCGCGCCGAATGATCGGCGACCAAGCGTTGCAGCAACTCGCGAAAACGCTCAAACAACTCCCGGCTGTACAAGAGCTCGCCCCCCTCTCGGGCCGTTTCCAGAACTTTTTGGCGGACGCTAGCGACGAAAGACTCCAGCTCCAGCGCCTGCGGGTAGAACAGAGCCACCTGACGCGCCACTTCTGCCAACAACAGCAAAGGATTGCGTGGCTGCAACACTGCGCTGTCGAAGTCTAGGTATGCGAACGGCATGCCGCGGCCCAGCACGGCGTGGTCGTAGGCAAACTTACTGATCAGCGTGGATTTGCCCAAGCCGCCACGGGCGCTGAGCATCATCATTCGCGGCTTGCCCGAGAAGGACCGCCTGACCCGTGATAACACGCGACTGGCCGATTCCATCAGGCTTTGGGAGGCGAGCTCGTCGACGAACGCGCGCAATGTGCGCAATTCGTCCGCGCGTCCGGCAAAGCGATCCGCAGCCTGAGCTTTGCCCTGCTGGCGAGGCGGGGCACCGATCATCAAACGCAGTGGCTCGATCAGTTCTAGCCACTGCATCTGCCGCTGCACATCCCGCAGGGCCGGCTGGCCTTCGAGCAGGCTGGCGCTTTCGCCAAGTGCAAGTAACGCACGGTAGGCGGCGCCGATCTGGAGGTGCGGGTAGCGCTCGAGGTCGACCCGCTCGCGGCGCAGCCATTGCCGCAGCCAGGCCGATTCCAGTTCGGATGGATCTGGAACGGACTGGTCGAGCAGTTCGTCGTCCTGCGTACGACTCAAATCCAGTGCCATTTCGAGTATCCCGCGCTGCCGAGCCTCGAGTAGCACCTTGCCGCGAAAGCCGTCATCGAGCTTGAGCCGTGACAGGCCGTTGCAGATCTGCACGCTGGACGCTTTCACCACGGCAGCGACCTGTTCCGTCGAACCTAGGATTTGATCCGGGGAGTAGGTCACGCACAGCGCAGCCTGCAGCGCTGCCTCGCTGGGGATGAACGGAGCTTCGGGCGGCTCGACCAACTCGGCGAACAGATCCTCTTCGCCAAGTGCGCGCAGCCGCTCACGTAGGCGTTCGTTGGACTGGAGCGAGTCCAGCAGTTCCTGGGTCAGGTGCTCGGTCTTCATGAGTTCATCCAGTTCGGCAGTTTCTTGGTCAAAGTAGTACTTGCCACCTTTTGCAGAATGCTGAGGGGGAGGGCCGGGTTGTTGTCCAACTCCTCGAGCGTCGCCATCATGTCCTTGATCGTGTCGATCACGTCGTGTATCACTTCGCCTTTAGCGTAGGGCGCTGCGGACATGATGTCGCGCCCCAGGTCGTCGATACCGTCCAGATAGGTGCGGGCGTTGATGCGCTCCACGCAGGCCAGCGCCGGGTCGAGAAATTCCGGGCATTTGCCCAGGAACATCAAGCGCAGGCGCCGCAGCACTTGGTAAGTTTCGTTGCCGCTGTTCGCCATCAGCGCCAGGCCGGCGAGGAAGTCTTGGATTTCCTGCCCAAGGGGTAGGGAGTGCAGATCATCGAAGACGATCCAAGCATGGGTCCAGCGCTGCACTGGTACTTCAACCGGGTCGGGGCTATTAGCCAACTTCTGAAACTCCGGATCTACCCTCGCGCCGAGTATCAGGCTGCTTGCCACCATTGCTCTCGCCGCCTCACGGCGATCCTCTATGGTAGTGCGCCCGGTATCGAGCTGCGCGCAAAACCATTGCGGCACCAACTGTGACGCCCAGCGCCTGACCTTGTCGTTGTCATCCGCAGTCCTCGCCGGCATTGGCAAGTCACCGTCAAGAGAAAAATTGAAGATCCCTGCCAGGGTTGCAATGAAGTCCTCCAGCACCATTGTCTCCCGGTTGCAGTCCTTGTTGAACAGCACCCGCAAATGCTTGGGTTGATCCTTGAGTCGATGCCCCAGGACCTCCCAACTGAAGGATTTGCCGCCCTGCCCCTCTTCGGGGACCATGACGAAGATCCGGCTGCCTGCATCGGCGTCGGCCATTCCGCTTTCGATCCAGCCCAGTAGTGTTTTACGTCCGATAACCGGACGACAGACGCTGTGATCCGCTGAGAGGCTCCACACCTGCGCAGGTTCGGGTAGTCTGGTCTCCTCGATGTGCGGCTCGATGTAACTCTGAATGCTGTCGAAGCGGATCGCCTGGTTAGCTATCGGCCTGGGAACATCTGCCGGCTGGAACCTGGCATTGTGCATGCCCACCAGCTGGAACTCCTGGTTGAAGCAGGGCGCCCCGGACGAGCCCGGGGCGGTAGAGACACTGTAGAAGATTCGCGTCTGTGACGGGCAAAGCCGTTCGTAGCGACCGAAGTCCAGGCACTGCGGCTGTCCAGAAGGATGCTGGGTAATGATCAGGCGTTCATCACGCTTCAACTGCCCCGGCACTGCTATATCCGGCAAGGAAATCCACGAGCGCGCGCGCCCTCCCCAGGGGCTTATGGGCTGGATGCCGACCTTGTCCTTTAGACGCACCAGAACGAAGTCCAGTTGTTCCTTCATCGCGAGCTGTTGCTGCTCATCGGGCTCGTCGATTTCACCATCTTGCTTGAAGGGTAGCCTCCCTTCGACCCACCAGTTGTCAGCCAGGTGCACGCAACGCGCCCCCGCCGGAGTCGCCTGGACGCCGCTGACGGGACCGCCCTGAAGATGATCGAAAAACACCCTGAAACTCTGCGGCACACGGTTCTTGTCTACCTCGGCCAGCTTCCCGAAGACGTGCATGGCGGTCAGCACAAGGTCTGGCCCCACCAGAAACCCCGTGCCTTGGGGCCTGTAGGTGGTACCGTCCAGATTGAACTCTCCTACTATGCAGCACACCTTAGGGATGAACTCGGCCAAGCGGGTTTGCAGATTCTGCGACAGGAAAAAGTTGTCACGCCTGGCCAGAAGCGCCTCCTTGTGATCGCCAGCGGTTAGGCCAGGCTCCAGCAGGCTGCGCAAACGCTCGGAACCCTCAAGCTTGTGGCTGAACGCGTAAAGCCCCTCCAACAAGGCAGCCAGCACGCCCCTAGTCCGGTACTTCTCCAGGAGCATCACAGTCACCGCGCGCCGTTGCCCCTGCATAGGCCCTGAGTATTCTTTGATCAAAGTATCAAAGTGCACCACATCAGGGTGCTGCTCAACGATGCCGCGCAACGATGCCAGGGGCATCACCTTGGCAATTTCATCTGCCAATGCTTCCATCTGTTCCGCCGTCATCCCGCACTCCGCTCCGCCTGCCTCAACAATCCCCCCAGCCGCCCATGTCTCTGCAACGCCGTAGCACTGATCGCCCGGTTCCCCACCCGTGGATCGCCCCAGTAATGCAGGGCCCTGACCTGCATTTCGTCGAAGCCGAACACCGGCCCACCCGAGTAGCCGCCGAAGGTCGAAGCGTCATGCACCAGCTCTGCAGGATCGAAGCCGTCGAGCGCGTACTTGCGGCCGACACTCAGGCGCTTGCAGTCGTCCAGAGTACCGAAGACGGCATTGACCTTGTCGTCCACCACCGGTACGCGGCCGGGATGGCCAATCACGTAGAGGTAGTCCAGCAGCTCCACCGACTCGCGGGAAATCACCAGCGGCTGGGTGCCCGGAACCGGCTCGATCCGCAGCAGCGCGGCGTCGACCGGGTCATCCGCGGTGGCAATGAACGGCACGTCGAGCACCCGATAGCTGCGCTGCCCTTGACGGCCCTGCTCGTAGGCGAAGTCGATGGTCACATTGAACCCGCTTTTCAACTGGGCACCCAGCCCGCCGGGCAGGCGCTGCACCAACGCTTGTCCATTCCCCGGCGGGATCAGCACATGGCGATTGCTCAGCACCAGGCCGGGCGCGACCAGGAACGCGGTGCCCTGTCCCCAGGCATTGCCCCAGGCGTCACGCACCCGCACCGCGCCGGTGGCGCCGGTCGCCTGCTCCAGGCGGTTACGGTACAGGTCGACGTAGGTAGCCCAGAACTCGGCACCCGGATGCCGGTCAAGGTCTTCCACGTCGTTGTTCTCGACCCGCAATGCCGGCCGACCACGCACCTGCATGACGGCTTCGAAGGCACTGACCTGCTGGTCGCTCAGGTGCCAGTCCGGCGCGCCCTCCTCCAGAAGTTTCAGTCCGGCATTGGCAAGGATCACCAGCTGCGCGGCGAGCGCCCGGGCTTCCAGCTCGGAAATCCGCGGATCCTTGAACAGGCGCTGGGCAAGGGCGCCAGCATCAGCCTTCCCCGGCACGCCCGCGGTGGGAAAACTGGCCTCGTGAAAGGTGCTCTCCCTGGTGTCGCCGAGCAGCTGGCGCATCCGCCGTGCACTTCGCTCCAGATCAAGTGTCATCGCGGCGGCCCACCTTCACCAAGTTGAAGGCATCCGCCCCCAGCATCCTGCGCAATCCGGACGACAACGCCAACGGCGGCAAACTCTCCAACTGCGCACGCTGGCTACGCCGCATACGCAACTGGTCCAGGGCCACACAGGATAGCTCCAGCAGGTTCTGCGGATCGCCGGTCGCCGTTGCGGTCGCTTCGAGGCCGGTAGCCCCCACTGCTTTGTTGAGCAGTTCGGCGACCTGCCCACGCAGGTTGGTCGCCGGGGTGCGGAACACCGCCTCCTGGGTGAAGGCGTGCCGCGGGTCGAGCTTGAGCAAGGCCAGGGCATCGGTGATCCCGGCGCCGTAGTCCTTCTTCTCGGACTTGTCGAACTTGCCCGGCTGGGCGCTGGACGCCAGCAGCGTGCGGAACTGTTGCTGCAGGGGAATCCCCTGCGGCAACCCTTTGATCAGGGCATCACGCCCATGGTGGGCCAGCCACAAGGCAGCAACCCCGGCCAGGTGAGCGGTTGCGAACGAGGTGCCCTGTCCGCCGGACACCTGGGACGGCGCGTTACGATCACTGGCACTGGCACGCAGGACGAATTCCGCCGGGCCACTGATGGCCACCGACGAGCCGTTGCACGAGCCGCGCCACGGTTTGAATTTTTCGTTGATCCCGGCCACCGCGATGGCCTCATCGTAACGTGCAGGCCAGACCACGGTGCTCGCGCAGTTGCCAGCCGCCGAAACGACAATGATGTTGGCCTCCACAGCCTTGCGCAGCGCGGTGTGCAAGGCGTCGCTGAACAGCCCGCCGAGGCTCATGCTGATCACATGGGCGCCACTGCGCCGTGCGTGGTCGATGGCCTGGGCCACTCGGCTCTGGTCGAACACCACCACGCTTTCCAGGCAACGGATCGGCACCAGCGTCGCTTTCGGCGCCGAGCCACGCATCTTGCCGCCTTCCGGACTGACCACGACCGACGATGTACCAGTGCCATGCCCAGGATTGCTGCCGCCGCTCATTCGATCGATGGGCTGGCTTCCAGGCTCGACCAGGTTGAATGCCCCCGGATTGTTGTACAGCCCTTTCGGCAGTTCGGTGTGCCAGGTGACCACTCCGGTATCCGGCTGGAACACCCGGATGCCCTCGCCGCGGCTCGGCCGTCCCTGCTGCTCCGAGAACGCCCAGGCGTCCGGTGTGCGGGTCTTGACGATGGCCCAGTCCGAATCCTTGGGCATCTGGTCGTCGCCGGCCCAGCACCAGAAGGTCAGGTTGAAGCCTTCGGACCCGGGATCGGGGTGCTCGGGTTCGCCGTGAAAATAGTCGCTGCCAAGGTCCGGGTCTACCGTCTCGGCGCCGGTCACTTCACGCAGCAGGCGCGCCAAGTCGAACAGCTCGTCGCGCTGCAGGGCGGTCAGGCCCGGCAGTTCCAACAGGCGGTGAGCATCCAGCTCCGGGTCGGCCGGGAACAATGGACCGACCTGCCCGACCAGGCCGGTCGCCGTGGTGATCGTCTGTCCCAGCTGGGTGTCGTCACTGGCCGGCCGGCCGCCGAAATTGAGTACGAAACGTTGTGCCTGACCCTTGCCGTCGCGCTGGTGGGCCTGGCAGAGCAACAGCAACTGCTGGTGTTCGGCGCCGGCTTGCACGGTGACCGGCACCGGGCCTGGACTGGCCGCCGGCTGCGCACTGACGTTCACCTGCGCATCGCCCAGGCGAATGCTGATCTGCAACGGAACGGTAATGGTCTGTTCGCCGGCCACGGTTACAGGCACGCTGGCCACGTGTGCAGGAGGCGAAACGGTGACCGGCGGCGGTGCAGTGACCACGGGAGCAAGCATTGCGGGCGGGCTTTCGAGCCCTTTCCACACGGTATCTGCCCCCGCCCAGGCTGGCGGTACGGGCCTTGCGAAGTTCACCCCGGCATCCACCACCCGGCTGTCGCGGGCCAGCTCGTAGGCCGGCACGGCGTAGTTGCTTTCCAGATAGCGCCCGCCGAAATGCAGGCCGAGAATCCGCCCGCCGAGCGGGTCGAACACTGCGGAGCCGGAAGCACCACCGAGGGTCGAGCTGTCATGGCCAACGGCGCTGACCCTTCCGCCGAAACTCTCTACCTCCAGGCGCGATCCGAGCAACCCCGGCATCAACCGCTTGACCCCGTAGACACCACCGAACAGCTGGTTCTGCACTGCCGCGTCATTGCGTGGGTCGAAGGCCGGATAGCCGATCACCGCCACTTCCTTGCCCTGGTGCTCGGCCGGGTCGAGGGTATCGAGCAGCAATGGTTGCTGATCTTCATGCAGCCCTTCGACCCACAGCAGGGCCATGTCCCAGTACGGATGGATCATCACGGTCTTAACCACCCGCAGGAACTGCTCGGCCGTCCTGTCACGCTCGCGCAGAAAGTCAATCCCGGCACGGACTCCCGGGATGAACGTCAGGTCACGCAAGCCGAGGCCACTGCAGAACAGCTGTGCGACGTGACGGTTGGTCATGAGCAAGCCGTCGCCGACGACGAAGCCGCTGCCGCCATAGGGATACGACGGATGCCCCGGCAGCTCGATGCGGCCGACGGAGCGGAACGCGTTGCGCAAGGGAGCACGGAAACGCTGGTCATTCCAGCTCAGCCAGCGATGGTGGCTGATTTCCACGTAATCGCCATCGATGATATCGATGGCGGGCCGCTCCTGAGGAATGATCAGGGCCTCGATGTAGAACTGCTCCTTGGGCGCCAGCGGCTTGCCAAGGGACAGCTTCTCGACGGCACGGGTCAGTTTCGGCTCGGCCTGCGGGCCGATATTGAGCGGCGCGGCCGACTCTGCGAAACCTTGCAGACCGCTATCCGGCGTGAGCCGGGCCAGATAGTTGCGCAGCAGATCATCCTTGATTTGGCCCATCGTTCCGCACCCGCGTTGATTGAAATGGGGCTCACTATAGATCAGGATGCCAGTATGCTTAAGCGAAAAATGGCATTTAGACATCAATGCGCAATTTCGTCGTAGCGCAGCAATCGCCCGGCGTTTCCCAGTACCAACAAGATACTGAAGTTGTGCAGCAGCGTGCCAATGATCACCCCGCCGCACCGAACAGCCCGAAGGCCACGGCCACGACGATGGCCAAGGCCCAGCCGAGCCCTATCACCACGTTCCACTACAAGGTCCGACGACACTCGCGGTTCAGCGGCACGCAAATGCCTAGCCGCCGCAGATCGCTATTGATCACCACGATATCCGCAGCCGCCAAGGCAATGTCCGCGCCCCCTGCCCCCATCGCCACGCCAACCGCCCCGGCCTTGAGTGCCAGTGAGTCGTCGATGCCGTCGCCCACCACTATAGGCCTGAAACCGGCCTGCAGTTCCTGGTTCACATGATGCAGCTTGTCTTCCGGCAACGCCTGGGAGACCACGCTGGTGATGCCGGTCTGCTCTGCCACCGCGTCGGCCACGCTTTGCCGGTCGCCGGTCGGCAGCAACTGCCGGTGCAGGCCCAGCTCGCGCAGCTGGGCCAGGCCTTGCGGGGCTTGGCGCAGCGTGTCGGCCAGCAGCAGCCAGGCGATGAAACGCTGGTTCAGCGCCTGGCCGGCGATCGGGCCGTTATGCTCAGGAACCTCTGGAATGGCGATGCCCAGTCGCTCGAACAACTCCGGACGCCCCACCCTCGTTCGGTCGCGGCCACCACGCCGCAACCCTGGCGCTCATGCAGATCAGTCAACGCCATCAACTGATCGTGCGGGACCAAGCGCGCCAGTGCACGGCAGGCCGGGTAGCTGCTGGCTGCGGCGAGCCGGGTGATTTCCTGCTCCGGGAGGTCCGTATATGTCGACACGATCTGGCGCAGGTGCAGTGCGCCATTGGTCAGAGTGCCGATCTTGTCGATCACCAGCGACGACAGATCCGCCAGTTCTTCCAGGTAGGCCGAACCGCGAATCAGGATGCCATGACGCTCTGCCACCGCGATCCCGGCAATTGCCGTGACCGGTGCCGACAACACCAGCGCGCAGGGACAGGCCGCCGCCAGCGCCACAACCATGGCCTGTACATCGCTGGTGACGAACCAAGTAGCGGCGGCAACCAGCAACACCAGCAACAGATAGCGTCCGGAATGCTCCAGCACGCGGGTGATCGGCGGCTTGCTCCGCGTGCTGCATCAGGGCGATGACCTTGCCCACCGGGCGGCAAGCTTCCTGAGTGGGATGGCGCGTCAAAAAACATCACCAGAAGCTAGCCGCATAGCTGGATGGTTGAGGCGACTACTACCTTGAAAAACGCCGATGTCGCCTAGCTTACAAGGAAGGCTTCAGGGTGTTGCGGAGGCTGCGAACATTCTCAGAAATGAAAACTCAGCTCTACGCCAGCACAATGCAGCCCTGCAGAACGCGCTGACAGTAAAGCCTGTATGATTGGATGGTCAGAAGCGCTCGTCTCACCTGTTTAAAAATCACTTCATTCCCCTCCTCGTCTTAAAAATCACTTCCACATTCAGGAAGTGATCTTCAAACCTTTGGCTGAGCAAGTACTGTTAAATTTCGATCTATCCACTTGAAATATCGAAATATTCTCTAGCCGCGGGCTGCCTTGCACATTACTTCCGAGGACTCCTGGCCTCATCCTGTGCTGCAGCTCCTGCCTGCACCTCAGCGATGTAACCCAGAACAAACGGATCCTGCGAGCCTCGTTCCTTGTAGTAACCAACCACGTTAGCCAATGTCCACCGCAACAATCTCATCAGCACTGGATCGGAAAATTTCCAACTGCTCGACGCGTACAGATACCGGCTGTTGGTAAACACATCCCGATACCGTTCGAACGAACCTTCCTGGCTGTCCAGGGCCAGAGTCTGGCGAATCGCTGCGGGCATGGCATGAAACAACGTCAACAAGTCGTGAGCGTCATGCTTTTGTTTTGGTGGAATCTTGCCGATTGACTGCAGGTGCTGGTGAGCCGCTTTGAGCGCTTCGACGTCGAGCGTGTAGGTTTCGCCGGACGTACCTTGGTGCTGATCTGGCACGGAAATAAAGCTTTTCAGCAGGATTTCCATACCGATCGCTGCGTTGACCATGGCGACATGCGGGAGGTTTTGTGCATCTAGAAGCTCAGCGGCCTTAAGGTAGTTATGGGCGCTTTCAAGCATCCTGCCTGGAAAGTGAGTCATTGAACCGTACTCCTTGATGGTCAATGCGAACCGAAGGTAGCTCGCCTGGTGAGCTACCGCTGGCTCATTCTTGAACGCTAGCGTGCTGGTCTGAACGTTAACGATCACTCCTGAGCTACCCCTAGGTCACCGGCTGAGCTACCCTGCCCTTATAATATGACTGCAAAGAATAACTACACTAAATATTCATTTTGTTTAGTTATATAAATTACTGGTCCTATCTACCCTCTTCACAACTCTCAATGCCACCGCAGAATCGGCCATCCCGCCGCGTCAGCATGCGCCCGCAGCACGGGATCAGGATTAACTGTATGCGGTTTGGCGACCAGCGAAAGCAACGGCAGGTCATTGCGTGAATCCGAGTAGAAGTAGGCACCGTCCAACCCCTCGCCCTGCTCATGCAGCCAGCTGTGAAGCCGCGTCACCTTGCCGTCCCGGTAGGTCAATACCCCACTGGTATTGCCGGTATAGGCGCCCTGCTGGTGTTCAAGGTCGATCGCCAGCACTTCTTCTACGCCCAGTTGCCTGGCGATGCGGCTCACCAGGAAGTGCGCAGATGCTGAAATGATCAGCAGGCGGTCCCCCTTTTGGCGATGGCGCGCCAGGCAGGCAATGGCGTCTTCATGAATGCGCGGGACGATGACATCTTCCACGAACGGAGCCACCGCCTCGGCCACCTCCTCTATCGTGCGGCCCACCAGGGGTGAAAGGCTGAAGGTCATGTACGCCTCCATGGCCAACTTGCCTTGGGCATAGAGCGCCATGAGTTCGCGGTCGCGCTCGATGAAGCTCGGCCCATCGACCCAGCCGAGCGCGGCCATATGGCTGCTCCACAGGCTGGCACAGTCGCCATCGATAAGGGTGTCGTCCAGATCAAACAGTGCGAGGGCCATCGGCCACCTCCAGGGTACAAAGTCGAGCGGCGATGGCCTTTTCTGCCTTCGCCGGGTGAAATGACAGTGGGATCAGCGAGTGGTTTGCGTGGAAATCGCGACACCGCCAGGTGTCGTCTCGGGTTCGCTGGCAGTTGCCTGACTCGCCGGGCGGCTGTTCCAGAACGGCACCAGCAGCAAGCTGGCGAGCAACGCAGCACCGGTGAAGACGAAGAACACCGTGATGGTGTCGAAGTAGCCAGGCAATAGCCCGCCAAGGATCGCCCCCACCGAGCCGCAGCCGTTGACGAAGCCTGTAGCGGTCCCCGCGGACTCGCTGGTGCCGAAATCAATGGCGGCGGCGCCGCTGATCATCGAGTCAGGGCCATACAACGTGACACCCATCATGAACAGCAAGCCGACCACCAGATAGAGGTTGCCGCTCTGCATGGTCGGAACGAACAGTATCAACCACACGGTCAGCGCCATCAGGCTGATCACGCAGGCCGGCATGCGCCGAGCGCCAAACAGTTTGTCGGAGGCAATGCCGATGAGAATCGGGCCGACCAACCCCGCGACTTCGAACGCAGACGGCACAATGGCCGAAGCGACTTTGCCGATACTTGGCATGCGCTCGTAAACGATCACCGGCCCCCACATCAGGATTGCGTAGCGAGCAGGCTTGAGCAGGAAATACGCCATCCCCAGCACCAGGACCGTGCGGTTGGCGAGCACCTTGCGCAGCGCCGCCCAGTAGTTCTCCCGGCGCACGTCAGTGCGCCCGGCCGGTTGGCCCTCGTCTTCGACGGCTGGCAATCCTGCATCCTGCGGGCGATTGCGTTGCAACAGGAAGAACAGCACGGCCACCACCAGCACGACGCCCGCCGAGGAGATGAACGCCATGCGCCAGTCATGGGAGATCTGGTACGCCCACCAGCCGGCGAACGGCGTTGCGACCAGGCCGCCGAATGCATAGCAGGTGCTCCAGTAGCCCAGCACGCGACCGCGCTCACGGGTGGCGAAGAAGCATCCGATGTTCTTGCACAGCCCGGACCAGCCCGTGGATTGCGCCAACCCCTGAATTACCATGCAGCTGGCGAAGATCGGTAAAGTCGCGAAGGTGCCCATGGCCAGCGCGGCCAGGGCCGACACCACCAGCCCGCCAAGCACGACGACGCGGGTGCCGTAACGGTCAGCGAATACACCCCATGCGAACTGGCCAATAGCGTAGGCAGCCAGATACAGCGCGTCGAGGTTGGCCATGGCCGCTTTGTCGAGCATGAAGCCGGGGTCTTCGGCGATTCCCAGCTTGGCAACCGAAAAGGCCTTGCGGGTGAAATAGAACGCGGCATAGGCCAGCCACGTGATGATGAATATCTGAACGCGCCAGCGTTGAAGCGATTTCCAGTCATGGCGGGCGTTCTCAGGACTCTTGTACATGTTGTTGTCCTCTGTTGATTACCGCGACGTAGGTCTGGCCCCCTGCTCTGCTCGATCAAGGCGCCTGCCGGAAGGTCTCCGGTGCTTGCGAAGTTGATCTTATAGGCTGGTCTAGACCAAGACTTGACCCTGCGCAGGCGTGTTCTGCGTGCAAAGTCAATTTTCAGTCCGGCAATCTTCGCTACGCCACTGCCGCGGGCTTACGCCGAACCAGCGGCGAAAAGCACGGGAGAACGCACTGGCCTCGGAGTACCCGAGCAACCCGGCCAGGTCGGACACCGGCCGTTTCGGCTGTCGCAGGTAGTGCACCGCCAGTTCCCGACGGACCCTTTCGACCAGCTGGCTGAAGCTCAAGCCCGCCTCGCGCAGGTGGCGCTGCAGCCCGGCCGCACTGAGCTCCAGCGCCTGTGCGATCGTCTCCAGGCAAGGCTCTCCGCAACTCAGGGCAAGGCGCACCTGAGCGTCCGCCTCATCCAGCAGGTTGCGCCGCTGATCGTGTGCGCCCAGGCGCTGGAGCACGTCCTGGACCAGAAACAGCAAATTGGCATCGCGCTCTGGCATCCACTGGTCTTTGAGATCAGCCTTGGGGACGAGCATCGAGTTGCAACCGCGACCAAAATAGACAGGTGCGCCGAACGCCTGCTGATGCACTTGCCAGTCATGTGAGCGAGCATGCTCGAAACTGACCGCGAACGGTGCCCAGTCCTTGCCCAGCACGTGGCGTATCAGGTTGAGCGCCATGCCCATGGTCAGTTCGGCATCCTGCCGCCGCTCCAGAATGGCGCTATGCCGAACCTGGTAATCGAAGCGATAGCACTTGCCGCAATCGACCAGCCGTACCAAGGTATCGTGCTGGTGGTAAGGAAACGCCGCCGCGAAATTGCGCAGGGCCTCCTCCAGGCTGCTCGAAAACAACCCGACATAACCCAGCAGCCCAAGGGCCTGGGGCTGAAACTGCATACCGTAGTGCAAACCGAAGTTGTCGCAGTGTGACTGGCGGGCCGCCTCTTCCAGCACCTGGCAGTAATGGGTGAGCGGCAGGCTGAGCGTGGGTTGTCGCAGAGTCTCGGGATCGACCCCGGCGCGCCCCAGTATCAGGTCAATATCACCGCCGACACTTGTGACGAAACCCTCCAGCCCACTGGCAGCAGCCGACAGGACGCCGAGGTTGCCCGCGATTGGTGAGCGGGTGCAGCAGTGCAGTGGTAAGCTCATGGTCTATACCAGTTGAGGTTCGAGCCCTGAGCAATGCAAACACCATGCCCTGCCTTCCTGCCTCAACCAGGCGCTTTGCAGCCAGAATGTCGCAACTGGACTGGGGTAATGGGTAACATCGCGTAACACTCCGCCCGCCTCTGCACCCAACCCTCAAACAAGCCCGCCAAAACGCCTGTAGAAGCCCTCGTTCACATCCGGCAAAGGCCCATCAGCCGTCTCCAGCGCGGTATTCAGCCATTCTTCCGCCTTGGCAAACACCAGGCGATAGAGGTTGCGGCACAACTGTCGCGCAGCCCTTCCCTCCCAATCCCCGGGCAACAGCTCGTCTGGTAGTTGCGGGTCGCGCAGCAGCAGCCGGCGGTATTCGTGAATCAGCAGCGTGCGGGCCAGGAAGCAGTCCTGGGCATCGAGTTGTTGCTGCTCTTTCAAGCCTTGCCATAACGGCCTGAACAGCTGGATGAACTCGCTGTACTGCTGCCCCAGTTCGTCGATACGCCAGCTTTCCCGCACCTGGGCGCGCATGGCCTTGGAGGCGAGCACCTCCTGGGTGTGGGTTTCAAAGACGATGCTGTCGTCGCTGGCCTCCAGGTCACGCAAGGTGGCGGCCAGATCGGCGCGGTCTGCCCGCGGGCAGCCCAACAGGTTCGGCGCCATGGCGCCAAACCCCTGCCACTCCAGCTCCTCACGCAACACCTTGCGCTTGCCGGCTTCCAGTTGCGAGAGCAACACCAGCGTCCAGGCACCATCCCACGCTGGCTGGCTGGGGCTATAGACCCGTTTGAAGGCTTTCTCGAACCGGCGCCGGCCCGTACCGGTCAGGCTGTAGTAGCTGCGCCGGCCAACCTTTTCGGCGGTGAGCCAGCCTTCCTTGGTAAGGCGGAAGATCGACGTGCGGATCAGGCGCTCGTTGATGCCGATCGGCTCCAGCAGGTTGATCAGGCTGCCCAGCCAGACGGTTCCGCCGTGGGGTTCGATGGCGTCACCGTACAAAGTGATGATCAGGGAGCTGGCGCGGATCGGCGTCTGTTCCTGGAAGCGGGTGATCAGGTTGTTCAGTGGGGCGAGATTGCTCATGGGCGAACTGTGCGGGGATAAAGCATCGACTATACCTGCGCGGCGGGCCGCCTGGCCATTGCGTGACGCAGCCAGGCTCATGCCGATGCCTGCCCTTTGGGCCTGACGCCGGTGTCCTCCATGCGCGGGCGTTCGGGCTCGACCTCGGCCAATGGCGGGCATTCAACCATGCTGTTCATGCAGCGTTGCGCCAGGTGCTGGTACTCCACCGTGCCGCGCTGCTTCCAGGCCAGTTCCTGTTCGGTCAGCGGGCGCTTGACCTGGGCCGGCGACCCCATCACCAGGCTTTGCGCGGCGCATTCGAAGCCCGCCTTGACGAATGCCGTGGCGGCAACGATGCAGCGTGGTGCCACATGAGCACCATCCATCACCACCGCGTTCATGCCGATCAAGGCGTCAGCGCCCACCCGGCAGCCGTGCAGAACGGCACCATGCCCGATATGCCCGTTGCGTTCGACAACCGTGTCCCCCCCCGGGAAACCATGCATCACGCATGTGTCCTGCAGGTTGGCGCCTTCCTCCAGCACGATGCGGCCGAAGTCCCCCCGTAGCGACGCCAGTGGGCCGACGTAGCAACGAGGGCCGACGATGACATCACCGATCAGCACGGCGCTGGGGTGCACATAGGCGGTCGGGTGGACCACGGGCGTCAGGCCGTCCAGTCGGTAGCAAGGCATGGCAAAGCTCCTGAAATGATTTGAAATGTACGGCGATCTTGTATCACAAATTATTTGATCGTCAATCGCCGGGCTCTTGTATCGCTTTCGATGACGCGAATTCATTCGCCAAAAATGACCTATTTTCGGATATTTGTCCTAGTAGAAACGTTTAACCCGCATGAAAATCAACCAGGCATCTGTCACCAATAACGCTATAAGAGATACATCATGCAATTTTAGGCGTTGCAAAACTGTATCGCATTACGCATATACTGGTTCCACCTGGACGTGATCCCGCATCCCGCCCCTGCAAACAATTCCAAGAAAAGCCGGCCCCACGAGGTGCCGTGCGTGCAGCCAGAGGAACCCGACATGCCGCGATATCTCGATGTGCAGTCGCCCGAACACGGCGTCCAGCTCATTACCCTGCAACGGCCCGAGGCACTCAACGCCCTGTGCACCGAGTTACTGGCAGAGCTGGCCGCAGCACTGGATGCGGCCGGGCACGACGAGCAGACCCGCGCGGTGGTTATCACCGGCAGCCGCAAGGCGTTCGCCGCTGGCGCCGATATCCGCGAGATGGCCGAGCGCGACCTGGTCGGCATCCTCAACGACCCCCGTGTGGCCTACTGGCAAAGCATTGCCGCCTTCGCCAAGCCGCTGATCGCCGCGGTCAACGGCTACGCCCTGGGTGGCGGCTGCGAACTGGTGATGTGCGCGGATATCGTCATCGCCGGCAGCGACGCCCGTTTCGGCCAGCCGGAAATCAACCTCGGCATCATTCCCGGCGCCGGTGGCACCCAGCGCCTGGTGCGGGCGGTAGGCAAGCCGCTGGCCATGCAAATGGTGCTGACCGGCGAGGCCATCACCGCCCGGCATGCCTTGCAGGCGGGCCTGGTCAGCGAAATCACCCAGCCGGAGCTCACCGTAGAGCGTGCCCTGCACATCGCCCGCAGCATCGCCGCCAAGGCTCCGCTGGCGGTGCGCCTGGCCAAGGAAGCACTGCTCAAGGCCGGCGATACCGACCTGGCCAGCGGCCTGCGCTTCGAACGCCACGCCTTCACCTTGCTGGCCGGCACCGCCGACCGCGACGAAGGCATCCGTGCCTTCCAGGAAAAACGCCAGGCCCGCTTCCAGGGCCGCTGATCATCTTCCCTCGACTGACGGAGCGAGTCTGTCATGCCTTTCCAGCACATTCTGTTTTCCATCGAGGACGGCGTCGCCCTCCTCTCGTTGAATCGCCCCGAACAGCTGAACAGCTTCAATACCGCCATGCACCTGGAAGTGCGCGAGGCGCTCAGGCACGTGCGCCAGAGCAGCGAAGCGCGGGTGTTGTTGCTGACTGCCGAAGGCCGTGGTTTCTGCGCCGGCCAGGACCTGTCCGATCGCAACGTCGCCCCGAGCGCCGAAATGCCGGACCTGGGCGAATCGATCGACAAGTATTACAACCCGCTGGTACGCACGCTGCGCGACCTGCCGCTGCCGGTGGTCTGTGCGGTCAACGGTGTGGCTGCCGGCGCCGGTGCCAACATCCCGCTGGCCTGCGACCTGGTGCTGGCCGCCCGCTCGGCCAGCTTCATCCAGGCCTTCTGCAAGATCGGCCTGGTACCCGACTCCGGCGGCACCTGGCTGCTGCCACGCCTGGTCGGCATGGCGCGGGCCAAGGCCCTGGCCATGCTCGGCGAACGCCTGGGCGCCGAACAGGCCCAGCAATGGGGGTTGATTCACCGTGTGGTGGACGATGCCGCACTGCGCGACGAGGCCCTCACCCTCGCCCGCCAGCTCGCCGCCCAGCCAACCTACGGCCTGGCTCTGATCAAGCGCGCCCTCAACACCAGTTTCGACAACGGTTTCGATCAGCAGCTGGAGCTGGAGCGCGACCTGCAGCGCCTGGCCGGGCGCAGCGAGGACTACCGCGAAGGCGTGAGCGCCTTCATGAACAAGCGCACGCCGGCATTCAAGGGGCGTTGATCATGAGCGCACTTGCAAGCAATGCACAGGTGGCAGTGATCGGTGCGGGCGCCATGGGCGCTGGCATCGCCCAGGTCGCGGCCCAGGCTGGCCACCCGGTGAAGCTCTACGACAACCGCCCGGGCGCTGCTGCCCAGGCGGTGTCCGGTATTGACCGGCAACTGGCCCGCCTGGTGGAAAAAGGCAAGTTGCAGGCTGCCGAGCGGGAAGCGATCAGCGCCCGCCTGTGCCCGGTGGACGCCTTCGAAGCCCTGGCCGATGCCCGCCTGGTGATCGAGGCCATCGTCGAGAACCTGCTGGTCAAACAGGCGCTGTTCAGCCAGCTTGAAGCCCTGTGCGCCACTGACTGCATCCTCGCCAGCAACACCTCGTCACTGTCCATCACCGGTCTGGCTGCCGGGCTGCAACGTCCGCACCAGGTGGTTGGCATGCACTTCTTCAACCCGGCGCCGCTGATGGCCCTGGTCGAAGTGGTTTCAGGCCTGGCCACCGCCCCGGCCGTTGCCGCGTGCATTCATGCCACTGCCCTGGCCTGGGGCAAGCGGCCGGTGCACACGCGCTCCACCCCGGGCTTCATCGTCAACCGCGTGGCGCGGCCGTTCTACGCTGAAAGCCTGCGCCTGCTGCAGGAAGGCGCAGCCGATTGCGCCAGCCTCGATGCGCTGCTGCGTGATGCCGGTGGTTTTCCCATGGGCGCGTTCGAACTTACCGACCTGATCGGCCACGATGTCAATTATGCGGTCACCTGCTCGGTTTTCGATGCGTTCTATGGTGACTTCCGCTTCCAGCCTTCGCTGGTGCAAAAAGAGCTGGTGGACGCAGGCCGTCTCGGGCGCAAGACCGGGCAAGGCTTCTATAGCTATGCCGAAGGGGCCGAACGCCCGCAGCCAGCTGAACTACAAAGCTGCGCCGTGGCCGAAGCGTGCGTCGTCGAAGGCGACCTGGGGGTAATGCAGCCGTTGGTGGAGCGCCTGCACCAGAACGGTGTCGCCGTGACCCGGCGCGCCGGCTGCGGCCTGATCCAGGTGGGCGATGCCACCCTGGCCCTGTCCGATGGCCGTCTGGCCAGCCAGCGCGCCCGCCAAGACGGCCTGCGTAACCTGGTGCTGCTTGACCTGGCCCTCGACTACGCCACCGCCACCCGCCTCGCCATCAGCTGGTCGGCCGACACCAGCGACAATGCCCGCAACCAGGCGGTTGCGCTGCTGCAGCGTGCCGGCCTGAAGGTAACGGCGGTCGCTGACCTGCCCGGGCTGGTGGTGCTGCGTACCGTGACGATGCTCGCCAACGAGGCCGCCGATGCCGTGCTGCAAGGTGTCGGCAGCGCCACCGACATCGACCTGGCCATGTGTGCCGGTGTCAATTACCCCCGCGGCCCGCTGGCCTGGGCCGCGAGCATCGGCATCCCCCACACCCTGCGTGTGCTCGACAACCTGCAGCGCAGCTACGGCGAGAGCCGCTACCGCCCTTCCCTGCTGTTACGCCGCTGCGAAGCCAAAGGAGGCACCTTGCATGACTGAAGTCGAACTGGCACACGCCTGTGCCGAGGCCATGTACGCCCGCGACCAGGCCACCCAGGGCCTGGGCATCCACCTGCTGGAAGCCGGCCCGGGCCAGGCATGCCTGCGCATGCCGGTACGCGCCGACATGATCCAGGGCCATGGCACCTGCCATGGCGGCTTCCTGTTCGCCCTGGCCGACTCGGCGTTTGCCTTCGCCTGCAACAGTCACGACCAGGCCACCGTCGCCCTGGGCTGCAGCATCGACTACCTGGCCCCGGCGCTGCGCGATGACGTGCTTACTGCCCGCGCCAGCGAGGTCAGCCGCAAGGGCCGCACCGGCCTGTACCACGTCCGCATCGAGAACCAGCGCGGCGAGCTGGTGGCGATGTTCCATGGCAAATCCTACAAAGTGCGCGGCACCGTGCTGGCGCAGGAGACGCAAGATGACTGAACACACCCTGGCCGATGCCCTGATCATCGACGCCGTGCGCACCCCCATTGGTCGTTATGCCGGCGCGTTGAGCGGCGTGCGCACCGATGACCTGGCCGCCATCCCGCTCAAGGCCCTGATCCAGCGCCACCCCGAACTGGACTGGCAAGCCATCGACGACGTCATCCTTGGCTGTGCCAACCAGGCTGGCGAGGACAACCGCAACGTCGCGCACATGGCCAGCTTGCTGGCCGGGCTGCCGATCGAAGTGCCGGGCACCACCATCAACCGCCTGTGTGGTTCCGGCCTGGATGCCATTGGTAATGCAGCCCGCGCCCTGCGCTGCGGCGAAGCCGGGCTGATGCTGGCCGGCGGCGTGGAGTCGATGTCGCGCGCGCCATTCGTCATGGGCAAGTCCGAGCAGGCGTTCGGCCGCGCAGCCGAACTGTTCGACACCACCATCGGCTGGCGTTTCGTCAACCCGCTCATGAAGGAAGCCTTCGGCACCGATTCGATGCCGGAAACGGCCGAGAACGTTGCCGAACAGTTCGGTATTTCCCGCGCCGACCAGGACGCCTTCGCCCTGCGCAGCCAGCACAAGGCCGCCGCCGCCCAGGCACGCGGCCGCCTGGCGCGGGAAATCGTGCCGGTCGAGATCCCGCAGCGCAAAGGCCCGGCCAAAGTGGTCGAGCACGACGAACATCCTCGCGGCGACACCACCCTGGAGCAACTGGCAAGGCTTGGCACCCCATTCCGCGAAGGCGGCAGCGTCACCGCCGGCAATGCCTCCGGGGTCAACGACGGTGCCTGCGCCCTGCTGCTGGCCAGCAGCGCCGCCGCTCGCCGCCATGGCCTGAAGGCCCGCGGCCGCATCGTCGGCATGGCCGTGGCCGGGGTCGAACCCCGGTTGATGGGCATCGGCCCGGTGCCGGCAACTCGCAAGGTACTTGCGCTTGCCGGGCTGACGCTGGCCGACATGGACGTCATCGAACTCAACGAGGCCTTTGCCGCCCAGGGCCTGGCGGTACTGCGCGAGCTAGGCCTGGCCGACGACGACGAGCGGGTCAACCGCAACGGCGGTGCCATCGCCCTGGGCCATCCGTTGGGCATGAGCGGCGCACGCCTGGTCACCACCGCGTTGCACGAGCTGGAAGAAACAGCCGGACGCTACGCCCTGTGCACCATGTGCATCGGCGTCGGCCAAGGCATCGCGATGGTCATCGAGCGCCTCTGAGCGGCTCGGACCATCGGCGTGTTACCGAACCGAACGCAGCCGTATATGCTGCTTCCATGACACTCACCACGCGACCTGTAACCGGTACCGCGCGGCGTACAAGAACAATTCGAGTGAAGCCATGAACATGTACCATGATGCCGATCGTGCCCTGTTGGACCCGATGGAAACCGCCAGTGTCGACGCCTTGCGCCAGCATCAGCTGGATCGCTTGCGCTGGAGCCTGAAGCACGCCTATGACAACGTGCCGCTGTATCGCCAGCGCTTTGCCGAGTGCAACGCCCACCCCGACGACCTCAGGTGCCTCGAAGACCTGGCGAAGTTCCCTTTCACCGGCAAGAACGACCTGCGCGACAACTACCCCTACGGCATGTTCGCCGTGCCCCAGCAGGAGGTGGTACGCCTGCACGCGTCCAGTGGCACCACCGGCAAGCCGACGGTGGTGGGCTACACCCAGAACGACATCGACACCTGGGCCAATGTGGTCGCCCGTTCGATCCGCGCCGCAGGTGGGCGCAAGGGTGACAAGGTGCATGTTTCCTACGGCTACGGGCTGTTCACCGGCGGGCTTGGCGCGCATTACGGGGCCGAACGCCTGGGCTGTACGGTGATCCCCATGTCCGGTGGCCAGACCGAGAAGCAAGTGCAGCTGATTCGCGACTTCCAGCCCGACATCATCATGGTCACCCCCTCCTACATGCTCAACCTGGCCGACGAAATCGAGCGCCAGGGCATCGACCCGCACGACCTCAAGTTGCGCCTGGGCATTTTCGGCGCCGAGCCGTGGACCGACGAGCTGCGCCGTTCTATCGAGCAACGGCTGGGTATCGATGCCCTCGACATTTATGGCCTTTCGGAAATCATGGGGCCCGGGGTGGCGATGGAGTGCATCGAGACCAAGGATGGCCCGACCATCTGGGAAGACCACTTCTACCCCGAAATCATCGACCCGGTCACCGGCGCGGTGCTGCCGGACGGCCAGCTGGGCGAACTGGTGTTCACTTCGCTGAGCAAGGAAGCGTTGCCAATGGTGCGCTACCGCACGCGTGACCTCACCCGCCTGCTACCCGGCACCGCGCGGCCGATGCGCCGGATCGGCAAGATCACCGGCCGCAGCGATGACATGCTGATCATTCGCGGGGTCAACGTGTTCCCGACACAGATCGAGGAGCAGGTCCTTAAAATAAAACAGCTTTCAGAACTTTATGAGATTCATCTGTATCGCAATGGCAACCTCGACAGTGTCGAGGTGCATGTGGAGCTGCGTGCCGAGTGCCAGCACCTCGATGAAGGCCAGCGCAAGCTTGTGGTCGGCGAACTGAGCAAACAGATCAAGACCTACATCGGCATCAGCACCCAGGTGCACCTGCAGCCCTGCGGCGCGCTCAAGCGTTCCGAGGGCAAGGCCTGCCACGTGTTCGACAAACGGTTGGCCAGCTGATTCATTCGGCTGCCTTTCGGCCCCGGCATTGTCCGGGGCTTTTTTTTGCGTTTTTTCGGCTGGCCTCTTCGCGGGCTCGCCCGCTCCCACAGGAAATGAAGTGAAGCCCAGGCCTGCGCGGTCCCTGTGGGAGCGGGCAGGCCCGCGAAGAGGCCGGAATGTGATACACAAATCTTATTTGATACACATAAAACTGTTTGACGTTATGTTTTGTATCGCTTACAAATGACTCATGCCTTAGCAGGAGTCGCAGCACATGTACGCACAGCTAGTGGAAACCGGAGTCAAGCGCGTCAAGTCGCTGGAAGAGATGTCGCCCGAGGAGCGCAACTTCCAGGAAAAGATCGACGCCGAAATCAAGATCGAAGCCAAGAACTGGATGCCCGAGGCCTACCGCCAGACCCTGATCCGGCAGATCTCCCAGCACGCCCACTCGGAAATCGTCGGCATGCTGCCCGAAGGCAACTGGGTCACCCGCGCCCCCAGCCTCAAGCGCAAGCTGCAGCTGATGGCCAAGATCCAGGACGAAGCCGGCCACGGCCTGTACCTGTACAGCGCCATGGAAACCCTGGGCGCCGACCGTGACGAAGAAATCGCCAAGCTGCACAGCGGCAAGGCCAAGTACTCGAGCATCTTCAACTACCCCACCCTCAGCTGGGCCGACATGGGCGCCGTGGGCTGGCTGGTGGATGGCGCCGCCATCGTCAACCAGGTGGTGCTGCAGCGCACCTCCTACGGCCCGTACTCACGCGCAATGATCCGCATCTGCAAGGAAGAGAGCTTCCACCAGCGCCAGGGCTACGAAATCCTCCTGACCATGATGCGCCACGGCACCCAGGCCCAGCGGGACATGGTCCAGGACGCGATCAACCGCCTGTGGTGGCCGGCCCTGATGATGTTCGGCCCCAGCGACGAGCATTCCCCCAACAGCGCCCAGTCCATGGCCTGGAAAATCAAGCGCCAGACCAACGATGAACTGCGCCAGCGCTTCATCGACCAGACCGTGCCGCAGCTCGAGCTGCTCGGCTGCACCGCCCCCGACCCCGAGCTGAAGTGGAATGCCGAGCGCGGCCACTACGACTTCGGCGAAATCCAGTGGGACGAGTTCTACGAAGTGATCAAGGGCAATGGCCCATGCAACCAGGAACGTGTCGCCACCCGGCGCAAGGCCATCGAGGACGGCGCCTGGGTACGCGAGGCCGCCGTGGCCTACGCGCGCAAGCAACAGAACAAGAACGCCGCCTGAGCGGCGATTGATGCGGAGATCGAAAATGTCTGTCTGGACCCTCTACGAAGTGTTCGTGCGCAGCAAGCACGGCCTTAACCACAAGCATGTCGGCAGCGTGCACGCCGCCGATGCCGCCATGGCCATCGAAAACGCCCGCGAGCTGTACACCCGCCGCAGCGAAGGCGTGAGCCTGTGGGTGGTGCCTTCGGCACTGATCACCGCCTCTTCCCCGGACGAGAAAGACCCGCTGTTCGCCCCGGCAGACGACAAGGTCTACCGCCATGCCAGCTTCTACGAACTGCCCGACGAAGTCGGACACATGTGAGGTTGGCCATGCACAACGAAGCCCTTGTCCCCTACCTGCTGCTGCTCGGCGACAGTGCCCTGGTGCAGGGCCAGCGCCTTTGCGAATGGTGCGGCCGCGCCCCGGCCATCGAAGAAGAACTGGCCCTGATGAACGTCGGCCTCGACCTGGTCGGCCAGGCGCGCAACTGGCTGGACTATGCCGCCGAGCTGCTCGATGACGGCCGTGACGCCGACGCCCTGGCCTTCCGCCGTGACGAGCGGGCCTATCGCAACCTGCTGCTGGTCGAACAGCCCAACGGCGATTTCGCCGTGACCATGACCAAGCAGTTCTTCTACGACGCCTGGCATTTCGCCGTGCTTCAGGGCCTGGTCGGCTCGAACGACGAGCGTATCGCCGGTATCGCCGCCAAGGCCCTGAAGGAAGTCACCTACCACCTGCGCCGCTCCCGCGAGTGGGTACAACGGCTGGGCGGGGGTACCGAAGAAAGCCGCCAACGCATGCTCGCGGCGATTCCGGCGCTGTGGCGTTTCACTGTCGAACTGGCCGCCGGTAGCGACAATGAAGCGCTCCTGGCGCAAGCAGGTCTCGCTGCCGACCCTGCTGCCGTCGGTGCGGCCTGGCTCAAGCAGGTTGGCGAGACCTTCACCTCGGTCGAGCTGCCGCTGCCCAAGGCCGCCAGCCACTTTTACCTGAACGGTCGCAAAGGCCTGCACACCGAGCACCTGGGCCTGCTGCTGGCCGAGATGCAGTTCCTGCCGAGGGCGTACCCCGATGCAACCTGGTGAGCTGATTGCCGGCGACCGTGGCGCCCGTGCGCCACAAAGCGACGACCTGGCTCGGGCCTGGGCAGTACTGGCTCAGGTCATGGACCCGGAAGTGCCCGTGGTCAGCGTGGTCGACCTGGGCATCGTGCGCGACCTCGGCTGGCACGGTGGCCACCTGCACCTGGTCGTCACCCCGACCTACTCCGGCTGCCCGGCCACCGAGGTGATCGAAGGGGATATCCGCCAGGCGCTGGAGCAGGCCGGTTTTCCCGCGCCGGCCATCGAGCGCCGGCTGACCCCGGCCTGGAGCACCGACTGGATCAGCGAACCGGGCCGCGAGCGCCTGCGCGCCTACGGCATCGCCCCACCACAGGGCAGCGCCAGCAAGCGCAGCCTGCTCGGCGAGGCGCCGCAGGTGTGCTGCCCGCAGTGCGGCAGCGCCCATACCGAATTGCTCAGCCAGTTCGGCTCCACGGCCTGCAAGGCGCTGTACCGCTGCCGCGAGTGCCTGGAGCCGTTCGACTATTTCAAATGCATTTGAGCCGTGGAGAACGCCATGAGCCAGTTTCACAGCCTGACCATCAAGCAAGTGCGTAACGAGACCCGCGATGCGGTGTCGATTGCCTTCGACGTACCCGAGCACCTGCAGGCGCAGTTCCGTTTCACCCAGGGCCAGTACCTGGTCATGCGTACCCGACTGGACAACGAAGAAGTCCGCCGTTCCTATTCCATTTGCAGTGCCGTGCAGGACGGCGAACTGCGTGTGGCAGTAAAGCGCGTACCTGGCGGGCGCTTCTCGGCATTTGCCAATGACCTGCTCAAGGCAGGCCAGCAGCTGGACGTGATGCCGCCATCGGGCAGCTTCTTCGTGCCGCTGGACCCGGCCCGCCAGGGCAACTACCTCGGCGTGGCTGCCGGCAGCGGCATTACCCCGATCCTGTCGATCATCGCCACGACGCTGGCCAGCGAGCCACACAGCCGCTTCACCCTGCTCTACGGCAACCGCTCCAGCTCTGGCGCACTGTTCCGCGACAAGCTGGAAGACCTGAAGAACCGTTACCTCGACCGCCTGAACCTGATTTTCGTGTTCAGCCGCGAGCAGCAGGATGTCGACTTGTACAACGGCCGCATCGATGCCGACAAGTGCGGCCAGTTGTTCTCCCGCTGGCTGGACGTGGCCAGCCTGGATGCCGCGTTCATCTGCGGCCCGCAGGCGATGACAGAGACCGTGCGCGACAGCCTGAGGGCCAATGGCCTGGCCAAGGAACGCATCCATTTCGAGCTGTTTGCCGCCGCCGGCAGTGAAGTCCGTCGTGATGCCCGCGAGGCCGCGCGCCAGGTGGACTCGGCGCTCAGCCACATCACCGTGATCAGCGACGGCCGCGCCCTCAGCTTCGACCTGCCACGCAACACCCGGAACGTGCTGGACGCCGGCAACGCGATCGGCGCCGAACTGCCTTATTCGTGCAAGGCAGGCGTGTGCTCGACCTGCAAGTGCCGGGTGATCGAGGGTGAAGTGGAAATGGACAGCAACCATGCCCTGGAGGACTACGAAGTAGCGGCCGGGTATGTGCTGTCGTGCCAGAGCTACCCGGTGAGCGACAAGGTGGTGCTCGACTTCGACCAGCTCTGAAACCGCGTCGCCTGTTTCGCGGGCGCGCCCGCTCCCACAGGAATAGCACAAGCCTCAGGCACACCGCCGCACCTGTGGGAGCGGGCATGCCCGCGAACAGGCCCCGAGCAACACCGCAACACCCGCGTGACCTCAACAAAACAATTACAACACCCAGAGATCGCAACCCATGACACCCGAACGCATCGAAAGCATCGCCAACCACCCCGACTTCCAGCACCTGGTGCAGCGCAAGCGCCGCCTCAATGGCAGCCTGACCCTGACCATGCTGGTGATCTATTACGGCTTCGTCCTGCTGGTGGCGTTTTCCCCCAGCACCCTCGGCCAGTCCCTCAGCGGTGGCGTCACCACCGTCGGCATGCTGGTGGGCGTGTTGATGGTGCTGTTGTCCTTCGCCCTGACCGGTATTTACGTGCACCGCGCCAACAACGTGCTCGACCCGCTCAACGACAAGGTCAAGCAGGAGTGCGCACAATGAACTGGACCGCCATCTCGATGTTCATGGTGTTTGTCTGCTTCACCTTGCTGGTCACCCGCTGGGCCGCCATGCGCACCCGCTCGGCCAGCGACTTCTACACCGCCGGCGGTGGCCTGACCGGCATGCAGAACGGCCTGGCGATCGCCGGTGACATGATCAGTGCCGCGTCGTTCCTGGGCATTTCGGCAATGATGTTCATGAACGGCTATGACGGCCTGCTGTATGCCCTGGGCGTACTGGCCGGCTGGCCGATCATCCTGTTCCTGATCGCCGAACGCCTGCGCAACCTGGGCAAGTACACCTTCGCCGACGTGGTCAGCTACCGTCTGGCGCAAACCCCGGTGCGCCTGACCTCGGCCTTCGGCACGCTGGTGGTGGCGCTGATGTACCTGGTGGCGCAGATGGTCGGTGCCGGCAAGCTGATCGAACTGCTGTTCGGCATCAGCTACCTGTACGCGGTGATGCTGGTCGGCGTGCTGATGGTCGCCTACGTCACCTTCGGCGGCATGCTTGCCACCACCTGGGTGCAGATCATCAAGGCGGTGATGCTGCTGTCGGGCACCAGCTTCATGGCCTTCATGGTGCTCAGGCATTTCGGCTTCAGCACCGAGGCGATGTTCGCCAGCGCCGTGGCCGTGCATGCCAAGGGCCAGGCGATCATGGCCCCGGGCGGCTTGCTGTCCAACCCGGTGGATGCCATTTCCCTGGGCCTGGGCATGATGTTCGGTACCGCCGGGCTGCCACATATCCTGATGCGTTTCTTCACCGTCAGCGATGCCAAGGAAGCGCGCAAGAGCGTGTTCTATGCCACCGGGTTCATCGGCTACTTCTACCTGCTGCTGATCGTCATCGGCTTTGGTGCCATCGTCATGGTCGGCACCGAGCCGTCCTACCGCGACGCCGCCGGCGCGATCATCGGCGGCGGCAACATGGTTGCCGTGCACCTGGCCCAGGCCGTGGGTGGCAACCTGTTCCTCGGCTTCATCTCCGCCGTGGCCTTCGCCACCATCCTGGCGGTGGTCGCCGGCCTGGCGCTGTCCGGTGCATCGGCCGTTTCCCACGACCTGTATGCCTGCGTGGTGCGCCAGGGCAAGGCCAGCGAGCAGGAGGAAATGCGCGTGTCGCGTCTCGCCACCCTGCTGATCGGCCTGCTGGCGGTCATTCTTGGCCTGATGTTCGAGTCGCAGAACATCGCCTTCCTCTCCGGCCTGGTGCTGGCCGTGGCCGCGTCGGTCAACTTCCCGGTGCTGCTGCTCTCGATGTTCTGGAAAGGCCTGACCACCCGCGGCGCGGTGTGCGGCAGCATGGCCGGCCTGGTCTCGGCGGTGCTGCTGGTGGTGCTGGGCCCGGCAGTGTGGGTCAACGTGCTGCATCACGAAAAGGCGCTGTTCCCCTACAGCAACCCGGCGCTGTTCTCCATGAGCCTGGCCTTCCTCGGCGCCTGGGTGTTCTCGGTCACCGACAGCTCCGAACGCGCCAGCCAGGAACGTGGCCGCTACCTGGCCCAGTTCATCCGCTCCATGACCGGAATCGGCGCTGCCGGCGCCAGCAAGCACTGACCATCAGGGAAGAACAACCATGTCGGGTAAAACAACAACAATGAACCGCACGCACTTCATTTCGGCCGCCTGGCTGGCCACCCTCGCCCTGCCGTTGCCGGCCATGGCAGATTTCATCGGCGACAGCCACGCCCGGCTTGAGCTGCGTAACCACTACCTCAACCGCGACTTCCGCCAGAGCAACGCGCCGCAGGCCAAGGCCGAGGAGTGGGGCCAGGGCTTTACCGCCAAGCTGGAGTCGGGGTTCACCGACGGCCCGGTCGGCTTTGGTGTCGATGCCATGGGCCAGCTGGGCATCAAGCTCGACTCCAGCCGCGACCGCCGCAACACCGGCCTGCTGCCGTTCGGCCCGAACAGCCACGAACCGGTCGACGACTACAGCGAACTGGGCCTGACCGGCAAGGTGCGGGTGGCCAAGAGCACCCTGCGCCTGGGGACCTTGCAGCCGATCCTGCCGGTGGTGGTGTACAACGACACCCGCCTGCTGGCCTCCACGTTCCAGGGTGGGCTGCTCACCAGCCAGGACCTGGCCGGCCTGACCTTCAACGTCGGCCGCCTGACCAAGGCCAACCTGCGTGATTCCTCGGGCCGCGACGACATCGGCTACGGCGCCGCCAGCAGCGACCATCTGGACTTCGGGGGCGGCAGCTACGCCATCACCCCGCAAACCAGCGTCAGCTACTACTACGCCAAGCTCGAGGACATCTACCGCCAGCAGTTCGTCGGCCTGATCGATACCCGCCCACTGGGCGAAGGCCTGAGCCTGCGCACCGACCTGCGCTACTTCGACAGCCGCAACGACGGCGCCGAGCGTGCCGGCAACATCGACAACCGCAACTTCAACGCCATGTTCACCCTCGGTGTACGGGCCCACAAGTTCACCGCCACCTGGCAGCAGATGTCCGGCGACAGTGCCTTCCCGTTCGTGAACGGCGGCGACCCGTTCACCGTCAACCTGGTCACCTACAACACCTTTACCCGTGCCGGGCTGGACTCCTGGCAGGTGCGCTACGACTACGACTTCGTCGCCATGGGCATCCCCGGCCTGAGCTTCATGACCCGCTACACCGATGGCCGCCACGCCGAAACCGCCACCGTCAGCAATGGCCGTGAGCGTGAGCGCGACACCGACATCACCTATGTCATCCAGAGCGGCCCGTTCAAGGACGTCAGCCTGCGCTGGCGCAACGTCACCTTCCGCTCCGGCAATGGCCTGACCAACGCCGTGGACGAAAACCGCCTGATCATCGGCTACACCGTGGCGCTGTGGTAACAGCGCCCCCTCAGCATTTGGAGAACAGCATGTCTGCCGCCCCTACCCTGCAAAGCTTCATCGCCGGCCGCTGGCTAGGCCAGCACGGCGCCCAGGCGCTGCGCAGCGCCCTGGATGGCCATGTCCTGGCCTACAGCCACGAAGAACGCCCGGATTTCGCCGAGGCCGTGGACTTCGCCCGCGGCCGTGGCCTGGCCACGCTGATGGCCATGGACTTCCAGCAGCGCGCCGCGCGCCTGAAGGCGCTGGCCCTGTACCTGGCCGAGCGCAAGGAACAGCTCTACACCCTGTCCCACCACAGCGGCGCGACCCGTGCCGACAGCTGGATCGACATCGAAGGCGGCAACGCCACGCTGTTCTCCTATGCCGGCATTGGCAGCCGTGAGTTGCCGTCGGGCAACCTGGTGCATGAAGGCCCGGCCATACCGCTGGGCAAGCAAGGCCATTTCGCCGGCAGCCACATCCTGGTGCCGCGCGCCGGCGTGGCGGTGCACATCAATGCTTTCAACTTCCCCATCTGGGGCATGCTGGAAAAGTTCGCCCCGACCTTTCTCGCCGGCATGCCTTGCATCGTCAAGCCGGCGACCTCGACCAGCTACCTGACCGAGGCCGTGGTGCGCCTGATGAATGCATCCGGGCTGTTGCCCGAAGGCAGCCTGCAACTGGTGATCGGCAGCACCGGCGACCTGCTCGACCGCCTGCAAGGCCAGGACGTGGTGACTTTCACCGGCTCCGCCGACACCGCCGCCAAGTTGCGCGTCACGCCGAACCTGGTGCGCAACTCGGTGCCGTTCACCGCCGAAGCCGATTCGCTCAATTGCGCCATCCTCGGCCCGGACGTGACCCCGGACAGCGAAGCGTTCGACCTGTACATCAAGGAGGTGGTCCGCGAAATGACCACCAAGGCCGGCCAGAAATGCACCGCCATCCGCCGCGCCATCGTACCGGCCAGGCACATCGACGCGGTTGCCACGCGCCTGCGCGAGCGGCTGGCCAAGGTGGTGGTCGGTGACCCGTCGCTGGAAGGCGTGCGCATGGGCGCCCTCGCCTCCCACGACCAGCAGCGCGATGTGGCCGAGCGGGTGCGTAGCCTGCTGCACAGCTGCGACCAGCTGTTCGGCGCCAGTGATGGTTTTGCGCCGCGTGGCGAGGGTGTGGCCGAGGGCGCGTTCTTTGCCCCGACCTTGCTGCAGGCCCGCGACCCGCATGCAGAAGGCGGTGCCCACGACATCGAAGCGTTCGGCCCGGTCAGCACGCTGATGGCCTATGACGACCTCGATGAAGCCCTGGCGCTGGCCGCGCGGGGCAAAGGCAGCCTGGTGGCGACCCTGGTCACCGCCGACCGCAGCGTGGCAGCCAA
>Ga0209676_1000534_pt1 | contig 59125 bp, 40 predicted proteins | sample AraplaCvi_mLB_r2_FD_184282 | JGI IMG/M metagenome (GOLD analysis project Ga0209676, IMG submission 184282) | Arabidopsis root microbial communities from North Carolina, USA - plate scrape MF_Cvi_mLB_r2 (SPAdes) (version 2) | ecosystem: Host-associated > Plants > Roots > Endosphere | place: USA... | reverse complement strand
GCTGGAGTTGAAGCGAGCCGGCCTGGGCTATTGACCTTACCTGCGTGGCAAGGTTGATGCTGGAGGCCTGTCCAAGGAGGAGAGCCATGCCCGCATCCACCACATACGACCTGCCGATCTCCGGCATGACCTGTGCCAGCTGTGCCGGCCGGGTCGAGCGCGCCCTGCGCAAGGTCAGCGGCGCTGAACAGGTCAGCGTCAACCTCGCCACCGAACAGGCCCGGGTCCAGGCCCCGGCCAACAGCCTGCCCGCCCTGGTCGACGCGGTACGCGAAGCCGGCTACGGCGTGCCCACCCGCACCGTCGAACTGCAGATTGGCGGCATGACCTGCGCCAGTTGCGTCGGCCGCGTAGAGCGCGCCCTCGGCAAGCTGCCGGGGGTTGAACAGGTCAGCGTCAACCTGGCCAGCGAACGCGCGCACCTCGAAGTGCTCGCGGCCCTAGACGACAACCTGCTGATCGCCGCCGTGCAAAAGGCCGGCTACAGCGCCAGCCTGCCGCAAACCGCCAGGGACGAGCAGAACGCTGCCCGACGCCGCCTGCGTAACGAACGTCTGGCGGTTGGCGCAGCGTTGCTGCTCGCCCTGCCGCTGGTGGTGCCAATGGTAGTGCAGCCGTTCGGCCTGCACTGGATGTTGCCAGCGTGGGTGCAGTTCCTGCTGGCCACGCCGGTGCAGTTCATGCTCGGCGCGCGGTTCTACGTGGCCGCCTGGAAGGCCGTGCGCGCCGGTACCGGCAACATGGACCTGCTGGTGGCCCTGGGCACCAGCGCCGGTTACGGCCTGAGCCTGTACCAGTGGGCACAAGCCCCCGCCGGCATGGCCCCGCACCTGTATTTCGAAGCCTCGGCCGTGGTGATTGCCCTGGTGCTGCTGGGCAAGTACCTGGAAAGCCGTGCCAAGCGCCAGACTGCCAGCGCCATCCGGGCCCTCGAGGCCTTGCGTCCGGAACGTGCCGTGCGCCTGGTCGATGGCCGGGAAGAAGACGTGGCCATCGCCCAACTGCGCCTCGGCGACCTGGTACTGGTCAAACCCGGCGAGCGCTTCCCGGTCGATGGCGTGGTGGAAGACGGCAGCAGCCATGCCGACGAAGCCCTGATCAGCGGCGAGAGCCTGCCAGTGCCCAAGCAGCCCGGGGACAGCGTCACCGGTGGCGCCATCAACGGCGAAGGCCGGCTGCTGGTACGTACCCAGGCACTGGGTACCGAAACCGTGCTGGCGCGCATCATCCGCCTGGTGGAAGACGCCCAGGCGGCCAAGGCACCGATCCAGAAGCTGGTCGACCGGGTCAGCCAGGTATTCGTCCCGGCCGTGCTGGTACTGGCGCTGATCACCCTGGTCGGCTGGTGGCTGGCCGGCGCACCGCTGGAAACCGCGCTGATCAATGCCGTCGCCGTACTGGTCATCGCCTGCCCCTGCGCCCTCGGCCTGGCCACGCCCGCAGCGATCATGGCCGGCACCGGGGTCGCCGCTCGCCATGGCATCCTGATCAAGGACGCCGAAGCCCTGGAGCGCGCCCATGCGGTCAACCGCGTGGTGTTCGACAAGACCGGCACCCTCACCTCCGGCAGCCCACGCGTTGTCCATAGCCAGGCGCTGGTGGGCAGCAGCGCCGACCTGCACCGCCTGGCCGGCGCCCTGCAGCGCGGCAGCGAACACCCGCTGGCCAAGGCGGTACTGGATGCCTGTGCCGAACAGGGCCTGGACGTGCCTGGCGTTGCCGACAGCCAATCGCTGACCGGGCGTGGTATCGCCGGGCGTGTGGAAGGCCGCGAGTTGGCCCTGGGCAACCGCCGCCTGCTCGACGAAAGCGCCCTGCCAGCCGGTGACCTGGCCGCAAAGGCCCAGGCCTGGGAAGCCGAGGGGCGCACCCTGTCATGGCTGATCGAACGCGGCGCGCAGCCGCGGGTGCTGGGCCTGTTCGCCTTTGGTGACAGCCTCAAGCCCGGCGCCGCGCAGGCGATCGACACCCTGCACGCGCAACACATCAGCAGCCACCTGCTGACCGGCGACAACCGCGGCAGCGCCAAAGTGGTGGCCGACGCCCTGGGCATCGACGATGTGCATGCCGAGGTACTACCGGCCGACAAGGCCGCGACCGTGGCCGCACTCAAGCAGGATGGCGTGGTCGCCATGGTCGGTGATGGCATCAACGATGCGCCGGCGCTGGCCGCCGCCGATATCGGCATCGCCATGGGTGGCGGTACCGATGTGGCCATGCAGGCCGCCGGCATCACCCTGATGCGCGGCGACCCACGCCTGGTACCGGCCGCCCTGGAGATCAGCCGCAAGACCTATGCGAAGATCCGCCAGAACCTGTTCTGGGCGTTCATCTATAACCTGATCGGCATCCCGCTGGCCGCGCTGGGATATCTCAACCCGGTACTGGCTGGCGCCGCCATGGCCCTGTCCAGTGTCAGCGTGGTGAGCAACGCGCTGTGGCTCAAGACGTGGAAACCCACCAGCAGCACCCAGGAGGCCCCATGAACATCGGCCAGGCCGCCCGCCGCAGCGGGCTCAGCACCAAGATGATCCGTTACTACGAGTCCATCGGCCTGCTCAAGCCCGCCACGCGCAGCGACAGCGGCTACCGCCTGTACAAGGCGGAAGACTTGCACAGCCTGGCCTTCATCAAACGCTCCCGCGACCTGGGCTTTTCCCTCGAGGAGGTCGGCAAGCTGCTGACCTTGTGGCAAGACCGCCAGCGCGCCAGCGCCGATGTGAAGGCGCTGGCCATGCAGCACATCGATGAATTGAACCGACGCATCGAAGAGCTGGTGAGCCTGCGCGATACCCTCGGCGAACTGGTCTCGCACTGCCAGGGGGACGAGCGCCCGGACTGCCCGATCCTCAAGGACCTGGCCAACGGCGCTGCGGGCGGCTGCTGTCACTGAGCCATACCGCAAGCCATTTGGTATGCCATATACGTCCAGATGCGACCGAATAGTCACCAACTACGACTTAATCCAATAAATACGGGCGTTTTCCTACATTAAACCCGGACGCTGCCGATGCAATTGTTACCTGCCTCGTGTATCGAAAATAAAAAATCCGGGAGCGTCGATGAGCATCAAACAGAAACTGACCTGGGCATTCGCGGTCATCGCCGGCTTGCCCATCGTCCTCGTGGCCACCCTGGTGGTCCTCAACCTGCGTGGCGAAGCCCGCGACGGATTCCTCGACGGCAGCAGCCGGGAAATCCGCCAGGTCAGCAACGCGATGAACATCTTCTTCCAGGGCATCAACCAGAACGTCGAGTACATGGCTGCGCAGCCGATGGTCGCCGCCACAGGCAGCGAGCTGAACAAATACATGAGCGCTACCCCGTCCTACGAACTGGGTGACCAGGCCAGCAAGCTGCTCGACTTCATGACCCGCCTGGCCAATGCGCATCCCAGCTATGCGTACCTGTCCTATGGGGTGAGTGACGGCGGTTACGTTGGCTGGCCGGCCGGGCAAAAATTCGTCAATTACGACCCACGCACCCGCCCCTGGTACCAGCTGGCCATGGCCAACCCTGGCAAGACCTTGCGTACCGGCGCCTACTACTGGGCTGCCGACGACGCCGTGCTGGTCAGCACCGTGCGCACCGTGGCCAACCAGCTGGGCAACCCCGGCGGCGTGGTCAACGTCGACGTCTCGCTCAAAGGCCTTACCGAGATCGTCCAGCAGATCAAGCTGGGCGAAAGCGGCTACGTGCTGCTGGTGGAGAACAACGGCAACGTGCTGGTCGACCCCCGTGATGCCAAGCACAACTTCAAGCAACTGGCGAGCTTTGGCGACGGGTACGCCGAGCTGGCCAGGCACGGCAAGGGGCTGGCTGAAGTGGAGCTGAATGGCGTGCGCTACATGGCCAACATCTACCCGGATGAACAGCTGGGCTGGACCTTGATCGGCCTGATCGAGCAAAGCGAAGTGATGCAGACCACCACCCGCCTGACCTGGCTGATCGGTATCGTGGCGGTGGTGCTGGCTGCGCTGTTCGCCGTGGTCGGCGCCACCTTCGCCAAGCTGATCGTGCGTCCGATCAACAGCGTTACCAGCGGCCTGGAGGATATCGCCCAGGGCGAGGGCGACCTGACCCGCAACCTGGAAATCCGTGGCCGCGACGAAACCGCGCAACTGGCCAGCTGGTTCAACCAGTTCCTCGGTGCCATTCGCAGCCTGATCCAGCACATCGGCGCTGCTGCCAGCAAGATCCTCAGCACCTCCAGCAGCTCGACCCGGGTTTCCAGCGACATGGCCGAAGCCGCGGGCCGCCAGCGCGAAGCCGTGGACATGGTCTCCACCGCCTTCCACGAAATGGTCGCCACCGCCAACGAAGTGGCACGCTCCTGCAGCCAGGCGGCGCAGTCTGCCGACAGCGGCCAGCAACAGGCACGCGAAGGCCAGCAGCAGATCGATGCCGCGGTAAACAGTGTTGACCGCCTGAGCCAGGAGATCGAGCAGTCGGCGCAGTCGATCCAGCAGCTGGAGCGTGACAGCAACGCCATCCAGTCGATCCTCGGCACCATCCGCTCGATTGCCGAACAGACCAACCTGCTGGCGCTCAACGCCGCCATCGAAGCGGCCCGTGCCGGTGAGCAGGGCCGTGGCTTTGCCGTGGTTGCCGACGAAGTGCGGGCGCTGGCCAAGCGTACTGCCGATTCCACCGCCGAGATCGACGGCCTGCTGGGCAACCTGGCCAGCCGCACGGCCGAAGTGGCCGCACAGATGCACGCCAGCCTGGAGGTTTCGCAGCAGTCGGTGAGCCGCATCGGCCTGGCCCGTGACAGCTTCGGGCAGATCCGCGAGTCGGTGGATGTGATCCGCGACATGAACACCCAGATCGCCACGGCGGCTGAAGAGCAGCACCAGGTGGCCGAGGACATCAACCGTCACATCAGCCAGATCCACGGCGATGCGCAACTGGTGGCGGAACTTGCCCAGGCGGCGCGGGTGGATTCGGAGAGCCTGGCCGGGTTGTCCAATGAGCTGGATGCACTGGTGCGCAGGTTCCGTACCTGATGTAGTGCCTTTGCTGGCCTCTTCGCGGGCACGCCCGCTCCCACAAGCTGTGCAGTACCTGTGGGAGCGGGCGTGCCCGCGAAGAGGCCGGCACAGGCGACCAATCACTAAAGCTTCAATTCCCCCGGCGTCGCCCCAAACAACTGCTTGAACGCCGCAATGTAAGCTGAGGTGGAGTCATACCCACACCCCAACGCCGCCTCGGTCACGTTCTGCCCCGCCTCCAGCAATGCCAGCGATGACAACAAGCGCATACGCTGTCGCCAGTTGCGAAAACTCAAACCTGTCTCCCGCTGGAACAGCCGCATCAGCGTCTTCTCCGAACACCCCAGCTCCCGCGCCCACTGCTGCAGGGTCTGCGGCTGGTCCGGCGCCGCGATCAAGCCATTGCACAGTGCCAGCAACCCCGGGTGCCGCGGCAGTGGCAGCGAAAAGCCGACCTCGGGCAGCGTGCGCAACTGGTCGAGCAGTACTGCCACCAGCCGCGCCTCGGCGCTGTCACCCTCCGGATAATCCGCCGGGAACAGGCAGAACTGCTTGATCAGTTCGCGCGCAAGCGGGGTCACTTCCAGTACCCGGCATTGCTCCGGGGCCCACGGGCAGGCATCCCGGCGCACGTAAAGGCTGCGCATTTCGGCCTGCATCGAGGTGACCACCTCGTGTTCGGCATCGGCGGGTATCCACACGCCCCACTGCGGTGGGGCGAAGTAGCTCCCTTCCTGGGTATATACCCCGAGGACGCCGCTGATGGCGTAGGAGAACTGCACCCAGTCGTGCTGGTGGCGGGTGGTCCAGGAGCCGGCGCCGAGGCTTTCGGCACGGGCATAGAGCGGCCTGGGCAGGTGGTCCAACGCCGGGATGGCGCGGGGGTGTCCGATGGTCGGCATGGCGGTTTCTTGTAGTTCTGAGCAGACAAGCCTAACAGCTGATTCGTGGTCAAGTCAGGCGCGGTCTCTGTGGGAGCGGCCTTGTGTCGCGAAAGGGCCGCAAAGCGGCCCCAACATTTTTTGCTGTGACGCTGAAACCCCGGGGCCGCTTCGCGCCCCTTTCGCGACACAAGGCCGCTCCCACAAGGCTTGGCTTCAGCGCTCGACAATAACGGTCACCCCCTGCCCACCCGCCGCACAAATCGAAATCAGCCCCCGCCCCTTCCCGGCCCTCGCCAGCAACTTGGCCAGGTTGGCCAGTATCCGCCCGCCGGTCGCGGCAAACGGGTGCCCGGCCGCCAGCGAACTGCCCTTGACGTTGAGCTTGCTGCGGTCGATCGCCCCAAGCGGCGCATCCAGCCCCAACCGCTCACGGCAATAATCGGCATCTTCCCAGGCCTTGAGCGTACACAGCACCTGGGCAGCAAAGGCTTCGTGAATCTCGTAGTAATCAAAGTCCTGCAGCGTCAGGCCATTGCGCGCCAGCAGCCGCGGCACCGCATACACCGGCGCCATCAACAGCCCTTCGCGCCCCGTAACAAAGTCCACCGCAGCGGTTTCGCCATCGACCAGATAGGCCAGCACCGGTAGCCCCTGCTGCTCGGCCCATTCCTCGTTGCCCAGCAACACCAGCGAAGCGCCATCGGTCAGCGGTGTGGAATTACCCGCCGTCAATGTGCCCTGCCCGCTGCGATCAAAGGCCGGCTTGAGCCTGGCCAGTTGCTCCAGGGTCAGGTCGGGGCGCAGGTTGTTATCACGGGTCAACGACAGAAACGGTGTCAGCAGGTCATCCTGCCACCCTTCGGCGTACGCGGCAGCCAGCGCCTGGTGGCTGAGCAACGCCAGTTCGTCCTGTTCGGCACGGCCAATGCGCCAGGCCTGGGCCATGCGCTCGCAATGCTCGCCCATCGACAACCCGGTGCGCGGTTCGCCGTTGCGTGGCAATTCGGGTTTCAGGTGGTGAGGGCGCAGCTTCAGGAATAGCTTGAGCCGCTCGCCCAGGTTTTTGCCACGGTTGGCTTGCAGCAAAATGTGGCGCAGGCCTTCATTGACCGCAATCGGCGCATCAGAGGTGGTGTCCACGCCGCCGGCAATGCCGCAGTCGATCTGCCCCAGGGCAATCTTGTTGGCCACCAGCAACGCCGCCTCCAGTCCGGTGCCGCAGGCTTGCTGGATGTCGTAGGCCGGCGTCTGCGGCGACAGGCGCGAGCCCAACACGCATTCCCGGGTCAGGTTCATGTCACGCGAGTGCTTGAGCACCGTACCGGCCACCACTTCGCCCATGCGCAACCCATGCAAGCGGTAGCGTTCTATCAGCCCTTCGAGGGCAACGGTAAGCATCGCCTGGTTGCTGGCCGTGGCGTAGGCGCCTTTGGAGCGGGCGAAGGGAATTCGGTTGCCGCCCAGGATCGCGACCCGGCGAAGTGAACGCATGCGCTTGTTCCTCCTGAAACAATTTGATCCGTACAGCCTAGGTGTTTTTACCGCATTCGAACGACCTTGCCACAAAGTTGGTCCACACTTTCAAGCTTGCCTTCCGGGAGACCCACTCATGAGCGATCGCTACCTCGGCTTTGCCAACTCCAACCTCGGCCGCCGTCTTGTGGATGCCCTTGGCCTGCCACGCCCGGCGCCGCTGGAGCGCTGGCAGTCAGGCCGCCTGCGCCCGGTCGAAGGTGCCCTGGTACTGGGTGGCGGGCCACTGGCGAGCCAGGTCGAAGCCATTGCCCCGTGCCTGACCGACACCCTTTACAGCTTCAATACCGACAACCTCCGGGCCGAAGCGTGGGTGGCTGGCCTGGGGCCGAAGATCAAGGCCGTGGTATTCGATGCCAGTCACCTGTCCGACAGCGACGCGTTGAAGCAGTTGCGCGAATTTTTCCAGCCACTGCTGCGCAGCCTGGCGCCGTGCGCCCATGTGGTGCTGCTGGGCCGGGCGCCAGAAAGCCTCGACAACCCGCTGGCCAGCATTGCCCAACGGGCCCTGGAAGGCTTCAGCCGCTCGCTGGCCAAGGAGCTGCGCAACGGGGCGACTGCGCAGTTACTGTATGTCGGTGCCGGCGCGGAAGACCAGCTGGAAGGCGCCCTGCGCTTCTTCCTCTCGCCCAAGAGCGCCTTTATCTCCGGCCAGGTGCTGCGCCTGCAAGCCTGCGCCAGCCAGGTCGAGGACTGGACCCGGCCGCTGGCTGGCCGCCGCGCCCTGGTAACAGGCGCCGCGCGCGGCATCGGTGCCGCCATTGCCGAAACCCTGGCGCGGGACGGCGCCGATGTACTGCTGCTCGATGTGCCCCAGGCCAGCCAGGACCTCGACGCCCTGGCCGCGCGCCTGGGCGGCAAGGCGCTGGCCTTGGACATCTGCGCCAGCGACGCGGCAACGCAACTGCTCGCAGCCCTGCCCGACGGCATCGATATCGTGGTGCACAACGCCGGCATCACCCGCGACAAGACCTTGGCCAACATGACCCCGGAATACTGGGACGCGGTGCTGGCGGTCAATCTCAAGGCGCCGCAGGTGCTGACCCAGGCGCTGAACGACAACGGCGCCCTGGGGGAAAACGCACGCATCACGCTGCTGGCCTCGGTCAGCGGCATCGCCGGCAACCGCGGCCAGGCCAACTATGCCGCGAGCAAGGCCGGGCTGATCGGCCTGGCCCAGGCGTGGGCGCCGCGGCTCGCCGAGCGCGGCGGCAGCATCAATGCCGTGGCCCCCGGTTTCATCGAAACCCACATGACCGCCGCCATGCCCATGGGCCTGCGCGAGGCCGGGCGACGCTTGAGTTCGCTGGGCCAGGGCGGCCGCCCGCAGGATGTCGCCGAAGCCATCGCCTGGCTCAGCCAGCCGGGCTCCGGGGCAGTCAACGGCCAGGTGCTGCGGGTATGCGGCCAGGCCTTGATGGGGGCTTGAACATGAGCCGACAGTGGCACGACCTGCACAGCCCGGCTTCGCGCGCCAGCCTGTACCTGCGCGCGGCCGGCAAGCGCACCATCAGCGGCGACCAACTGCCGGACGACGGCCTGCGCTGTTTCATCCGCGTCCAGCCGGGCAACCTGGCTGCCTATCGACGGCTGTGCCACTTCACCGACGATGGCCGGCTGCCGGGTACCTATCCGCATGTCATGGCGTTCACGCTGCAGTTGCAGTTGATGACCGCGCCAGACTTCCCCTTCCCGCTGCTCGGCCTGGTGCACCTGCACAACCGCATCGAAGTGGTGCGCCCGCTGGGCGGTATCGAAGGGCTGCGCTTTGCGGTGTATGCGGCCAACCTGCAAGCGCATGCCAAGGGCGGCACCTTCGACCTGGTTACCGAGGCCGAAGACGGCATCGGCCTGCTGTGGCGCGAAACCAGCCGCATGCTGGTGCGCGGGCTGAAGCTGGAAAGCGAGGCAGGTGAGCCTGCCGAGGACGCACCGCAAGCGCTGCCCGAGGCGACCCGCTGGTACGCCGACAGTGACATCGGCCGGCGTTATGCCAAGGTTTGCGGGGACTACAACCCGATCCACCTCAGCGCCGCCAGTGCGCGGCTGTTCGGCTTCCCCACGGCCATCGCCCATGGCATGTGGAGCAAGGCCATGGCCCTGGCGGCACTGCGTGGGCACCTGCAGCACAGTGGCTATGCCTTCGAGGTGGATTTCCGCAAACCGGTGCGGTTGCCGTCGGAGGTGGTGCTGGGGGCCAGTGAGACGGGGGCTGCGGGAGCGCTGCGGCTGGACGGGCATGGCGGGGTGTTGCATATGGTCGGGCGCTGGGACCGGCTTTAAATCGTGAGGCTGCTTCGCAGCCTTTTCGCGACACAAGGCCGCTCCCACAGGATTGATGCCGGTGACTTCTTGTGGGAGCGGCCCCCTTGCTTTGCATCGGGCCTGCGCGGAAGCTATGCAGCATTAGGAGACCCCCGATGAACCTGCAAGAACTCACCCGACGCCTGCACCAGATCCGCGACAACAACGACTGGCGTGGCTTCCACAGCCCGAAGAACCTGGCCATGGCCGCCAGCGTCGAAATGGCCGAGCTGGTGGAAATCTTCCAGTGGCTGAGCGAAGACCAGTCGCGCCAGCTGCCTGCCGACAAGCTGGCCCATGCCGGCCAGGAAATCGGCGATGTGGTGCTGTACCTGTTGCTGCTGTGCAGCGAGCTGGGCCTGGACATGGACCAGGTGGTGCGGGCCAAGCTGGCCGACAGCGAGAGGCGCTTCGCCCGATGAACGACCGTCACTTCGATGAGCTGGCCACCCGCTTTGCCGAGAAGATCTACGGCGGCGCCAAGGGCGCGATCCGCCTGGCCGTGCTGCAGGCCGACCTGGCCGACGCCTTGCCCGACCGACCGCTGCGTATCCTCGACATCGGCGCCGGGTTGGGCCACATGGCCTTGTGGCTGGCCCAGCGCGGCCACCAGCTGACCCTGGCCGAACCCGCCGCACCCATGCTCGACGGCGCACGGGCGCGCTTCGCCGAAGCCGGCCAACCGGCCACCTTCATCCAGGCCCCCTGGCAAGACCTGCTCGGCCAGCTGACCGAACCCTACGACCTGGTGCTGTGCCACGCCGTACTCGAATGGCTGGCCGAGCCCGAAAGCATCCTGCCGGTGCTGCACCAGCTCACGGCCCCCTCCGGGTGGTTGTCGCTGGCCTTCTACAACCGCGACGCGCTGGTCTACCGCAACCTGCTGAAGGGCCATTTCCGCAAGTTGCGCAGTAACCGGCTGGAAGGCGAAAAGCAGAGCCTGACCCCTCAAAAACCGCTTGATCCACGCGAACTCAGGGCGCAACTTGATCCTATGTGGCAGGTTGAAAGCGAAAGTGGTGTGCGGGTGTTCCACGACTACATGCCCAAGGAATTCCAAGGCAAGGCCGAACTGCTCGACCTGCTGGAAATGGAACTGGCCTACCGTCGCCACCCCGGTTTCGCCGGGCTCGGCCGCTACCTGCACTGGGTTTGCCGCCCTCGCTGATCCACCCGCCGGGAGGAATACATGCCCTACCGTCTGTTGTGCCTGGCCCTGCTGTCGCTGGCCCTGGCTGGCTGCCAGGGCAGCAACCCGTATGTGGCCAGCAGCCGGCCGTTACCGCCGGCGCCGCCCCAGGCAGCCAGCACCTTCGATGCCAGTGCCTACCCGGCACCGGCCCGTGATTACGGGCACTACCGCAGCTGGAGCTGGCGCAATGGCCAGTTGCCCAGCGGCTCGGTCGATACCGACCCGGCGCAACTGGCCGATGCCGTCAGTGGCGCGCTCGACCAGCACGGCCTGCGCCCCGCCCGGGGCGGCACTGGCGACTTGCTGGTCAGCGCCGACATGCGCCTGGAAAAGCGCTTGCGCCAGGTACGTGACTACGATGCCTACGACCCCTATTACGGCCCGTACCCCTACGGGGGTATCGGCTATGGCGGCTACCGCCATGGCTATGGTGGCTATGCCAGCGTGCCCATCGTGCGCACCTACGAGGTTCAGGTGATGGTGGTGCGTATCGACCTGTACGACGCCCGCAGCGGCCAGCCGGTATGGAGTGCCAGCGCCGAAAGCGGCAGCGACAAGGACTCGCCGCGCGAACGCGAAAGTGCCTTGCGCGATTCCGTGCACAAGGCGCTTAGCGGCTATCCTCCCAGTTGATATCCAACGGAGAACCATCATGTTGCGCCGTCTCGTTCTACTGTCATTCGCGTTATTGCTCGCCGCCTGCTCCAGCAATAACGTCCAGCAGGATTTCGATGCCAGCCGTGATTTTGCCGCCTACCGCAGCTGGGCATGGCAGGAGCCAGGCCTGCAGTACCGCCCGGACGACCCGCGAATCAAGAGCGACCTGACCGAGCAACGCATTCGCCAGGCGGTCGCCGACCAGCTCGACCAGCGCGGCCTGCGGCCGGTACAAGGCGGTGCGCGACCGGACCTTGGAGTGCGCGCGTACCTGATCGTCGAGCAGCGCCAACAGCAGATCACCACCAATTACGGCGGTGGCTGGGGGGGCTACTGGGGCGGCTACTGGGGTGGCCCTATGTACAACGAAACCCGCAGCGTCGACTACAAGGTCGCCACCATACAGATCGACCTGTTCGATGGGCGTGACGGCAAGCTGGTGTGGCGCGGCAGTGCCGAACAGATCATGAACAATTACCCGCCAAGCCCGGAGGAGCGCAACAGCGCGATCCAGAACACCGTGGCCAAGGTGTTGGCCAATTACCCGCCGGGGAGCAAGAAGTAACGTTGAAACGCGGTTAGTGCAGACACCAAGGCCCCTGTGGGAGCGGGCGTGCCCGCGAAGAAAACGACGCGGTGCATGGCACCGGCTTTGCCGGTGTTCGCGGGCTCGCCCGCTCCCACAGGGATCGCGCAGGATTTTCAACGGCAAGTACCTGTGCCAGCTACGACAAAATCCATCCCGGCCACGCCTTTTTGCCGTTCCCGCCACACTCCCGGCAGGTTCCCGTCTATCTTCACTTAAGGAAACCTGACTGACCGGGTAGATGTGTTCAACATTTGGGAAGGGCGACCTGCCAATGCAAAGCATTGTTCTGCTGCTGTGGCTTGCCTTGTGCTCCGAACAGGATGTGCGTCAACGCCAGATCTCCAACATGCTCACCCTTGGCGTGGCTACCTGCGCCCTGGCCTGGCTATTCGCCACCGGCCACAGCTGGATCGGCGCCGAGGCCAGCGATGCCGGCTGGGCGCTGGCCATCGTCATGCTGCTGACCCTGCCCGGCTACATGCTTGGCCGTTTCGGCGCCGATGACGTCAAGCTGATGGGCGCACTGGCACTGGCCACCAGCCCGCAATACGTGCTTGGCACCTTCATCGGCGCCGGTGTCAGCGTGCTGCTGTGGCTGCTCACCCGCCGGCGCCTGTGGACCTTGCTCAACCCCAAGGTGAAAAAGCGTTTACAGGCCCTGACCGAGGAAATGGGCGACAAGCAGGCGTTCGTCCCCTATGTGCTGAGCGGCTTTCTTCTGACAGCGGTATGGGTCCAATGAGCTGGCCGGACATCCATCGCCTTGTACAAATCTTGTACATATTCGCCTGAAGCGACTATTTTTAAGCTGCCAGAGCGTCTGGCCCCAGGAGCAGGGCCGTATAAGAACAGGGAGTGGAACGTGTCCAGACCAGTGAGTGAATTGAAAGTGCTGGTGGTTGATGACCAACCGGTCATTGTCGAACAACTGTGTGAATTCCTCGAAACCAAGGGCTATGCCTGCGTACCCGCCCATTCCACCGACGAAGCTATCGCGCGCTATGCAGAAGACCCGGCCATCGGCCTGCTTATCTGTGATCTGCACATGCCGGAGCGCGATGGCATCGAGCTGGTGCGCGCCTTGAAAGGGATCCACGGTAGCCAGCGCATGTTCGAAGCCATCATGTTGACTGGGCATGCCGAGAAGCAGGATGTGATCCGCGCGCTACGTGAAGGCTTTGCCGACTACTACCAGAAGCCAGTGGACTTCGATGAACTGCTCGAAGGCATACGTCGGCAGGAAGAGGCTTTGCTGGAACGCCAGCGCAACTTCCGCGACCTCGGCGGATTGAACCAGCGCCTGCAGGAGCTGGCCGAGTCGATTGACGAGCTCTACCAGGATCTGGAAAAAGCCCGCGGCCAAGGTACTCATCGGCGTGCAACAGATGTGGAAGAAAGTGAAAGCGAGCTACCAGCAACGTTCGAGAAGCTGTCGCCACGCCAGCTGGAAGTAGCGCGCCTGGTGGGCAAGGGCAAGACCAACTACCAGATCGCCTGTGAGCTGGGCATTACCGAGAATACCGTGAAGCTGTATGTGTCGCAGGTGCTGCGCCTGACCCACATGCACAACCGCACCCAGCTGGCATTGGCACTGACACCCAGCTCGTCGCCGGTGCATCAGCGCTTTACTACCCATTGAGGGGTTGGTTTCAAGATTGCCGGGGCGGCTTCGCAGCCCTGTGGGAGCGGGCGAGCCCGCGAACACCGGCGCAGCCGGTGCCATGCACCGCGTTGGATTCTTCGCGGGCACGCCCGCTCCCACAAGGTTCCCCCTACATTTGGATGCCGATACTCAAGGTCAGCCGAGGCCCGCGGTCCAGGCTGTCCAGTGCCACGTCCGCCAAAGGCCTGGCCACCTCCAGCGCTACATTGAACAAGCGCCCATCGCCCAACCGCACGCCAAGCGCCGCCGACGCCAGGTGGGCATCCTCCACAGGCCCCCGGTTATGCCAGGCCCGCGCCGTATCCAGCACCCCATAGGGCTGCACCAACGCCAGCCAGCTGCCGTGCATGCTGTAGTTGACCTCGTAAGCCACACCCCAGCCCTTGTCCCCGTCCGCCTGGTCACGCGGGTAGCCACGGCCGAAATGCTGCCCGCCGAACCCCGCGCGCTCGCTGTCGGGCAAGCGGTCATCACTCCAGTACAACGCCCCGGACACCACCCCCTGCCAGTTACCGAGCAACGTGTCGCTCTGCAACCCCGAAAGCCGCAACCGCAGAAAATCCAGATCGTACCTGGCATCGCTACGGGCCCCCAGGTAATCCAGGCCCTGATAGACCCCGGCGCTGACGATACGCAAACGGCCGTCTTCCACCTTGCGCCAGTCGCCCTCGAATGACAGTGCACGCACGTAGGTGTCGTAGTCCCGTGCCGATGGCAAGCCATCCACCCGGTCCTCGTAGTGCTCACTGACCGAATACACCTGCCCCTGCACCACCATCCATTCATCCGGCCTGACGATCACCGGCTGGCGCAGGCCGATCGCATAGCGATCACTGTCGCGCTTGCGGGTGATGTCACGGCCATCATCCAGCCGAATTCGCGTGCCCGGTTCGCTGCGGTAGCGCGTGGCCGACAGCAGCAGCTGGCTGCCGCCCGCATCCAGGTACTGGCTGTAGGCCAGGCGCTGGTAACGCACCTGGTCATCCCCCGGCGGCAGCAACAGGCTGGCCTCGATCTGTTCGGCAAAGCGCGTCTGGGCGTGGCTGGTTGCGGTCAGCAGCGCCTGCGCATCGTCGCGGTTGCCATCGGCCACCGTGACAGCAGCGCTGAACGGCTTGCGCCGCGCATGCACGGTCAACCGGGCGGCCCCCTCAGCGGTTTGCCCCACGGCCAGCTGCGGCTCTATCGTCACCCCTGGCAGGTGTTCGGCCAGGCCCAGGTAGCGCTCCAGGGTTTCCCGGGTCAGCGGGCGCTCGGCTGCAAGCCGCTCCAGCAGTTGGTGCAGATAGGCGCTGGCCGGGCCGATATCGCCAGCCACGCGGTAATCACGGATAAAACCTTCGACCAGCACCACATTGACCCGGCCATCGGCCAGCGCCTGCGGTGGCAGGTAGGCGTACGACAACAGGTAGCCTTCCTGCCGATAGCGCTGAGTGAGGCGCGCGGTGTACTGCTGCAACTCGCCCAACGTGGTCTCACGCCCGATCAGCGGCTGGTAGTGCTCGCGCAGGTCGCTCAAGGGGAACACCGTGCCGCCTTCGAAACGCACTTTATGCAGCACCAGCCGGGTATCTGCAGGCGCCCAGGCGCGGTTGTCACCACCCGCCCCGGCCAGTTGCAGGTGGGAGCCGAGTGGCCGGTAGGCGTCTATTGGCAGGTTGGCGCTGGGCAGGCGACGTTCGTATTCATGGCTGTCGAGAAAACCCGGCAACGGTTCGCCATGGGCCGCAAGCGCCCAAGGCAGCAACAACAGGGGCACGGCCAGAGGACGCATAGGGCGCTCCATGTTCCCTGGGGCTGCGTTGCAGCCCTTCGCGGGCACGCCCGCTCCCACAGAGACCGCGCATTTGCTTGACTGTGGGAGCGGGCGTGCCCGCGAAGGGCCGCAAAACGGCCCCCATAATTTGCAAGCGTAGGTGCTGCCCCAGCCCTCGTCGAACGCTACTCACTGACCTGGAACGCCACGCGCGCCGTCTCGCCGCTTTCATCCAGCGCGCTGATTTCCGCCTGCCCAACCTGTGGCAAGCGCACCAGCAGGCTGCCCTGCCCTTGGGTTTCGCCCAAGGGGTGGCCATTGAGGAACCACCAGCGCCGCCCTCCACCGCCCAGCGCCGACACAAGCACTTGCAACGGCTCGCTGCTGGTGGCCGGGCGGCGCAGGTTGTCGCCCGGGCGCACACCCACGATAGACAGCGGTGGTGCGCTGGCCGGCAACTGCGGCGGGCAGGCCGGGTCGATGGCCGGCAGGCGCGCCGCACGCCGCTCGACGCGTGGCAGCCAAGGCTCCAGCGGGGCCGGCCAGAGGGCGATGTCGCGGGCCTTGGCGCCGGGGCAACTGCCATCGACACGCAGCCCCTGGTCGTTGACCCACACGCTTTCACGTAGCCCCAGCCCGAGTGGCTGATCGGCGGCTTGCAGGGTTGGCGGTGTGGTGCCGTCCAGGGTCCAGGCGAAACGCTGACGCCGGCAGTTGGGGTCCTGCTTGTTCATCGGCTGGCCCAGCGGCCAACAGATCGCCGCCACACCGACATTCGCCGGCACACGCTCTACCGGCACGCTGATGCCACGCTGGCTGTCACGGTTGCTCAACAGGTCGTGCACCTGCAGCATCAGCGGCGCTGCCGAAGCCAGCCCGAACTGGCCGGGCACCGGTGTGCCATCGGGGCGGCCGATCCATACGCCGATCAGGTAGCGCGGGCCCACGCCGATCGACCAGGCATCGCGAAAGCCATAGCTGGTGCCGGTTTTCCAGGCCAGTTGCGGGCGTTGTACCAGCTCGGCGTGCGGGTCGCGGTCGGGGCGTGCCTGGCCGCTGAGGATACGCCGGATGATCCACGCCGCCCCTGGCGACAGCAGGCGACGCTCCACCAACGGATCCTGCGGCTGCAGGCGCACCCGCGCACTGTTGCCACCCCGCGCCAGCGCCGCATAGCCACCCACCAGGTCCTCCAGGCGACTGCCAGCCCCACCCAGGATCAACGACAGGTTGGGCTCGGCCAGCGGCGGCAGTATCAGCGGCATGCCCGCCATGCGCAGTTGCGCGGCAAAGCGTTTCGGGCCATAGGCCTCCAGCAGCTGCACCGCCGGCAGGTTGAGCGACAGCGCCAGCGCCGAACTGGCCGATACCGGCCCGCTGAAACCCATGGAGAAATTGCCGGGGCGGTAGTCACCATAACGTCGCGGCACATCCTGCAGCAGCGACTCGGAATGGATCAGGCCGTCATCCAGCGCCATGCCGTAGAGGAACGGCTTGAGCGTGGAGCCCGGCGAGCGCAATGAACGCACCATGTCGACATGCCCGAAGCGGCGCTCGTCGGCCAGATCGATCGAGCCCAGGTAGGCACGCACCGCCATGGTTTGCGCATCGACCACCAGGATGGCGGCGGAAGTACGCTCCGGCAGGCGCGCACGCCAGCCCAGCAGCAGGTCTTCCAGGCGCCGCTGCAACGCGGCGTCGAGTGTGGTGCGGATCAGCGGCGGGCTGTCGCTGCTGTTCAGGCGCCTGGCCAGCAGCGGCGCCAAGGCCGGCTCCTGACGTGGCGCCAGCACCAGCGGCTCTTCGCCAGCTTCACGGATTTGCCGGGCCGGCCACACCTGGTATTCGGCCAGGCGTTGCAGCACCTTGTCCCGGGCACGCTGGGCACGTTCGGGGTGGCGGTCCGGGCGCAGGCGGCTGGGCGCCTGGGGCAGCACTGCCAGCAGCGCCGCTTCGGCCGGGGTCAGGTGCATGGGCGACTTGCCCAGGTAGGCCCAGCTGGCGGCCGCCACGCCCTGCAGGGTACCGCCGAAGGGCGCGCGGTCCAGGTAGATTTGCAGGATTTCGCGCTTGGACAGATGCCATTCCAGCTGCGCCGTGCGCCACAGCTGGCGCAGTTTGCCGGCCAAGGTGCGCGCATGCGGGTCGAGCAGGCGCGCGACCTGCATCGACAGCGTGCTGCCACCCGACACGACACGCCCGCCACGCAGGTTCAGCCAGGCAGCACGGGCCAGGGCCAACGGATTGACCCCGGGGTGGCTGTAGAACCAGCGGTCCTCGTAGGTGAGCAGCGCCTGCAGGTACAGCGGCGAAACCTCGTCAGGGCTGACCGGGTAGCGCCACACGCCATCGGCATCGGCGAAGCGCCACAACGGTGTGCCATCCTCGGCCAGCACTACCCGGGCCAGGTCGTCGCCGGGCATGGGCAGCGGCCAGAGCCGGTCGGCCAGCCACAACAGGCCGAACAGCACCAGCATGCCGATCACCGTGGCGCGCAACAGCCTGCCCGCACGGGTACGCGGCCGCGTTAAGCTTGGCATCGGGAACCGACCTGGCCAAGTGATGGCCAAAGGCTTGGGAACGGCAACATCGCCGATTCGTTCATCAGGAAGCAACTATGCATGTAGAAGGTTTTTTCGAGTGGCTGGGCCAGGCGCTGGGGTCGTTGATCCGCTTCATCGTCGACGCATTGAGCGGGCTGTTCAACCTGCTGGCCAGTGCCGGTGGCAATTTCATCGATGGCCTGGCGCGCACCTTGGGCATGGAGACCTCGCTGCTCAGCATCCTCGCCCTGATCATCGGCCTGGTGCTGCTGTACTCGGCAATCCGCGCGTTCATGCGCGCCTCGATCATCCTCGGGATCATCTGGCTGCTGCTGGGGTTGTGGGTGATGAGCTGGGTGATTCACTGACATTGAACTGCTCGGCGCGGACCTGTGGGAGCGGCCTTGTGTCGCGAAAGGGCTGCGCTGCAGCCCCAGGATCTCAGCTCCGCCGCTTGAAATGCCGGGGCCGCTTTACGGCCCTTTCGCGACACAAGGCCGCTCCCACATAGTCCGTGCAAGGGCAGGTGCTTAGCGGGCTTTAACGGTCATCTCCCCTTGCCCATCCCCAACGGCCTGCAGGTTCGGCCGGTACATCGATTCGACCTGCGGCGGCGGCACGCGGTAGGTGCCGGGGGTCACCGCCCGCGCCAGGTACAGCAGGTGGGTGGTGCCGTAGCTGTCCAGCTTGAGCGCGGCGACGTAACGGTCATCGCGGTACTCCTGGTGCACCACGTTGGCGTTCTGCATCGACTCGCGCCATTCCTTCACCGCGCTGCTGGCGTTGTCCAGGCTGGCGGCACTCTGCGCCAGGTTCTGGTTTTCCAGCTCCAGCCCTGCCGGTAGCAAGTCCACCACCAGCGCATCCGGCACCCGGTCTTCAGCCTTGAGCGCCAGGTGCACCAGCACCAGGTCGCCACTGCGCAGGTTGTGCAGGTCCAACGGCTGGCCATTCATGCCCAGGTACTCACGGCGGATCTGCATGCCGTTGCCACCGGCCGCAGGCGCCTGGCGCGGGTAACCCGACAGCGTCAGTTGCTGGTACAGCGTCTCGCTGCCCTGGTTCTGCACACTCAGCGGCGAAGCCAGCAACGGGCCTTCGAGCTTCATGCCGGACTCGGCATTGTTGAACTCGCGTACTTCGCCGGCGCTGTCCAGGCGCGCCTGCCACTGGCCTTCAGGCTTGCCCAGCAGGCCACGGCCGGCCAGGAACAGCGCATTGCGCTCCTGCGTGGACAGCCAGCGGTTGGCCGCCAGTTCATCCGACAGGGCGAACAGGCGCTGGTCGACCTGACGGCTGGCCAGGTTGCTTTCCTGCAGCAGCGCCAGAATCAGTGCCTGGTCGCGCAGGGCGCTGCCATAGTCGGCCATCCAGCCTTTACCGCGGCTGATGCCCAGGCCCGCCTGCAGGGCCTGCTCGGCACGCGGCTTGTCGCCCATCTTGTCCAGCGCAACCGCCAGTTGCACCAACGGCAGGCCGGAGCGGGCGTCGGCGCGGCGTTCGAACAGGCCACGCAGGGCACCCAGCGGCGCCTGCTGGCTGCGCGACAGCACCAACGCCGCATAGGCCTGCACGGCGAAGCGCGTGTGCTCGGCGTTCTCGCTGTAGTCGACTTCGATCAGGTTGCGCTCCTGCAGGTAGCGCAGCAGGCGCTCGCTGGCCTTCTTCAGCGCTTCGGCCGGCACACCGTAGCCCTGGTCACGGGCACGCAGCAGGAAGTCGGTGACATAGGCGGTCAGCCAGTATTCCTCTTCACTGTCCGAGCTCCACAGGCCGAAGCTGCCGTTGTAGCGCTGCATGCCCAGCAGGTGCTCGATACCCATTTCGATCTTGCGCTTGCGCACATCGGCTGGCTCGCCCTTGATGCCCAGGCGCTTGAGGCTGTCGGCATCGGCGTACAACGACGGGTAGAGGCCGCTGGTGGTCTGTTCCAGGCAACCGTAGGGGTAGGCTTCGAGAGCACGGATCTGCTCGGCCAGGTTCAGCGGTGGCCGGCTCGACAAGGCCAGGCTGGCTTCCAGGCCGGCGGGTTCGAAGGCGGCCAGGTCTGCTTCAGGCAGGGTCCAGGGCTGGTCCTTCAAGGCCACGCGGTAGTGCTTGAGTATCGCCGGGTAGGCCGGGCGCACGCCCAGCGTCCACTCGCGCTCGAACGCGCTGGCCGGCTCGTTGGGCAGTTGCAGGCCAGTGACCCGCACATGCACCTTGCCCTGCCCCAGGCCACCCTGGGCCTGTACCGGGATCATCAGCGTCGAGCGCTGGCCTTCAGCCAGGGCAACGTTCCGCACGGCCTCGGCCGCCAGGCTCAGCTGCCCTTCGGTGCTGATTTCAACGTTCAACTGCTGGGCACGGCCGGACAGGTTAGCCAGGTCCAGCGCCAGGCTGGTGCGGTCGCCACCGGCCAGGAAGCGCGGCGCGGAGAGCTCGGCAATCAGCGGTGCGGCGACCACGGTCTTGCCTTCGGCCATGCCGAAGTGTTCCTCGGTCCAGGCCTGGGCCATCAGCCGCAGTTCGCCATTGAAGTCGGGGATATCGACCGTGGCCTGGCCCTCGCCCTTGTCGTCCAGGGTCACCGGCAGGCTCTGCTGGGCGACGATGGTCACTGTGGTGTTGGGGCGCTTGCCACCCTTGGCCATGGCCGCGTCACCGCCGAACGCCAGGCTGGCCAGGCGGCCCTGGCCGGCTTCGATCAACTGGCCATAGATATCCAGTTGGTCGGCACCGTAGGCCTTGCGCCCGAACAGGCTGGCGAACGGGTCGGGGGTCTTGAAGTCGGTGATGTTGAGGATGCCCACGTCCACCGCCGACAACAGCACATGCACCTGTCTGGGCACGCTGCCATCGGCATTGGCTGCCTTGACCTTCACGGTCAACGGCTGTTTCGGGCGCATTTTCTCCGGCGCCTGCAGGCTCACCGCCAGCTTGCGCTCGGCGCGGTCCAGCGGCAGGTGCAGCACGCCCACCGCACGTTTCGGCGTGGCGTTGGCCTTGCGTTCACCCGGGCGGATCACCAGCGCGCTGATGTACAGGTCGTGGCGTGCCCACTGCTTGTCCAGCTGCACGTCGAAGGTCTTGCCCTCGGCGGGCACGTCGATCTCCTGCCACCACAGCGGGCCATCGCTGGACTCGATCATCAGGTAGCCACTGCCGGCTGCGGGCGGCGTGACAGTGAGCTTGGCGGTAGCGCCGTCGGCGTAGGCCGGCTTGTCCAGCGCCAGCTTGACCTGGTCCGGCCGCACCGCACCGCCTTCGGCGTTGTCCTGGGCGCGGTAGCCGGCCCAGAAGCGCGCGCTGGACACCAGGCCGGTCTGCGGGTCTTCCACCTCGACGCGATATGGGCCCCATTCCACCTGGAAGCTCAGCTTGGCGGTGGAGCCCACCTTGACGCTGACGGTCTCTTCGCTCTGGGTGAGGAACTTCTCGTTGTAGGCGTAGCTCCAGCCATCGCTCTGCGAGTAGTTCCAGTAGTAGTCGCGGCGCTCGCGTACCAGGCGCACCTTGAGGTCGTTGGCCGCCAGCTTGTTGCCATCGCGGTCGGCCACCAGGAACTCGAACTCCACCGGCCCGTCACTGTCGGTTTCTTCACCGTCGAACAGGCCACGCAAGCCCGGCAAGCGCTCGGCCGGCCAGATGGGTTGTTCCAGGCGCCGGGTGATCGGCCGGCCACCGGACTCCTGCAGGCTGGCCTGTACGGTCAGTTGCAGCGGCGAGCGGGCTTCGGCCCAGCGGCTTTCGATATCGACCACGGCCTTGCCGGCCTGGTCGAGGGTGACTTCGTCCAGCTCCAGGTCCTGGTTCAGCTCGGTTTCGGTGACCGAGCCGAACTGGTAGCCAGGCAGCGCCGGCACCGCCTCGCGCAGGGGGCGAACATAGGCCTGGCCGCTCAGGCGGTTGCCGGCAGCCGGGGCACCGTAGAGGTAACGGCCATTGACGCGGATACGCGCGGTTTCTTCAGGCGACAGTGGTGTGCTGCTGCCCTTGAGTTCCAGCGCCAGGCGCTCGGGCAGGAAGTCCTCGACCAGGAATTCGTACACCTGCTTGCGCCCGCCGCCCAGGTCGAGCAGCAGTTGCCAGCGCCCGGTCGGGGCTTCGCCGGCCAACTGCAGCTGGTACTGGTACAGGCCATTGCCGTCGGCTTCCCAGACGAACTTGCGGCTGACCTGCTCGTCCGGGCGGCGCACCTCCACGCTCACCGGCTGGGCCTTGACCGGCTTGCCGTCCTGGTCGCGCAGCAGGCCGTTGAGCAACACCGTTTCGCCTGGGCGATACAGGTCACGCGGGCCGAAGATGAAGAACTGCAGCGGGTTGGCCTGCGGGCCGGTGATGTCGAACTCGGCCAGGTCCAGCGCCGCGCTGCTCAGGCGCAGCAGGGTGGTGTGCACCCCTTGGGTGGCGATCAGGGTGTCGGCCTTGGGCGTGATCGGCAGTTGGGCATGGCCATCGCTATCGGTGCTGGCCTGGGCCAGCAGCTTGCCCTTGTCGTCATGGATTTCCAGGTTCACGCCACTCATGGCCTTGCCGCCTTCCAGGGCCTGGGCGAACACATCGAGGCGGTCGCGGTAGCGGTGCGCGGACACGCCGATATCGCTGAGGGTGAACAGGGTCGCGGGTTGCGAGTAGTCGTAGGTGCCCGAGGCACGCATCACCGCCAGGTACACGCCTGGCTCCTGCAGCGGCTTGATGCCGGCGATCGGCAGCAGCACGGTCTCGCGGGTGTTGCGTGCGGGGTTGAGGTCGAAGCGGCCGCTGTAGACCAGCTCGGCCATGTCCAGGGTTTCCTTGGACTGGTAGTAGTACAGGCTGCTGTTGCGCCCCCAGTTGGCCAAGAAAGTCGAGAGCATGTCCGGCTTCACGCGGAAGAATTCGACATCGACCTTGTCGACGTTGAGGGCGATCACCGGCAGGCCCTCGGCCAGCCGCGTGGGCAGCAGCGAACCGCGGCTGGCGAAGCCGATGGTCGGTTGCATGTCGCGGGTTTCCAGGCGAGTGATCGACTCGCTGTCCAGCTGCTTGCCGTTGACCGCCAGCAGGCCCTTGTCGACGGTCAGCACCAGCTTGCGCTGCGGTTCCAGGTGGCGCAGGCGCAGTTCCATCTGGTTGTCGGAGAGTTCCCAGGCGCCGTCGAGCTTGCCTTTGACCGTGTCGACCAGGTGCACTTTGCTGGCGAAGTCCTGCTTGGCATCGAGTGGTGCGGAGAAGCTGATCGACAGCGTTGCCGCGCCATCGAGCTGCACTTCGGAAACATCCAGCACCGTCAGTTCGCGGCCTTCGTAGCGCTTGGCGAGTACGGCCGGGTCTTCGCGCTGGGGGGCCGCGGTGGCGGCGGGTGCTGTGGCCGCCGGTTTTTCGGCTGGCGCCGGTTTGCCCGGCGTCGAAGGGTCACAGGCACTGAGCAAAGCCAGCGCGCAGGCCAGCAACAATCCTTTGTTGAACATGGAGTAGAACTCTTTGGCAGCGTGTACGTTGAGGGCAGCAACTATAGCGCAACTATGGTCGCGCGAATTAGCTGCATGGCCGGTACACTGCTGGCAATTTAGAAAGCGGGGGCGCTCTGCGCCCCTTTCGCGACGCAAGGCCGCTCCCACAGGTACTGCACAGGCTTGCGGTTTGCACGCCCGCTGTGGGAGCGGCCTTGTGTCGCGAAAGGGCTGCGCAGCAGCCCCAGGATGCCCCAGGACACCCGATGACCTCACTGACCACCGACTGGCAGCACCGCCCCACCCACCACAAGGTCTGGGCCCTGGCCGCGCCGATGATCCTGTCCAATATCTCCGTACCGCTGGTAGCCCTGGTCGACAGCACCGTCATCGGCCATCTGCCCCACGCCCACCAGCTCGGCGCCGTGGCCGTGGGCGCCACGCTGTTCACCTTCATGGTCGGCCTGATGGGTTTCCTGCGCATGGGCTCCACCGGCTTCGCCGCCCAGGCCGCCGGCCGTGGCGACGGCGCAGCGTTGCGCCAGGTGCTGGTGCAAGGGCTGCTGCTGGCGGTCGGTTTCGCCCTGCTGATCGGCCTGCTGGCCCTGCCCTTCAGCCAGCTGGCGCTGCACGCGATGCAACCCAGCACGGCCCTGCAGCAATCCACCGAAGACTTCTTCCACACTCGCCTGCTCGGCCTGCCCGCAGCACTGGCCAGCTACGCGCTGGTCGGCTGGTTCCTCGGCACACAGAACGCGCGGGCGCCGCTGGCGATTCTGCTGACCACCAACCTGCTGAACATCGCTCTCAACCTGTGGTTCGTACTTGGCCTGGACTGGGGCGTGCTGGGTTCGGCGCGGGCCTCGGTGATCGCCGAATGGAGCGCCGCATTGCTCGGTCTTGCCCTGACGCGCCCGGCCCTGCGCGCCTACCCTGGGCAGATCGCCTGGGCAGCACTCAAGCGCTGGCAGGCCTGGCGGCCATTGCTGGCGGTGAACCGCGACATCTTTCTGCGCAGCCTGGCGCTGCAGCTGGTGTTCCTGCTGATCACCGTGCAGGGTGCACGCCTGGGTGAAGCCACAGTGGCGGCCAATGCCCTGCTGCTTAACGGCCTGCTACTGACTGCCTATGCCCTCGACGGGCTGGCGCATGCAGTGGAGGCCTTGTGCGGCCATGCCATCGGCGCTCGCGACCGCGACACCCTGCGCCGTTCGCTGGTGGTGGCCTGTGGCTGGTCGCTGATAACCAGCCTGGGTTTTGCCGGCTTGTTCCTTCTGGGTGGGCACCTGTTCATCGATTTGCAGACCGACATCGAGAGTGTGCGGGCAGCGGCTTATCCGTACCTGCCGTACCTGGCATTGCTGCCGTTGATTGCGGTGTGGAGTTACTTGCTGGATGGGCTGTTCATTGGCGCGACCCGGGCGCGGGAGATGCGCAATGCGATGTTGCTGTCGGTGCTGATTGCGCTGCCCTTTGGGGTGGTCATGAGCGGGTTTGGCAACCATGGGTTGTGGTTGGCCTTTCTCGGATTCATGGCGTTGCGGGCGGTGACGTTGGGGTGGGTGGGGTGGCGGTTGCAGGAAAAAGGGCTTTGGGTTCAGTGACGCCGGGGGCCGCTTTGCGGCCCATCGCGACACAAGGCCGCTCCCACATTGTTCGGCGTACGCAGGACTTTGTGGGAGCGGCCTTGTGTCGCGAAATGAGGGCGAAGCCCTCACCTGCTGACTCACAGCCACACACAATCCCAATGTGGATACTCGCCAGCCCGCGTTACCAGGCCAGCCCGAATCGGGTTTGCAATGATGTAGCGGGCGACGGCCCTTACATCCTCCTCGCGGCGCAAAGCCCGGTCATGAAAGCTGGTCTGCCAGACATGCCGCCTGTCAGCCCCCACCTTGTAAAGCGCACAACTGCTTCTGGATTTGAACTCGCACATCAGCCTACCCAGACTCGACGGCCCAAGCTCGACAAGCCAATGAAGATGATCCGGCATCAAGACCCACGCCAGAGATCGACAAGCCTTGCGCTCTTCGCTGAGCCGCAATTGCCGGATAACTGTTCTGGCGAACAAGAAGTCTTTGAACAACGGTGTTCGGTTGCGAGTGGTTGTGGTGAGCAGGTAGAGCCGCCCTGGTTCGGACACTCGGCCACTACGTAAACGATGGGAGCCGGGACTTTCCATGTCATCCTCCTTTGAACATTGCATTCAAAGGTAGCGGTGCTGATGTGACAGGCGAGGACTGGACCATTACCAGGTATGACGCGGTGAGGGCTTCGCCCTCATATCGCGACGCAAGGCCGCTCCCACAAAAAAAACGGGAGCGGCCTGGCGGTTACGACGACAGGTACGAAGACCGGGTCAACCCCAGGCGCAGGGCATCCAGGTACTGGGTCCGCTCACGCGCGGTGATCCTGGCGCTGGCCACCTTGTCACGGTAGTGCGTCATCAATTCCTCCGGCGACAGGTGCACGTAGCGCAGCATGTCTTCGATGGTGTCGTGGGTCTCGATACCGGCGTGGTACACACTACCGTCGGCGTTCTGGTAGATGTTCACCGAGTCGGTGTCACCGAACAGGTTGTGCATGTCACCGAGGATTTCCTGGTAGGCACCGACCAGGAACACACCCAGCAGGTAGTCCTCGCCCTCCTTCACCGCATGCACCGGCATGCTGGTCTCGATGCTCTGCTCGTCCACGTACTGGTTGATCTTGCCGTCGGAGTCGCAGGTCAGGTCCTGCAGCACGGCACGACGCATCGGCTCTTCGTCCAGGCGGTGCAGCGGGATGATCGGCAGTACCTGGCCGATGGCCCAGGTGTCCGGCAGGCTCTGGAACACCGAGAAGTTGCAGATGTACTTGTCGGCCAGCTTGTCGTTCAGCTCGTCCAGCACCTGGCGGTGCGAGCGCTGGCGGGCTTTCAGCGAGTTGTGCAGGCGGCGGCACACGGCGAAGTAGCACTGTTCGGCCAAAGCTTTCTCGGCCAGGCTGATCTTGCCATCGGCATACTGCGCAGCCACGTCACCCATGTAGTGGGTGGCGCGCCAGTAGGTCTCGGTGACCATCTCGATGTCGGTCGGGCCGAGCAGGTCGACCAGCCATTGCACGGTCTCGGGCAGGGCTTCCTTGTTGTCGATGGTCGGTACGTCGTCGTTGTGCTTCTCGACGTCGGTCACCTGGATCACCAGCATGGCGTGGTGCGCGGTCAGCGAACGGCCGCTCTCGGAGAAGATGTGCGGATGCGGCAGGCCCTGCGCGTCGCAGAACTCCTTGAGCATGCCCACCACCACGCCGGCGTAGTCGTCCATGTCGTAGTTGATCGAGCTGGCATTGCGCGAGTGGGTACCGTCGTAGTCCACGCCCAAACCGCCGCCCACGTCGATATGGTCGACCGGCAGGCCCAACGCACGCAGCTCACCGTAGTAACGGATGGCTTCCTTGAAGCCGTGCTGGTAGTCGGCCAGGTTGGCAATCTGCGAACCCATGTGGAAGTGCAGCAGGCGGATACCCTGGTCCAGGCCGGCATCGCGGAAGCGCTGCACCACCGAAATCAGCTGGGCGGCGGACAAGCCGAACTTGGACTTCTCGCCACCGGTGTCGGCCCACTTGCTCGAGGCCAGCGACGACAGGCGCACACGCAGGCCGACCTGCGGCTTGACCTTGAGCTCGGCGGCCTCCTCGATCACCAGGGCCACTTCCGACTCTTTCTCGATGACGATGAACACGTTGTGGCCGAGCTTCTGGCCCATCAGCGCCAGGCGAATGAACTCACGGTCCTTGTAGCCGTTGCAAACGATGGTGCCGCCCTTCGGCGCCAGCGCCAGCACGGCCAGCAGCTCAGGCTTGGAGCCGGCTTCCAGGCCGATGGAGACGTTCTGCGTGGCGATGATGTTTTCCACCACCGCTTCCTGCTGGTTGACCTTGATCGGGTACAGCGCGGTGTACTTGCTCTGGTATTCCAGGCGCGCGATGTTGGCGTCGAAGGCGCCGGTCAGTTGGCGCACGCGGTCCTGCAGAATGTCGGGGAAGCGCACCAGCAATGGCAGCGACAGGCCGCTCTGGCGCAGTTCGTCGACCTGTTCGAACAGGTCGATCGGTGCGCTTTTCGGGCCGTTGGGGCGTACTTCGACGCGCCCGGCTTCATTGATGGCGAAATAACCAGCGCCCCAATGGCGGATGCCATAAACACTGCGGCTGTCGGCCACGGTCCACTGGCTACCATCGTCTTTGCGTGTGCGTCGTACGGACATTCAAGTCCCCTATAGATAAGTCGAAGACACTGCCCCGCGAGGAGGCGGGCGCAGTGTAAAAGCCAAAAATGACGATTCGTCCGTGCCCTGGGATAGACCCTGGTCACGGCAACGAGTTTAGAAAGCACTGGGCAAAAAATCGCGTGGCCGCCTCAGCCGCCGGACTTTTTCGCCTTGAAGCCCTGCTTGGTCAGCTCACCGATCAGCAGCTCGACATGGTCGCCCTGGATCTCGATGACCCCATCCTTCAGCGCGCCACCGGTACCACAGCGGCGCTTGAGGGTAGAGGCCAGCTCCTTGAGCTGGTCGAGCGGCAGCGGCACGCCGGTGACGGTGGTCACGGTCTTGCCGCCGCGGCCTTTGCTTTCGCGGCGCACACGGGCAATGCCATCGCCTTCGGGGATGACCTGCTGCTTGCAGGTACAGGCATCCACCGGCTGGCCACAGTCGGGGCAGTGCCGACCGGCGTCGGTGGAGTAAACGAGACCGCCAAGGGCGGCGAAGGAAGAAGCTTTCTTGGCCACTTTTGTTCCTCGGTGCTGAGGACAAAAACTGGTCGGCCCCAGGGGGTTGAGCCCGACCGCGAAGCCCCACTCTGGCAGGGGCGGCGCTACCACCGCAAGACCTGCGGCAGCCCGAAAAGGGCGCGCAGTTTAACGATAAATGCGGCTGTTGCTAAGTACCGGAATGCGGCATTTTGCGAATGTTTTGCGACTATTCGCGGGCACGCCCGCTCCCACAGGTACGGCGCCACGTCTGGAGGCTGCGCAATACCTGTGGGAGCGGGCGTGCCCGCGAAAGTGCCGGCACTGCCAAAACAACTATCCCAGGCTGGCTTTATAGCGCTGCAACGCCGCCAACGAGTCCGGGCAGTACGGCTTCGTCAGGCGTTCTTGCTCAGCCTGCTCCAGGCTAATGAACCTCGCCTCGCTCACCTCTTCCGGCTGCAAGCGCAACGGCGCATCCGACACCGCCGAATACACCGCACACCACAAACGGTTATCCGGCTGGTCAAAGTAGAACCGCTCATGAAAACGCAGCGCCACACCGGCGATCCCCAGCTCCTCGGCCAGCTCACGCGCCGCCGAATCGGCATACGCCTCCCCGGCCGTCACCATGCCGCCTGCCGCCACATCCCAGTACCCCGGGTACAGCGCCTTGCTAAGGGTGCGCCGGTGCACGCACAGTTCACCGGCACTGTTGAACAGCAGAATGAACGTGCAACGCCCGATCAGGCCGCGCTCGCGCAGTTCGGCGCGAGGCAAGGCACCCAGCACCTGGTCGGCTTCGTCCACCCAAGTGACCAGTTCGCGGTCGGAAGCCGCCCGGTGGGCGGCCTCGTTTGGGCTGATAGCCATCATCAACCCTGCGACAGCAGCTGACGCAGGTCGATGACCGCGGCGTTGGCCCGGGAAATGTAGTTGGCCATGACCAGCGAATGGTTGGCCCACATGCCGAAGCCACTGCCGTTGAGCACCATCGGGCTCCACAGCGCTTCCTGCGAGGCTTCCAGCTCACGAATGATCTGGCGCACGCTGACCGTGGCGTTCTTCTTCGCCAGCACGTCGGCAAAGTCCACCTCGATGGCACGCAGCAGGTGCGACAGCGCCCAGGCCTGGCCACGGGCTTCATAGAACACGTTGTCGATCTGCAGCCATGGGGTTTCCACCAGTTCCTCGTCCACCTGCGGCGCCTGGCCGGCGACCACCGACTCGGTCTTCAGCGTGGTGTTGAGCTTGACCCGGCCAACGCTGGCCGACAGGCGCTGCGACAGCGAGCCCAGGCGGGTGGCTACATCACCCAGCCAGTTGTTCAGGTTGTCGGCACGGGTGTAGAAGATCGCGCCCTTGTCGCCGGCAGCCAGGCGGGTCTGGTAGCGGGTCAGCGACTTGATCCCCTCTTCGAACTCCGACTCGCTCGACGGCAGGATCCAGCTCTTGTTGTCGAAGTTGAAACGCGGCTCGGCCTTGGCCAGGTCGGCGTCTTCGGTGGATTGCGACTGCGAACGGGCGAAGTCCTTGCGCAGGGCACGGGACAGGTCGCGCACCTGGACCAGCACGCCATATTCCCAGCTCGGCATGTTGTCCATCCACAGCCCTGGCGGGAAGCGGTCGTTGGAAATGTAGCCACCCGGCTTGTTCAGCAAGGTGCCGGCCACGGTCTTGAGGGTTTCGATCGTGGTGTAGCCCACCACCATCTGCTGGCCAGTGCGCTCGGCTGCGGCCTGGGCGTTCTGCTGCACCGGGAACAGGGCCGGCTCCTGGCTCCAGTACCAGCCCAGGCCGATACACACCAGCAGGTACAACCCGATCAGGGTCCCCAGGGCACGGCTCCAGAGGCCGCCAAGGTAGCTACGGGCGGCGGCGCCACGGCCGTCGACACGCTCGCGGGGCTCGGCTTTGGCCTCGCGGTTTTTCCAGTCCAGCATGGCTTTGTCCTTAATCAGTCACGACGGTTCAGGGGCTTGGACCACAGGCCTGCGCCAGGGTGCCACGGCAAGCCCGCGTGGCAGCACTATAAAGCAGACACCGCCTTACGCATAAGCGACCAATCGGTCAGCAACTGAATATTCGTTCTGCCCGCTTTGTTGATGCAGGGCAGTCACGCACCTGAAAAGAACTGCTAGCATAGAGCCATCATTGCCCCTGCACACCCCAACCTACAAGTAGCCAGGACATGAGCCAAGCAGCCGAGCCGAGCCCGTTGTGCCCCGCCCAACAGCTGACGCGTAGCGGCCTGCGCAAGGATGACCCGCTCGACCAGGTGCTGCTGCCGCCCCTGCGCAAGCCGGTGTACATCCTGCTGCAGGACCACGAGCGTGCCCAGCGCCTGGCCCAGCAACTGGAATTTTTTGGCCTGGTGGTGCAGGCGCTGGCCAGCGCCGCGGCGTTTCAGGCCTCGATCAGCGAATACCCGCCCTCGGCCATCATCATCGATGTCGACTTCAACGGTGCCGGCCAAGGCCTGCTGTTGGCAGCCCAGGTGCAGCAGGGGCTGGCCCGACACATACCGCTGCTGTTCTTCAGCCATCAGGAAACCGACACCCCGACCCGCCTGGCCGCCGTGCGCGCCGGTGGCCAGGACTTTCTTACCGGCACCCTGGAAGCCTCCAGCCTGCTGGAAAAGGTCGAACTGCTGACCAATGCCACCCCGCACGACCCGTTGCGCGTGCTGATCATCGACGACTCGCGCACACAGGCCCTGTACACCGAGCGCGTGCTGGCCAGCGCCGGCATGATCACCCGCAGCCTGACCGACCCGATCCGCACCATGGCCGAGCTGGCCGACTTCCAGCCCGACCTGATCATCCTCGACCTGTACATGCCGGCCTGTACCGGCCCCGAGCTGGCCAAGGTGATCCGCCACAGCGACCGTTATGTGAGTGTGCCGATCATCTACCTGTCTGCCGAGGACGACCTGGACAAGCAGCTGGACGCCATGAGCGAAGGCGGTGATGACTTCCTGACCAAACCGTTTCGCTCACGCCACCTGATCACCACCGTGCGCAACCGCGCCGCCCGTGCCCGGCACCTGAAGGCACGCATGGTGCGCGACAGCCTGACCGGGTTGTACAACCACACCCACATCCTGCAACTGCTGGAGGATTGCAGCTTCCGCGCCCGTCGTGAGCAGCAGCCGTTGAGCTTTGCCATGCTCGACATCGACCACTTCAAGAAGATCAACGACCGCCACGGCCACCCAATGGGCGACCGGGTGATCAAGAGCCTGGCGCTGTTTCTCAAGCAGCGCTTGCGCAAGACCGACTTCATTGGCCGTTATGGTGGCGAGGAGTTCGCCGTTGTCATGCCCAATACCGCGCTGGACGCGGCGCACAAGGTGCTGGACGAAATCCGCCGGCGCTTTGCCGAGATTCTCTACCCGGCACAACCGCGGGACCTGCAGTGCACCTTCAGTGCCGGGGTGGTGCAGCTGGATGAGGGGCTGGATGCGCTGACCATGGCCAGTGCGGCGGACGAGGCGCTGTACCGGGCCAAGCATGCCGGGCGTAATTGCGTGGTGCGTGTAGAGCCCTGAGTGCTTCTTCGCCTGTACCGGCCTTTTCGCGGGCATGCCCGCTCCCACAGGTCTGGTAGATATCCTGTGGGAGCGGGCGAGCCCGCGAAGAGGCCAGTACAGGCAATACAGATACAGGCACTGTGCCACTTTTTTATGGCGCCAACCCCCTGTCGTCATCACCCCGTCACAAAATCGCAATAACTTCAGCCACCGACCTCTCCCCTCCCCGCAGGAAGCTCGCGGCTATGCGCCTGAAGTGGCTGACCAATTTCAACACCCTCTTGCTGGTAACCGTGTGTATCGCCTTGGGCGCCACCTTGTGGTGGTCGCAGCGTGCCCTGGAGCGCCCCTACCAACTGATGGAGCGCTACCTGGGCCTGTCCCGGCAGTTTCAGAACCAGGCGGCCGGCAACATCCAGGCTTATCTGGCCAGCGGCGATGCCCTGCGCCACGCTGCGGCGATGGAGACCAACCAGCAACTGCAGGCCGCGTTGACCGAATTGCCCACCGGGCTGGCCGACAAACTGCGCCCCAGTCTGGACAACCTGCAAGCCTTTACCGCCGAAGAACTGCTGGCGGCCGGCAAGCTGGCCGGTGACCCGCAAGCGCTGCTGCTGCAGGCCGAGCGGGAACTGGGCGCCACCTTCGAACAGCTTGCCGGCTACGCCCGCGCCAGCGGCAGCACCGACGCCAACCGCTACCTGGTGCCCTTGCTCGACGCCAGCGTGCACCTCGGCCGCCTGTCGCTGGCCCGCGACAAGCTGGTCAGCAGCGGCCGCCCGGAGCTGGCCGACGAGGTGGAGCGCGAGCTGCAAACTATCCGCGCCCAGGCCCAGGCGATCGACGCCTTGCCGTTGCTGGGCGTAACCCGCACCGCCGAATCCGGTGCTGACGACTTCGCCGCGATGATGGGCCTGGAAACCCAGGCCAGTGCCCAGCAGGAAGACATTGCCGTTGGCCTCAAGCGCGAACTGCAGAGCCTGCTCAGCCGCTACCCGGCCGAACTGCAGCGCACCCGCGAACAGATCGAGCGCCGCGTTGCCCTGGCCGCCAGCACCGGCCAGCGCCTGGCGGCCGTGCAACAGGCGATTGCGGCACTGGAGCCCGAGGTACGCGCCCAGCATGCGAAAATTGCCGCCGAAGTCCGCCTCATCCAGGGCCTGATGATCGGCCTGATCCTGCTTGTCGCCCTGCTTGTCGACACCCTGCAACGCCGCCTGGCGCGCACCCTGACCGGCCTGGCGCCGGCCCTGTCTCGCTGGGCCGAGGGCGACTTCGCCGCAGCCATCGCCCTGGGCAACACCAACCGCGAACTGCGCGACATCCAGGAATCGCTCAACCGTCTGCGCCAATACCTGGTGGAGCTGGTAGGTACCATCCGCCACAACGCCGAGCAGGTGGCTGGCAGCAGCCACGCCCTGGCCGGCATGAGCGCCGCCCTGCATGACGGCGCCGAACGCCAGGCCGGCGACACCGGGCAGATCCGCGATGCCCTGGGCGAACTGGAAGCGACCATCCAGCAAGTGGCCGGTGACGCCAGCGCCGCCGCCGACGCCAGCCGCGATGCCGGGCGTGCAGTGGAGCAAGGCCAGGCGGTGATTGGCCAGAGTCTGTCCGGCTTGCGTGAGCTGGTCGATGAAGTGCAGGGCAATGCCCGCATGATCGAGCAACTGGCGGAGGAATCGGCCACCATCGGCGGCGTGCTGACGGTGATCCGCTCGATTGCCGAACAGACCAACCTGCTTGCATTGAATGCCGCGATCGAAGCGGCCCGCGCCGGTGAGATGGGCCGTGGTTTTGCCGTGGTGGCCGATGAGGTGCGTTCACTGGCACAGCGCACCACCGGGGCTACTGGCGAAATTCAGGCGCTGATCGACCGCTTGCAGCAGGCCGCCAGAAGCTCGGTGGCCGGGATGCGCGCGCAACTGGAGCATGCCGAGGCCACGGCCAACCAGGCCCAGGCGGCGGACGGGGCGCTGGACGAGATTGTCTGTGCCATTCGCACCATTTCGGACACTGCGGTGCGGATTGCCGATGTCACGGCGCAGCAGAGTGGTGCCGTGAGCGAGATTCGCGACCACAGCGAGCGGATTCATGAGTTGGGTGAGGACAACCTGCAACGCATTGGCGAGGGGCGCGAGCAAGGCGAGCAGTTGCTGAGCCTGGGGGGTGAACTGAACCGGGCGGTGCGGGCCTTCAGAGTCTAGGTTGGCCTGTACTGGCCTCTTCGCGGGCATGCCCGCTCCCACAGGGTCAGCGCATGGCTTGAGGTCCATGCGGTCGAGGTGGGAGCGGGCATGCCCGCGAAGAGGCCGGCACTGGCAGCACATGAGCCAGCGGCCATGTGTCGCCCCCGATACCGCCATGGCCCCAACCTGCACCAACTCCGCTATCATGCCCGGCACGTTCCACCTCGCGAGTCCGCCATGCGCCGCCTGTTTTTCCTGCTGTTCCTGCTGCTGGCCAACCCTGCCTTCGCCACGGGCCTGCTCGACAACCGCCCCAGCGCCACCCTCGGTGCTGCTTCGCTGGCGAACAATGCCGACTTCCTGCCGGTACACGAGGCCTTCAAACTCAGCCTGGTCCAGGCCGATGCGCAAACCATCAAGCTGCGCTTCGTCGCCACCGATGGCTACTACCTCTACCGCCACCGCTTCCAGTTCCGCACCGAACCGGCCGACATTGCCCTGGGCACGCCGAACATCCCCAAGGGCGAGGCCAAGCACGATGAATTCTTCGGCGATGTCGAGGTGTACCACGGCGTGCTCGACATCGACTTGCCGCGCAACGACCCGCGTGCCTTCACCCTGCTGGTGGGCTACCAGGGTTGCGCCGACAAAGGCCTGTGCTACCCCCCGGAAACCGCACGCCTGAGCATCGATGGCGAAGCCGGCGCAAGCACCCCGGCCAGCGCTGAACACGCCTGGACCTGGAAGTCGCTGCTGCTGTTCTTCCTCGCCGGGGTCGGCCTGACCTTCACCCCTTGCGTGCTGCCGATGCTGCCGATCCTCTCCGGCGTGGTACTGCGTGGCCAGGCCGGCGGCCTGCGCGGGCTGGCGCTGTCGCTGGCCTACGTGCTGCCGATGGCAGCCAGCTTCGCGGTACTCGGCGCCCTGATGGGGCTGTTCGGCGCCGGCCTCAACCTGCAGGCGCGCCTGCAGTCGGCCTGGGTGCTGGTGCCCTTCGCGCTGTTCTTCGTGGTGTTTGCCCTGGCCATGTTCGGCCTGTTCGAACTGAAACTGCCGCAAGCCCTGAACAACCGCCTGAACAATGTCGCCAGCCACACCCGGGGCGGCTCGCTGCTGGGCGCGGCAATCCTCGGCGTACTCTCCAGCCTGCTGGTTTCGCCCTGTGTGTCGGCGCCGCTGGCAGGTGCATTGCTGTACATCAGCGCCAGCGGCGATGCCCTGGGCGGCGCACTCAAGCTGTTCGCCCTGGGCCTGGGCATGGGCGCACCCTTGCTGCTGGTGGCCACCGGCGGCGCGGCCTGGCTGCCGAAGAGCGGCCCCTGGCTGAACACGGTGAAAAACGCCATCGGCGTGCTGCTGCTCGGCCTGGCCATCGGCTTGCTCAGCCGTGTGTTGCCAGGGCCGGTGACCTTGCTGCTGGTCGGGTTCCTCGCCGCGGGTGTGGCGCTGTTCCTCGGCGCCCTCGAGTTCGTCGTCAAGACCGCACGCCAGCGCCTGGCCCAACTGCTTGGCCTGGCCTTGCTGGTGTATGCCCTGGCCTGCTGGTACGGCGCCCTCAGTGGCCAGGGCGACCCGCTACGCCCACTGCCGCCGGCAACCCTTGTGGCCACCGGCAACGGCCCGACGGTGCAGGCGGAGAGCTGGCAGACCGTCACTACCCCCGCCGCACTGGACGCCGCACTGGCCCAGGCCAAGGCGGCTGGCCAGCCGGTGTTGCTGGACTGGTACGCCGACTGGTGCATCAGCTGCAAGGTGATCGAGCGCGAGGTGCTCACCGCCCCGCAGGTGCAAACGCAACTGGCCGGCTTCAAGCTGCTGCGTTTCGACATCACCGAGAGCAATGCCGAACAACGCAGCCTGCTCGACCGCTACCAGTTGTTCGGCCCTCCTGCCCTGTTGTTCTTTGCCGCGAACGGTAGCGAAATAACCGCTGATCGGGTCATTGGTGAGATAAATGCCGGTGAATTTGCGCAAATTCTGACACGCGTGCGCGACAAAGTCGGACTATAACTTCTCGCGAGCCGTGAAAAATCCTGAAATCGGTGACCAAATTTAATTATTTGGTCACATACTTCGCGCGAACCTCGGACATCGTGCTGGCTATTGCCGGGAACTGGACACTTGCCGTCGCTTTACGGCACACTCGCCGCGCTGTGTCGAATTGCCCTACAAATCCAAGGAATCCGCAGATGGCAACGCTACTGGTGCTTCACGGCCCCAACCTCAACCTGCTCGGTACCCGCGAGCCTGGCCACTACGGCGCCGTGACCCTGGCCCAGATCAACCAGGACCTGGAGCAACGTGCCCGCGCCGCAGGCCACCATCTGCAATACCTGCAGAGCAATGCCGAATACGAACTGATCGACCGCATTCACGCCGCACGCAACGAGGGTGTGGACTTCATCCTGATCAATCCGGCTGCTTTCACCCACACAAGCGTCGCATTACGTGACGCATTGCTTGCGGTGAGCATCCCATTCATCGAAGTGCACCTGTCCAACGTGCACAAACGCGAACCGTTCCGCCACCACTCCTACTTTTCCGATGTTGCCGTAGGGGTGATCTGCGGCCTGGGCGCCAGCGGTTATCGCCTGGCCCTGGAGTCCGCGCTGGAACAACTGGCTGCCAACGCACAGCCCAAATGATGAAAACCCTGGCCTCGGTGGGCCAGGGTTCGAGAGAAACGTTTCAGATACGTTTTTTGTATTTCGCCCCCTGACCGAACCTTTGGGAGTTGATGATTAATGGATATCCGTAAAGTCAAGAAACTGATCGAGCTGCTGGAAGAGTCTGGCATCGACGAGCTGGAGATCAAGGAAGGCGAAGAGTCGGTCCGTATCAGCCGTCACAGCAAGACCCCGGCTGCCCAGCAGTTCTACGCGCCTGCGCCGATGGCTGCCGCTCCTGCTGCTGCCCCGGTGGCCGCTGCTGCCCCGGCCGCCGAAGCCGCTGCCGCCGCCCCGGCCCTGAAAGGCACCGTGATCCGCTCGCCAATGGTAGGCACCTTCTACCGCAAGCCTTCGCCGACCTCGCCGAACTTCGCTGAAGTTGGCCAGACCGTGAAGAAAGGCGACACCCTGTGCATCGTCGAAGCCATGAAGATGATGAACCACATCGAAGCCGATGTTGGCGGTGTCATCGACGCCATCCTGGTAGAAGACGGCCAGCCGGTTGAGTTCGACCAGCCGCTGTTCACCATCGTTTGAATCGCGGAGAGCCAACGATGTCTGGGAAGCTCGAAAAAGTCCTGATCGCCAACCGCGGGGAAATTGCCCTGCGGATCCTGCGTGCCTGCAAAGAGCTGGGTATCAAGACAGTCGCCGTGCACTCCACCGCCGACCGTGAACTGATGCACCTGGGCCTGGCAGACGAGTCGGTCTGCATCGGCCCTGCATCGTCCAAGGATTCCTACCTGCATATCCCGGCAATCATCGCTGCCGCCGAAGTGACCGGCGCCACCGCGATCCACCCGGGCTACGGCTTCCTGGCGGAAAACGCCGATTTCGCCGAGCAGGTGGAAAAATCCGGTTTCGCCTTCATCGGTCCGAAAGCCGACACCATTCGCCTGATGGGCGACAAGGTTTCGGCCAAGGACGCGATGATCAAGTCGGGCGTACCGACCGTGCCGGGTTCCGATGGCCCGCTGCCGGAAGATGAAGAAGTCGCCCTGGCGATTGCCCGTGACGTGGGCTACCCGGTGATCATCAAGGCCGCCGGTGGCGGTGGTGGTCGCGGCATGCGTGTGGTGCACAAGGAAGAGGACCTGATTGCCTCGGCCAAGCTCACCCGTACCGAAGCCGGTGCCGCCTTCGGCAACCCGATGGTCTACCTGGAGAAGTTCCTGACCAACCCACGCCACGTGGAAGTCCAGGTACTGTCCGACGGCCAGGGCAACGCCGTCCACCTGGGCGACCGTGACTGCTCGCTGCAGCGCCGTCACCAGAAGGTACTGGAAGAAGCACCAGCCCCGGGTATCGACGAGAAAGCCCGTCAGGAAGTGTTCAAGCGCTGCGTCGATGCGTGCATCGAGATCGGCTACCGTGGTGCCGGTACTTTCGAGTTCCTGTACGAGAACGGCCGCTTCTACTTCATCGAGATGAACACCCGCGTGCAGGTTGAGCACCCGGTGTCGGAGATGGTGACCGGTATCGACATCGTCAAGGAGATGCTGAGCATCGCCGCTGGCAACAAGCTGTCGTTCCGCCAGGAAGACGTGGTCATCCGTGGCCATGCGCTGGAATGCCGGATCAACGCCGAAGACCCGAAGAAGTTCATCCCGAGCCCAGGCAAGGTGAAGCACTTCCACGCCCCGGGCGGCAACGGCGTGCGGGTGGATTCGCACCTGTACAGCGGTTACTCGGTTCCGCCGAACTACGACTCGCTGATCGGCAAGCTGATCACCTACGGCAAGGACCGCGACGAAGCCATGGCGCGCATGCGCAATGCCCTGGACGAGATCGTCGTCGACGGCATCAAGACCAACATCCCGCTGCACCGCGACCTGGTGCGTGATGAAGGTTTCTGCAAAGGCGGCGTCAACATTCACTACCTCGAGCACAAACTGGCTAGCCAGGAGTGATCGCGTAGTGTGATGTACCGAAAACCCCGGACTTGTGCCGGGGTTTTTTATTGCCTGGGGGGATACTGGGGCCGCTTTGCGGCCCGTCGCGACACAAGGCCGCTGCCACAGGATTTATGCTGCCCTTGAGCCTTGTGCGGTACCTGTGGGAGCGGGCATGCCCGCGAAGAAGGCTACGCGGTGGATGGCACCGGCTGCGCCGGTGCTCGCGGGCACGCCCGCTCCCACAGGTACTGCACCAGCTTCAAGAGCTGCAAAATCCTGAGCGGCCTGTGTCGCAAAATGGCGCAAAGGGCCCCCAAAGGCCCTACCCCTTCATCCTCGGCATCTCGATGTGATGCTCATGCACCCGCCGATACAAGGTCGCCCGCGATATCCCCAGGGCCCGCGCCGCATCGGCCGGTTTCCAGCGATGGCGGATCAGCGCATCCAGCAACAGCTGCCGCGCTGGGCAGGACACCCCGCTTTCAACCGACGACACAGCCTCACCGCGTACCTCCTGCGGCAAGTCCTGTAACTGCACCCGCCCGCCCTCACTCACCGCACAGGCATAGCGCAACACCTGCCGCAACTGGCGCAAGTTCCCCGGCCAGCGGTAAACCAACAGCGCCTGCAGCGCATCATCCGCCAACACCACCTCGACCCCGCAGGCCTCGGCCTCCTCGGCCAGCAATTGGTGAATCAGCCCCAAGCGATCCTCACGCTCGCGCAGCGGCGGCAATTCGAAGCGGGCATTGGCCAGGCGGAAGTACAGATCCTCGCGAAAACGCCCATCCTCCACCATCGCTGCCAAATCGCGGTGGGTCGCGCATATCACCTGGATATCCACCCGCTCCCGCCGCGCCGCACCCAGCGGCGCCACTTCACCCTCGGCCAGCACGCGCAGCAACCTGGTCTGCAGGTTCAGCGGCATGTCACCAATTTCGTCGAGGAACAGCGTGCCGCCATCGGCCTGCTGCAACAGCCCCTGCATGCCTTTGCTGGATGCCCCGGTAAAAGCCCCGGCGACATAGCCGAACAGTTCGCTCTCGATCAGGCTTTCCGGGATGGCCGCGCAGTTGAGGGTGACGAACGGGCCATCGCGGCGCAGGCTTTGCTGATGCAGCTGACGGGCGAATACTTCTTTGCCGGCCCCCGTCTCGCCTTGCACCAGCACCGCCAGGTTGCAGTCCTTGACCCGTGTGGCAAGGCGCAGATGCTGCTCGATACGGGCGTCCTGGGCCTGGCGCAACGGCTGCACACGCTGGCGTTGCTGTGGGGCGCTGACACGGCCATACAGCCCCCCCAGGCCGGGCAGGCGCTGGGCCGACGACGCGCTTACCCGGCGCAGCTGGTCGATGTCGAACAGCTCGCCAATGTGCTCGGGCAAACGCCCCAGGCGCTCCACCAGACGCTGCCGCGCCAGGCTGTTGATCGCCTGCAGGCGGCCATCGCCATCCCAGGCCAGCAGGTAGTCGGGCTGGCTTTCCACATAGCCCGGCGTGCCATGGGCACGCATCACCCAATGGCCCTGGGCGCTGTGCATGAAGAAGGCATTTTCGATCTCGCGGGCGGTCTGCTCGACCAGCTGGCGGATCAGGTGCTGGCTGCGGCGGTCGTCCGGCGATTGCAAGGCCGAGACATCCACCACGCCCAGCAACTCGCCTAACGGGTCGAACACCGGCGCCGCCGTACAGGTCAGGCCAATGAACGCCGCGCGGAAGTGGTCGCGCTTGTGCACCGTGACCGGGGCCTTGCTGGTCAACACCGCCGCCACACCGCAGGTGCCTTCCTCGCCCTCGGACCAGCAGGTGCCCAGGTACAGCCCGGCCTTGCGGCAGTCGTTGCGGATGGCCGACTCGACCCGGTAATCGATGGTGCGCCCCAGGGCGTCGGTGAGCAGCACGCAGTAGTCGGCACCGCGCACCCGTTCATGCAGGCGGGCCACGGCATCGCTGGCGATGCGCAGGAACAGTTCGGCGCGTTCGCGGCATTCGTTGAGCAGGCTTTGGGACAGGATGCGCGGCCCCTGCTGGGACCCAGGGTCGAGGCGGTACAGCTCCATGGAACGGCGCCATGAATCGAGGATCAGCGGTGGCACCGGCGCCTGCGGCAGGCGGTCGGCATTCTTCAGCACCCGGCTGACGCAGTCGACATGGGCTCGGGAGTTCGCGGCAAGCATTCAGGCCCTCCGGTTCTCGTTGCTGTTTTTATCGTTGTCCGGCCATTAAGCGCTTCCCGGCATGCCCCGACAAGCACTGTGTGATTACCGGCCGGCTTGAGACGCAGCGTCTCAGCGTCTCGCCAGCGCCAGCCCCGCGCTGGCACCGGGCGTCTCGCCAGACCAACCATCAGCCCCTGACGAAGTGCAAGAGAACCGCTCTATTGCAGGCACTTCAGCCAATACAACAGAAGCTGGCACCGCGCTTGCTCCTGCCTTGGCAAACAAGAACACGAGGTGCGCCATGCCGCTACCCGCCCCGACCGTCGGGATCATTGCCAACCCTGCCTCTGGCCGCGACCTGCGCCGCCTGACCGCCAACGCCGGGCTCTATTCGAGCACCGACAAGGCCTCGGCGATCCAGCGTCTGCTCGCCGCCTTCGGTGCCACCGGCGTCGGCCAGGTGCTGCTGCCCAGCGACATGACCGGTATCGCCGCCGCCGTGCTCAAGGCCAGCCAGGGCCCGGTCGCCCGTGACCAGCACTGGCCGGCCATCGAAATACTCGACCTGCCGCTGACCCAGACCGTTGCCGATACCCGCCTGGCCACCCGCCACATGGTCGAGCGTGGCGTGGCGATGATCGCCGTGCTTGGCGGCGACGGCACCCACAAGGCAGTGGCCGCCGAGGCCGGTGACGTACCGCTGCTGACCTTGTCCACCGGCACCAACAATGCCTTCCCCGAACTGCGCGAAGCCACCAGCGCCGGCCTGGCCGGCGGCCTGCTTGCCAGCGGCCGGGTACCGGCCAGCATCGGCCTGCGCCGCAACAAGCGCCTGCTGGTCAAGGTGCCCGAACAACGGCTTGCCGAATGGGCCCTGGTGGAGGTGGCGGTGTCGCCCCAGCGCTTCGTCGGCGCTCGGGCATTGAGCCGCAGCGAGGACCTCTGCGAAGTCTTCGCCTGTTTCGCCGAACCCCATGCCATTGGCCTTTCGGCCCTGTGCGGCCTGTGGTGCCCGGTTTCGCGCCAGGCCCCGCACGGCGCCTGGGTACGCCTGAACCCCGGGGCCGAACAAGCGCTGCTTGCGCCGCTGGCACCCGGCCTGCTGCAAGGCTGCGGCATCACCGCCAGTGGCCCGCTCTCGCCCGGCGTCGCCCACCGCCTGAGCCTGGCCAGCGGCACCCTGGCGCTGGACGGCGAACGCGAAATCGAATTCGCCGAGCACGACACCCCCACCATCACCCTCGACCATCAAGGCCCGTTGAGCGTGGACGTCGAGGCCGTGCTGGCGCATGCCGCCCGCCATCACCTGCTGGCCGTACCGCGCGGCCACCGGTTGCACCCTGCAAACCCGTGTTGAGACAACCTGGAGAACAACAAGATGTCCAATCAACTCAGTACCGAACAATTGCTGCATGCCTATGAAGTGATGCGCACCATCCGCGCCTTCGAGGAACGCCTGCACGTGGAATTCGCCACCGGCGAGATCCCCGGCTTCGTCCACCTGTACGCCGGCGAAGAGGCATCCGCTGCCGGGGTCATGGCCCACCTGCGCGACAGCGACTGCATCGCCTCGACCCACCGCGGGCATGGCCACTGCATCGCCAAGGGCGTGGATGTGTACGGCATGATGGCCGAAATCTACGGCAAGAAGACCGGCGTGTGCGGGGGCAAAGGCGGCTCCATGCATATCGCCGACCTGGAAAAAGGCATGCTCGGCGCCAACGGTATCGTCGGTGCCGGTGCACCGCTGGTGGCCGGGGCCGGGCTGGCGGCCAAGATCAAGGGCCGTGACGACGTGTCGGTGGCCTTCTTCGGCGATGGCGCTTCCAACGAAGGCGCGGTGTTCGAAGCCATGAACATGGCGTCGATCATGAACCTGCCCTGCATCTTCGTTGCCGAGAACAACGGCTACGCCGAAGCCACCGCCTCGACCTGGTCAGTGGCCTGCGACCATATCGCTGACCGCGCTGCCGGTTTCGGCATGCCCGGCGTCACCATCGACGGTTTCGACTTCTTTGCCGTGTACGAGGCCGCCGGTGCGGCCATCGAGCGCGCACGTTCCGGGCAGGGCCCGTCGCTGATCGAGGTCAAGCTCAGCCGCTACTACGGCCATTTCGAAGGCGATGCACAAACCTACCGTGCCCCCGATGAAGTGAAGAACCTGCGCGAGTCCCGCGACTGCCTGATGCAGTTCCGCAACAAGACCACCCGCGCCGGCCTGCTCACGGCTGCGCAACTGGACGCCATCGACGCCCGCGTCGAGGACCTGATCGAAGACGCCGTGCGCCGCGCCAAGTCCGATCCCAAGCCACAGCCCGCCGACCTGCTCACCGACGTCTACGTCGCCTACCCCTGAGCCGCGGATTACAAGAACAACAGGAGAACCACCATGGCAAGAAAGATCAGCTACCAGCAGGCCATCAACGAAGCCCTGGCCCAGGAAATGCGCCGCGACAGCACGGTATTCATCATTGGCGAAGACGTTGCCGGCGGCGCCGGTGCCCCTGGCGAAGATGACGCCTGGGGTGGCGTGCTGGGCGTGACCAAGGGCCTGTACCACCAGTTCCCGGGGCGGGTGCTCGATGCGCCGCTGTCGGAAATCGGCTACGTCGGCGCCGCCGTCGGTGCCGCCACCCAGGGCCTGCGCCCGGTGTGCGAGCTGATGTTCGTCGACTTCGCCGGTTGCTGCCTGGACCAGATCCTCAACCAGGCCGCCAAGTTCCGCTACATGTTCGGCGGCAAGGCGGTCACCCCGCTGGTGATGCGCACCATGTACGGTGCCGGCCTGCGCGCGGCAGCCCAGCACTCGCAGATGCTCACCTCGCTATGGACGCACATTCCCGGCCTGAAGGTGGTGTGCCCATCCTCGCCGTACGATGCCAAGGGCCTGTTGATACAGGCGATCCGCGACAACGACCCGGTGATCTTCTGCGAGCACAAGCTGCTGTACAGCATGCAAGGCGAAGTGCCGGAAGAGGTCTACACCGTGCCCTTCGGTGAAGCCAACTTCCTGCGCGATGGCGATGACGTGACCCTGGTCACCTACGGCCGCATGGTGCATGTGGCGCTGGAGGCGGCCAACAACCTGGCCCGCCAGGGCATCGACTGCGAGGTGCTGGACCTGCGCACCACCAGCCCGCTGGACGAAGACAGCATCCTGGAAAGCGTGGAAAAGACCGGCCGCCTGGTGGTGATCGACGAAGCCAACCCGCGTTGCTCCATGGCCACCGACATCAGTGCACTGGTCGCGCAGAAGGCTTTCGGCGCGCTCAAGGGGCCGATCGAAATGGTCACTGCGCCGCATACCCCGGTGCCGTTCTCCGACGCCCTGGAAGACCTCTACATCCCTGACGCGGCGAAGATCGAGGCTGCGGTACGTAAAGTGATCGAAGCCGCAAGGAGTGCCGCATGAGCCAGATCCATACCCTGACCATGCCCAAGTGGGGCCTGTCGATGACCGAGGGCCGGGTGGACACCTGGCTCAAGCAGGAAGGTGACCAGATCAACAAGGGCGACGAGGTGCTGGACGTCGAGACCGACAAGATCAGCAGCAGCGTCGAGGCGCCGTTCAGCGGCGTGCTGCGCCGTCTGGTCGCCCAGCCCGACGAGACCCTGCCGGTTGGCGCGCTGCTGGCGGTAGTGGTTGAAGGCGAAGCCGATGAGGCTGAGATCGATGCCGTGGTCCAGCGCTTCCAGGCCGAATTCGTCGCCGAAGGTGGCGCCGACCAGGCTCAGGGGCCGGCACCGCAGAAGGCGCAAGTGGGAAATCGCCTGCTGCGCTGGTTCGAGCTGGGCGAAGGCGGCACGCCCCTGGTCTTGGTGCACGGCTTTGGCGGCGACCTCAACAACTGGCTGTTCAACCACCCGGCGCTGGCTGCCGAGCGACGGGTGATCGCCCTCGACCTGCCGGGGCATGGTGAGTCGGGCAAAGCCCTGCAACGCGGCGACCTGGATGAACTGAGCGAAACCGTGCTGGCCCTGCTCGACCACCTGGACATCGCCAAGGCCCACCTGGCCGGCCACTCCATGGGCGGTGCGGTCAGCCTGAACGTGGCGCGGCTGGCACCGCAGCGGGTGGCCAGCCTGAGCCTGGTGGCCAGCGCAGGGCTGGGCGAGGCCATCAACGGGCAGTACCTGCAAGGCTTCGTCGCTGCCGCCAACCGCAATGCCCTCAAGCCGCAGATGGTGCAGCTGTTTGCCGACCCGGCGCTGGTCACCCGGCAGATGCTGGAGGACATGCTCAAGTTCAAGCGCCTGGAAGGGGTGGACGACGCGTTGCGCCTGCTGGCATCGGCCATCGCCGACGGCGACCGTCAGCGCCACGACCTGCGCGGGGTGCTGGGGCAGCACCCGGCCCTGGTGGTGTGGGGCGGCAAGGACGCGATCATCCCGGCCAGCCATGCCGAAGGGCTGGAGGCCGAAGTGCTGGTGCTGCCTGAGGCTGGGCATATGGTGCAGATGGAAGCGGCCGAACAGGTCAACCAGCAACTGCTCGCGTTCCTGCGCAAGCACTAAGCCTTTTTCGTGAGCCTGGAGAACAACAATGAACGACCTGAGCCACACCCACATGCGTGCCGCCGTCTGGCATGGCCGCAATGACATTCGCGTCGAACAGGTGCCCCTGCCGGCTGATCCTGCACCTGGATGGGTGCAGATCAAGGTGGACTGGTGCGGTATCTGCGGCTCCGACCTGCACGAATACGTCGCCGGTCCGGTATTCATCCCGGTGGAGGCACCCCACCCGCTGACCGGCATCCAGGGCCAGTGCATCCTCGGCCACGAGTTCTGCGGCCAGATCGCCAAGCTGGGTGACGGCGTGGAAGGTTTTGCCGTCGGTGACCCGGTGGCTGCGGACGCCTGCCAGCATTGCGGCACCTGCTACTACTGCACCCACGGCCTGTACAACATCTGCGAGCGCCTGGCCTTCACCGGCCTGATGAACAACGGTGCTTTCGCCGAACGGGTCAACGTGCCCGCCAACCTGCTGTATCGGCTACCGCAGGGTTTCCCGGCGGAGGCCGGGGCACTGATCGAGCCACTGGCGGTCGGCATGCATGCGGTGAAAAAGGCCGGTAGCCTGCTAGGCCAGACCGTGGTGGTGGTCGGCGCCGGCACCATCGGCCTGTGCACCATCATGTGTGCCAGGGCAGCGGGGGCGGCGCAGGTGATCGCCCTGGAAATGTCCTCGGCACGCAAGGCCAAGGCCAGAGAGGTTGGCGCCAGCGTGGTGCTGGACCCCAGCCAGTGCGACGCGCTGGCGGATATCCGCAAGCTGACTGCCGGGCTGGGGGCGGATGTGAGTTTTGAATGCATCGGCAACAAGCACACGGCCAAGCTGGCCATCGACACCATCCGCAAGGCAGGCAAGTGCGTGCTGGTGGGGATATTCGAGGAGCCGAGCGAGTTCAACTTCTTCGAACTGGTGTCCACCGAAAAGCAGGTGCTGGGAGCGCTGGCGTACAACGGCGAGTTTGCCGATGTGATTGCCTTCATCGCTGACGGCAGGCTGGACATTCGCCCGCTGGTGACCGGGCGGATCGGGCTGGAGCAGATTGTCGAGCTGGGCTTCGAGGAGTTGGTGAACAACAAGGAGGAGAACGTGAAGATCATCGTGTCGCCGGGCATGCGCTGATTGCACCTCAAAGGCAACACGGATCCTGTGGGAGCGGGCGCGCCCGCGAAGCCGGCGACCCGGTGCCTGGCACCGGCTTCGCCGGTGTTCGCGGCTAAAGCCGCTCCCACCCCGACCGCGCTGACCTCAAGCCATGCGCAGTACCTGTGGGAGCGGGCAAGCCCGCGAAAAAGGCGACGCGGTGGATGGCACGGGCTTCGCCCGTGTTCGCGGGCACGCCCGCTCCCACAAGGATCGCGCCAGCTGTTAGAAACTGAGCAAGACAGTTGCTCCCAAAGGTATTGCGCAAAACTGAAGGTCCCCGCAGAACCTGTGGGAGCGGGCGTGCCCGCGAATCAGGCAACTCGGTGGATGGCACCGGCTTCGCCGGTGTTCGCGGGCACGCCCGCTCCCACAGGGATTGCGTTCGCTGTTTCAGGATCCCATTCTGCGTCATACTCGGCAAACCTATTGCCCGGTTCTCGCCATGCGTTCACTGCTCCCCATCACCCTGGTCCTGCTACTCGCCGCCTGCGGCGATGGCGAATCGCTGCTGCCACCGGATGCGCGCCTGCCTGACGGTGGGCGGTACCGGGGGCAGGTGGTCGATGGCCTGCTGCAAGGCGAGGGCCGGATCGACTACCCCAACGGCAGCTGGTACGCCGGTACCTTCAAGGACGGCCAATGGCACGGCCAGGGTGAGTGGCACGGCCGCAACGGCGAGGTGTACCGCGGCCAGTTCGCCGCAGGGCTGTTCCAGGGGCTGGGTGAGCTGACCACCCCGGGCAGCCACTATGCCGGCACCTTCAGCCACGGCCGCCGTGACGGCGAAGGCACCCTCAAGCAAGCCGACCAGACCTACCGCGGCCAGTTCAAGGATGACCTGTACGAAGGCGCCGGCGAGCTGGAACTGGCCGACGGCAGCCGCTACCAGGGCCTGTTCGCCAAGGGCAAGCCCAACGGTGCCGGGGTGCGCAGCGATGCCAGCGGCAACCAGTTCAGCGGCCGCTTCATCAACGGCCAGCTGGAAGGTAGCGGTACTTACGACAGCGTCGACGGCGAGCAGTACATCGGCGAATTCAAGGACAACCGCCTGGAGGGCCGTGGCCGCTACGAAAACGCCGAGGGTGATGTGTGGATCGGCGAATTCAAGGACGGCTCGCTGGTCGGTGAAGGCGAACTGCTGGGCAGCGACGGTAGCCACTACAAGGGCACCTTCGCCGACTGGCGCCTGTCGGGCCAGGGCAGCCTGCAACTGGCCGACGGCAGCAAGTACGTCGGTGGCTTCCTCAACGATGCCTACCACGGCCAGGGCCGGCTGATCCTGGCCAGCGGCAAGGTCGAAAGCGGCACCTGGAGCAACGGCGTGCGCGTACGCGACCAGAACGGCAAGCTGTTGCCCGACCCGCTGGACCTGGCCTTGCTCAATCAGGGCCGGCTGCTGGACGAGGCGCTGGCCCGGGTTCCGCATTCCACGCCACCGGTCCAGCTATACAGCCTGGTGGTGGCCGGCGATGGCCAGCAGAGCGTGTTCCTGCGCGAAGCCGACTACGTCAGCAATATGCTCAAGGTGCGCTTTGGCGCCCGTGGCCAGGTCACCTTGGTCAACCACCGCGACCACATGACCACCCGCGCCATGGCCACGCGCGAGAACCTCACCCGCGCCGCCCGCACCCTGGCCGAGCGCAGCGGCCCCGAAGACCTGGTGTTCATCTACCTCACCAGCCATGGCAGCCAGGACCACCAGCTGGTGCTCGACCAGCCGCGCCTGCAACTGGCCGACCTGTCCACCGACGAACTGGCCAGCGCCCTGGCGCCGCTGAAGGACCGCGACAAGGTCATTGTCATCTCAGCCTGCTATTCAGGGGGCTACATTGCCCCGCTCAAGGACGCGCGCACACTGATCATGACCGCCGCCCGGGCTGACCGCGTGTCCTTCGGTTGCTCCGAAGAAGCCGATTTCACCTACTTTGGCGACGCCCTGTTCGCCGAAGCGCTGAACCAGACCGACGACCTGAAACAGGCGTTTGAACTGGCGCGCGCCAGCGTTGCCGAAAGAGAACAAAGGGAAGGTTTCGAGGCCTCTGAACCGCAGCTGTGGGCGCCGCCGAGCGTGCTCGAGCACTGGCAGCACCTGCGCCGGCAACAGGCCGAAGAAGCATTGCGTAACGCCGCACAGGCCAATGTGGAGGGACAGGCGGAAACGTCGCCCAGCCACTAAGCTTGTGTGTAACAAGGGAGAGACATCATGTATTTGACGCCTCAGCATGTCCTGCTTGCTGGTGCCACGGGTCTGACAGGTGAACACCTGCTTGACCGCCTGCTCAACGAGCCCACCATTACCCGCGTACTGGCGCCTACCCGCCGGCCCCTGGCCGAGCACCCGCACCTGGAAAACCCGGTGGGCGACCCGGCGGTGTTCCTTCCACAGCTGGCTGGGCGGGTCGATATCGCCTATTGCTGCCTGGGTACCACGTTGAAGCAGGCCGGCTCCGAATCGGCCTTCCGCGCGGTGGACCTGGACATGGTCGTGGCATTCAGCAAGCGGGCCCGGGAAATGGGCGCGCGGCACCTGCTGGTGGTCAGTGCGCTGGGCGCCGACCCGAAATCGTCGATTTTCTACAACCGGGTAAAGGGCGAGATGGAAGAGGCGCTCAAGGCCCAGGACTGGCCGCAGTTGACCATCGTGCGGCCGTCGTTGCTGCTGGGCGAACGGATTCAGCCACGGCTCACTGAACGGCTGGCTTCGCCATTTGCCAAGCTCATACCGGGTAAATATCGGGGGATCGAGGCTTGTACCCTGGCCCGGGCGCTGTGGCGGCTGGCGCTGGAGGAAGAGGACGGGGTACGGATTGTGGAGTCGGATGAGTTGCGCAGGCTGGGCAAGAAATAGGCTTCACTTGTGACGGCCTCTTCGCGGGCATGCCCGCTCCCACAGCCTGAGGGCAGTGCAGTACCTGTGGGAGCGGGCGTGCCCGCGAAAGGGCCCTCACAGCCCACCGGTGGCCTGGAAGCCTACACCGGCTGCCGTGAGCAAGGACAAAGGCAGCAACAGGGTATCGAGCAGCATGCTCCCCGGCAGGTCCAGCCCCGGATAGGCCGGCGCTTCAGCCCCGTAATGATCGCGCGGGCAGCACCCGCCATTGATCACGTACAAATCCAGCCGGGTACCGGCATACACCACCGGCGCCCCTGGCTTGTTGGCATCCAGTGTCCGCACCGTGGCGCAACCACTCAGCAGCCCCAGCGCCAGCACGCCGCACAATGTGCGCCTCAATCATCCACTCCGTAGTGGTGCTCGCCCCAACGCGGCAACATGTCCTGGGGAATGTTCAGCAGGTTGAGAATGCGCGCCACGACAAAGTCGACCAGGTCATCGATGGTCTGCGGCTGGTGATAGAAGCCCGGCGCCGCCGGCAGAATCACCGCGCCCATCTGCGACAGCTTGAGCATGTTCTCCAGGTGGATGGTGGAAAACGGCGCTTCGCGCGGCACCAGGATCAGCTGGCGACGCTCCTTGAGGGTGACATCGGCAGCACGTTCGATCAGGTTGTTGCAGGCACCGGTGGCAATCGCCGACAAGGTGCCGGTGGAACAGGGCACCACCACCATCGCCGCCGGGGCGCCGGAACCCGAGGCCACCGGCGACATCCAGTCGTCCTTGCCATACACGCGGATCTGGCCGTCGGCGGCGCCGGTGTATTCGGTGAGGAAGGCCTGCATCGCCTGCGGCTTGGCCGGCAGCAACACGTCGGTCTCGGTGGCCATCACCAGTTGCGCGGCCTTGGAGATCAGGAAGTGCACCTCACGGTCCTCACGCACCAGGCAGTCGAGCAGACGCAGGCCATACTGGGCGCCAGAGGCCCCCGTCATGGCCAGGGTAATGCGTTCCGGCCCGCTCACTTCAGCGCCTCGGCCAGCTTGCCATGCAGGCCGCCGAAGCCGCCGTTGCTCATGATCACTACATGAGTGCCTGGCCGGGCCTGGCCCTTGACCCGTTCGATGATCGCGTCGAGGCTGTCGGCCACCACGCTGGGTACTTTGCACTGGGCGGCAGTGGCCGCCAGGTCCCAGCCAAGGTTGGCCGGGGCGTACCAGATCACCTGGTCGGCGTCGTTGACGCTTTCCGGCAGGCCATCACGGTGGGCACCGAGCTTCATCGAGTTCGAGCGCGGCTCGATCACGGCGATCACCGGTGCCTCGCCAACGCGCTTGCGCAGGCCGTCGAGGGTGGTGGCGATGGCGGTGGGGTGGTGGGCGAAGTCATCATAGATGGTCACGCCCTGCACTTCGGCCACCTTCTCCATGCGCCGCTTGACGCTCTTGAAGGCGCTCAGGCCTTCGATGCCCATGGCTGGCACCACGCCTACGTGGCGCGCTGCTGCCAGGGTGGCCAGGGCGTTGGCGACGTTGTGCTGGCCAGTCAGCGCCCAGTCCACCACGCCCTGCGCTTCGCCCTCGAACAGCACTTCGAAGCGCGAGCCGTCGGGGCTGAGCAGACGGGCTTGCCACTGGCCACCTTCGCCAGTGGTCTGCACCGGAGTCCAGCAGCCCATGCCGATCACACGCTCCAGCGCCTGCTCGGTGGTGGGGTGGATGACCAGGCCTTCGCTGGGGATGGTGCGCACCAGGTGATGGAACTGCCGCTCGATCGAGGCCAGGTCGGGGAAGATGTCCGCATGGTCGAATTCGAGGTTGTTGAGAATTGCCGTGCGTGGGTGGTAGTGGACGAACTTCGAGCGCTTGTCGAAGAAGGCGCTGTCATACTCGTCGGCTTCGACCACGAAGAACGGCGTATCGCCCAGGCGTGCCGACACCGAGAAGTTCTGCGGTACACCACCGATCAGGAAGCCCGGGCTCATGCCGGCGTGCTCCAGCACCCAGGCCAGCATGCTGCTGGTAGTGGTCTTGCCATGGGTACCGGCAACGGCCAGCACCCAGCGGCCCTGCAGCACGTGGTCGGCCAGCCACTGCGGGCCGGAAACATAGGGCAGGCCCTTGTTCAGCACGTACTCTACCGCCGGGTTGCCACGCGACATGGCGTTGCCGATGACCACCAGGTCTGGCGCCGGGTCCAGCTGGGCCGGGTCATAGCCTTGGGTCAGCTCGATGCCCTGGGCTTCGAGCTGGGTGCTCATCGGGGGATAGACGTTGGCGTCCGAGCCGGTGACGCGGTGGCCAAGCTCCTTGGCCAGCACCGCCAGCGAGCCCATGAAAGTGCCGCAAATACCGAGAATGTGAATATGCATGGTCGACCTCGCAAAACATCGAGGCAGGGTAGCCCAGGGCGAGAAAAATCGCACACGATGTTTCGCTTAGTCGGCCCTGGTAATGCCGTGTTTGCGCAGTTTTCGATATAAGGTATTGCGGCTGATGCCCAAGTGCTCGGCGACACGGGTGAGGTGCCAGTGTTTTGCCTCCAGTATCTCCATTAGCGCTTGCCGTTCCGCGTCTTGCAAAACCTCGGTACCCACGGGCTCCCCATCAATTCCTGGACCAACGCCGGACCTGTGGGAGCGGGTGTGCCCGCGAACGAGGGCAACGCCCTCGCCCTGTGTCGCCTGGTCGGACGTCTTCGCGGGCATGCCCGCTCCCACAGGATTGGCGCTGCTGCGGACAATTGTGGGGAGATCCGGGAAGGTGATCCGGGAATCTTCGCACAGTGCCACCAGCGTACGCAGCACGTTGCGCATCTGCCGCACGTTGCCCGGCCAGGCAAAGTCGAGCAGTGCCTGGCGCGCCCTCGGCTCGATGTCGATCAGTTGCCCCTGCGCCTCCTGACGCAACAGAAAGTCCAGCAACTGCGCCTTGTCACTGCGCTCGCGCACCGCAGGCAACGCCACTTCCAGGCCATTCAGGCGGTAATACAGGTCCTCGCGGAAACTGCCCTGCTCCACCCGTTCCAGCAGGTCACGGTGGGTAGCGCTGACGATGCGCACGTCGACCGCCTGCGGCTCGCCACCGATCGGCACCACCTGGCGCTCCTCCAGCACACGCAGCAGGCGGGTTTGCAGGGCCAGTGGCATGTCGCCGATCTCGTCCAGCAGCAAGGTGCCGCCGTCAGCCTGCAACAGCTTGCCGCGCATGCCTTCCTTGCGCGCACCGGTAAAGCTGCCGCCGCGGTAACCGAACAGTTCGCTCTCGATCAGGCTCTCCGGGATCGACGCGCAGTTGATGGCGACGAACGGCTTGCCGCGCCGCTCGCTGGCCTGGTGCACCGCCTGGGCGAAGGCCTCCTTGCCGCAGCCGGTTTCGCCGCGCAGCAGCAGCGGCACATCGCGCTCGAACACCCGCACGCTGCGGCGGAAGTCGTTCTGCAAGGCCGGGTCGAGCAGGCAGACAAGCGGCTCCACCTCCCGCGCAGGGCGCGGTTGGGCGCTGGGCACCGACCACACCGGTGCGCGCGCCTGGCCACGCAGGCTGGCGAACACCTGGCGCCCGTCCAGGGTATGCAGCGGCCAGGCCGTGCTGCCGCCGGGCGTGGCGCGGCTGAACAGTTCGTCGTGGCTGCAGGCGAAAAAGCGCTCCAGCGGTTTGCCCAGCACGCCACCCCGCACCGTGCCCAGCAGGTTCAGCGCGCTCTGGTTGGCGGCGCAGATGCGCCCGTCACCGTCGAACGCCAGCAGGCCTTCGCTGAACAGGCCGACAGACTCGGCCTGCAGGTGAAAACGCAGCAGCCATTGCTGTTCGAAATGGCGCAGGAAGTAGCAGCTTTCGATCATCTTCGCCGACAGGTTGACCAGCGCCATGGTGTGGAACTGGCTTTGCCGGGAAACATCGGGCCGTGCCGAAGACACATCCAGCACCGCCAGCAGCTCGCCATGCGGGTCGAACACCGGGCTTGCCGAGCAGGTCAGACCGGTGTGGCGACCGCGGAAGTGCTCGTTCTGGTGAATGGTCAGCGCCTGGCGCTCGACCAGGCAGGTGCCGATGCCGTTGGTGCCTTCGCGTGCCTCGCTCCAGTCAGCGCCCAGCCACAGCCCGGCGCGCTCGAAGCTGCGCCGCTCGGTCGGCGCGCTGACGCAATTGAGGATCACCCCACGGGCATCGGTCAGGAGCACCGCATGGCCGGCCCCGGAAAGCTGCTGGTGCAGGCTGTTCATTTCAGGGTCGGCAATCTGCAGCACCTGGTGCAGGCGCTCGCGGCTTTCCAGCAGGCGCCCGTGTTCGAGCACCACCGGCGCCTCGATCACCGACGGGTCGAGGTGGTAGTCCTCCAGGCAACGCAGCCAGGAGCGGGCAATGGACGGGTCACTGCCGCCCTCCCCGGCCCCACCATGGGCGACGGTATGGACTTGCTGGGCATGGCGACTGAAAGGGTTGCTCTGCATTGTTGTAGTTCTCCGCAGATAGAGAGTCCCGCCAGCATCCTCCACCCGCGAAGGCTTTGCAATGCACGCTCCGGTTACGTGTCGCAAATGGCACAAAGTGTCACCCCTGCGCGTACCGGCGCTGGTACAGCGACCGTGGGCCTGCCACCGGGCGCCGAGCCAAGTCATTGATTTTACTGGTGCTCGAAACGCTGGCCCGACCTTTGCTCTACGCTTTCCAACTCCCTAACAAACACAATAGCCAGGAGACACACCATGCGTTACGCACATCCCGGTACCGAAGGCGCGAAGGTTTCCTTCAAGAGCCGCTACGGCAACTACATCGGTGGTGAGTTCGTTCCTCCGGTAAAGGGGCAGTACTTTGAAAATACCTCCCCGGTGAATGGCAAGCTGATCGCTGAATTCCCCCGCTCCACTGCCGAAGACATCGAAAAAGCCCTGGATGCCGCCCACGCTGCGGCCGACGCCTGGGGCCGCACGTCAGTGCAGGACCGCTCCAACGTGCTGCTGAAGATCGCCGACCGCATCGAACAGAACCTCGAGCTGCTGGCCATTACCGAAACCTGGGACAACGGCAAGCCGATCCGCGAAACCCTCAATGCCGACATCCCGCTGGCGGTCGACCACTTCCGCTACTTCGCCGGCTGCATCCGCGCCCAGGAAGGCGGCGCCGCCGAGATCAACGAAGGCACCGTGGCCTATCACATCCATGAGCCGCTGGGCGTGGTCGGGCAGATCATCCCGTGGAACTTCCCGATCCTGATGGCCGCCTGGAAGCTCGCCCCGGCCCTGGCCGCCGGCAACTGCGTGGTGCTCAAGCCGGCCGAACAGACCCCGCTGGGCATCACCGTGCTGCTGGAAGTGATCGGTGACCTGTTGCCAAAAGGCGTGCTCAACGTGGTGCAAGGCTATGGCCGCGAAGCCGGTGAAGCACTGGCCACCAGCAAGCGCATCGCCAAGATCGCCTTCACCGGCTCGACCCCGGTCGGCTCGCACATCATGAAATGCGCCGCCGAGAACATCATCCCGTCCACCGTCGAACTGGGCGGCAAGTCGCCTAACGTGTATTTCGAAGACATCATGCAAGCCGAGCCAAGCTTCATCGAGAAGGCGGCCGAAGGCATGGTGCTGGCGTTCTTCAACCAGGGCGAGGTATGCACCTGCCCATCCCGGGCACTGGTACAGGAGTCGATCTACCCGCAGTTCATGGAAGTGGTGATGAAGAAGGTGCTGCAGATCAAGCGCGGCGACCCGCTGGACACCGACACCATGGTCGGCGCCCAGGCCTCGCAACAGCAGTTCGAGAAGATCCTGTCGTACCTCGACATCGCCCAGAAGGAAGGTGCCGAACTGCTGACCGGCGGCAAGGTGGAAAAACTGGAAGGCTCGCTGGCCACCGGTTACTACATCCAGCCGACCCTGCTCAAGGGCAACAACAAGATGCGTGTGTTCCAGGAAGAAATCTTCGGCCCCGTGGTCAGCGTCACTACCTTCAAGGACGAAGCCGAAGCCCTGGCGATTGCCAACGACACCGAGTTCGGCCTGGGCGCCGGCGTGTGGACCCGCGACATCAACCGTGCCTACCGCATGGGCCGCGGAATCAAGGCTGGCCGCGTGTGGACCAACTGCTACCACCTGTACCCGGCGCATGCCGCGTTCGGTGGCTACAAGAAGTCGGGGGTTGGGCGTGAAACGCACAAGATGATGCTCGACCACTATCAGCAGACCAAGAACCTGCTGGTGAGCTACGACATCAATCCGTTGGGCTTCTTCTAAACCGCGTCGCGGCCTTCGCGGGCTCGCCCGCTCCCACAGGTATTGCACTGGTCTTGAAACTTGTGCAGTCCCTGTGGGAGCGGGCAAGCCCGCGAAGAGGCCAGGCCTGCATATACCAAACCCAGAGCGGCAACCGTGCACCAACCGCTCTGGCTCGCTTCCTGCAGTAACCATCACCATCGGCCCGGAACCCGTCCGGCCACCAAGAAAAACAACAGGTGAATCTATGCCAAGCGATCATTCCGCCGGCTCGCCGGCAGGCTCGTCCGTCGACTTCGAAAAAGTCGGCTCGGACTATTTCCAGCAACGTGAACTGAAAAAAGGCGCCGCCGGCTGGGTTCTGCTGGTCGGCCTCGGCGTGGCCTATGTGATCTCCGGCGACTATGCCGGCTGGAACTTCGGCCTGGCCCAAGGCGGCTGGGGCGGCATGTTCCTCGCCACCCTGCTGATGGCCACCATGTACCTGTGCATGTGCTTCTCGCTGGCCGAGCTGTCGTCGATGATCCCCACCGCAGGCGGCGGCTACGGTTTTGCCCGCAGCGCCTTCGGCCCCTGGGGCGGCTTCCTCACCGGGACGGCGATCCTCATCGAATACGCCATCGCCCCCGCCGCCATCGCGGTGTTCATCGGCGCCTACTGCCAGTCACTGTTCGGCATCGGCGGCTGGATGATCTACCTGGCGTTCTACATCGTGTTCATCGGCATCCACATCTTTGGCGTGGGTGAGGCGTTGAAGCTGATGTTCATCATCACCGCCATCGCCGCCATCGCCCTGGCCGTGTTCCTGGTGAGCATGGTGCCCCATTTTGATGCAGCCAACCTGTTCGACATCGCCAAAACGGACGCCGTGGGCGCCAGCAGCTTCCTGCCGTTCGGCTACGTCGGCGTGTGGGCAGCCATCCCCTACGCCATCTGGTTCTTCCTCGCCGTAGAGGGCGTGCCACTGGCCGCCGAAGAAACCAAGAACCCCAAGCGCGACCTGCCGCGCGGCCTGATCGGCGCCATGCTGGTACTGCTGGCCTTCGCCCTGCTGATCCTGGTGGTCGGCCCTGGCGGCGCAGGCTCCGAAGCACTGAAAGCCTCTGGCAACCCGCTGGTGGAAGCCCTGTCCAAGGCCTACGGCGGTAGCACCTGGATGGGCGGCTTCGTCAACCTGGTCGGCCTGGCCGGGCTGATCGCCAGCTTCTTCTCGATCATCTACGCCTACTCCCGGCAGATCTTCGCCCTGTCCCGCGCCGGCTACCTGCCGCGCAAACTGTCGGAAACCAACAAGAGCAAGGCCCCGGTACTGGCCCTGGTCATTCCCGGGATCATCGGCTTTGCCCTGTCGTTGACCGGCCAGGGTGACCTGCTGATCCTGGTGGCGGTGTTCGGCGCTACCCTGTCGTACGTGCTGATGATGGCCGCGCATATCACCCTGCGCATCCGCCGGCCGAAGATGGAGCGCCCATACCGCACCCCAGGTGGCATTTTCACCTCGGGCCTGGCCCTGGTGCTGGCCTGCATCGCCGTGGTCGCCGGTTTCCTGGTCGACCCACGGGTGGTGATTGGCGCCGCAGTGATCTATGCGGTATTAATTGCCTACTTTGCTTTCTACAGCCGCCACCACCTGGTCGCGGGTACACCGGAAGAGGAATTCGCCGCGATCCAGAAGGCCGAAGAGGCCTTGCACTGATCGCCGCCACCCGCCGCGGGGCAACCCGCGGCTCTGGAGAGTCTGTATGGCAAGTTTCGTACACACGGTCGGCCACCTGGTCTACCGCTTCGACAGCCTCAAGGAAGTGATGGCCAAGGCCAGCCCCGCCCGCTCGGGGGACTACCTGGCGGGCGTGGCGGCCAGCAACGACGGCGAACGGGTCGCGGCGCAGATGGCCCTGGCCAATATCCCGCTGACGCATTTTCTCAATGAAGCGTTGATCCCTTACGAAGAGGATGAAGTCACACGCCTGATCCTCGACACTCACGACGCCCAGGCCTTCGCCCCGGTCAGCCACCTGACCGTGGGTGGCCTGCGCGACTGGCTGCTGAGCGAAGAGGCCGACGAGGCCAGCCTGCGCAGCCTGGCACCCGGGCTGACGCCGGAAATGGCCGCAGCGGTGTCGAAGATCATGCGCGTGCAGGACCTGGTGCTGGTGGCGCAGAAGATCCGCGTGGTCACACGCTTCCGTGGCACCATGGGCCTGCGCGGGCGCCTGTCGACCCGGCTGCAGCCCAACCACCCGACCGACGAGCCGGCCGGCATCGCCGCCAGCATTCTCGACGGCCTGCTGTACGGCAACGGCGACGCCATGATCGGTATCAACCCGGCCACCGACAGCATCGCCTCGATCTGCGCCCTGCTGGAAATGCTCGACGCCATCATCCAGCGCTACGACATACCCACCCAGGCCTGCGTGCTGACCCACGTCACCACCTCGATCGAGGCGATCAACCGTGGCGTGCCACTGGACCTGGTGTTCCAGTCCATTGCCGGTACCGAAGCGGCCAACGCCGGGTTCGGCATCAACCTGAACGTGCTGCAGGAAGGCTACGAAGCAGGCCTTTCGCTGAAACGCGGCACCCTCGGGCAGAACCTGATGTACTTTGAAACCGGCCAGGGCAGCGCGCTGTCGGCCAACGCCCACCACGGCGTCGACCAGCAGACCTGTGAAACCCGCGCCTATGCCGTGGCCCGCCACTTCAAGCCGTTCCTGGTCAACACCGTGGTCGGTTTCATCGGCCCGGAGTACCTGTACAACGGCAAGCAGATCATCCGCGCCGGCCTCGAAGACCACTTCTGCGGCAAGCTGCTGGGCGTGCCGATGGGTTGCGACATCTGCTACACCAACCACGCCGAAGCCGACCAGGACGACATGGACACCCTGCTGACCCTGCTGGGCGTGGCCGGGATCAACTTCATCATGGGCATCCCCGGCTCCGACGACATCATGCTCAACTACCAGACCACCTCGTTCCACGACGCCCTCTACGCCCGCCAGACCCTGGGCCTGAAGCCGGCGCCGGAATTCGAGACTTGGCTGGCGAACATGGGCATCTTCACCCAGGCCGATGGCCGGGTGCGGTTCGGCGACAACCTGCCACCGGCGTTTCGTCACGCCCTGGCGCATTTGGGATAAGTGAGCTGCCGATGGACAAACCTCCTGTCGATTCGCAAAACCCCTGGCTGGAACTGCGCCGCCTGACCCCGGCGCGCATCGCCCTGGGCCGCACCGGCACCAGCCTGCCGACCCAGGCGCAACTGGACTTCCAATACGCCCACGCCCAGGCCCGCGATGCGGTGCACCTGGCGTTCGACCATCAGGGCATTCGCGCGCAACTGACTGAACGCGGCCGCGAGAGCCTGCTGCTCCACAGTGCCGCCGCCGACCGCCATAGCTACCTGCAACGCCCGGACCTGGGCCGACGGCTCGACGAGGCCTCTGCAAAAATCCTGGATGACTACGCAGCGGCTCACCCCGGCGGCGTGGACCTAGCCATCGTCGTCGCTGATGGCCTGTCGGCGCTGGCGGTGCATCGGCATACGCTGCCGTTCCTCGCACGATTGGAAGAACAGATCGCCGCTGACGGCTGGTCGGTGTCGCCCGTGATCCTGGTGGAACAAGGCCGGGTGGCGGTGGCCGATGAAGTGGCGCAGCGGCTCGGCGCAAAAATGTCGGTGATCCTGATTGGCGAACGCCCCGGCCTCAGCTCCCCCGACAGCCTGGGG
>Ga0209676_1000533_pt1 | contig 59159 bp, 52 predicted proteins | sample AraplaCvi_mLB_r2_FD_184282 | JGI IMG/M metagenome (GOLD analysis project Ga0209676, IMG submission 184282) | Arabidopsis root microbial communities from North Carolina, USA - plate scrape MF_Cvi_mLB_r2 (SPAdes) (version 2) | ecosystem: Host-associated > Plants > Roots > Endosphere | place: USA... | reverse complement strand
AATCTCCTTTTTCTGCTTTTAAGTTGACAAATGGTTACATTTTCAGATGAAGTTGTCGGCAAATTCGAGCCTGTGTTGTGGAACGTTTCCGTTACTTAAAAATTTTCTCTATATGTTGGTCACATAGAGCTCTCTTATATGAAAAGGAAAGCCCGGTCTTTACCGAGCGGTTTGATTCTGTCGTAATTATTCACTTTAGAATAAAACCGTTGTGTTCAAAAAAAAGTACTCTTCAATCAAATATGAAGAGTCTTCGCACAAAATGTATCCATTGCTTACACTAGTCTAACATGGGATTAAAACGTATGCAACGATAACGCATGAGTCGTAATAATCTGACTACTTTAAGAGCTCTTTAAAAATGACAAAACGTTAGAAAACCATTCAGAGCAATCTTCGCCATAACAAATATGGTGCTTGCCAGTATCAGATAAATACAAGGTTTTTTCGTTTGAAGTTAATTGATCAAATAAAAAGCGAGCAGTATGATAGGGCACAATCCCGTCTAATTTCCCTTGTACAATATACACCGGAATTTTAATATCTTTATAATACGGCTCCACCCTTCGAACAAGCTTCATGAATTCTATCGTTGAGGATAGTGGCACATGATTAAACTTATGCCGGTATCGTAAAAACAGCTCGTTATTAGACAAATTACGATAGTATGCCTCAGTTGCCAACATTTTAAAATCTTTGACCAGTTGCTTCGGACTCACATATTTGGCAGCAGCGCTAAGTAATACGAGCTTTTTCACTTTATATCGCTTGGCTAAATAGAGTGCTATAATACCCCCCATTGAAAATCCAACTACTATTACTTCATCTACTTTTTTGGCAAGAGCACGAAAAGCGAGCTCGGCATCCATTAACCAATGCTTAGCAGTGAAACCACGCATTTGTAATTCTTCTCCATGCCCTGACAAGGTAGGTTCTTCAATGAGCCAATTTGTATGCGTTCGTAAATAGGTAGTAAAAGGTTCTACTTCATAAGGTCCGCCTGAAAATCCATGTATACATAACACACCTACTGACATTCTTTCACCTCTAAATGTGTAACTCATATAAGTCGATGAATGAAAGAAAGAATCGGTGAGAGAATGTCCCACCGACTCCTTGTTTCATCACTTCGTAAATGCACGTAAGATCGTTTCTAACCTCATACCACGAGAGCCTTTTAGTAAAACGATAGACTCCTCGTTAGCTTGCTGTAGTTTTTCGATAATTGGCGTATAATCATCCTCTGCATATAACAAATGGTCCTCATCAAATCGCTCTTTTAAAACTTCATTTAAATAAGCCATTCGTGGGCCAAATAAACATACATAGTCGATTTCTTCTGCATGAATATCCTTCGATAAATCTTCATGGAAACGCTTTTCATTTGGTCCAAGTTCAAGCATATCACCTAGTACAAGCCATTTTTCTGGGCGAATCGTTGTCGATGCAACAAATTGAATAGCCGCCTTTACAGAAGTTGGTGCCGCATTGTAAGCATCATTAATAAATAATGCCCCATTTGATCCATTCACTTGCTGCATGCGCATATCCGTAAGAGCTACTTGTTTTAAGGATGCACGAATTTGGTCATCATTTAAACCTAGCTGTTGTGAAATTAACATTGCCACTAATGTATTTTTCACTTGATGCTTCCCGAGAACTGAAATAAAGAAATCTCCTTCTATCACACCATGTGTAGAGAAGCTACTTCCATCCGCAGTTGCTTCAATATTGTCTGCATACAATAGATTGCCGTTCTCTAGGCCAAATGCCACCGCTTTCAACTGCCGCTCTTTCGTAACTAACTCTTGTAGTAGCGGTTCATCTCCATCATAAAACAGCACTCCATCTGATTGCATTCCCTGGATTATTTCAAATTTGGCTTTAGCAATTCCTGCACGTGAGCCTAAATCTTGCATATGAGCCTCGCCAATGTTTGTAATCACTGTCATATGTGGACGAGCAAGTTTCGTTAAAAACTCAATTTCACCAAAACCACTCATACCCATTTCAAGTACGGCAACATCAGTATCTTCATCTAGCTGTAATACCGTAATAGGTAAACCTAGCTCATTATTAAAATTCCCGATTGTCTTTTGTACTTTAAAAAATGGTGTTAGCGTTCCAGCTAAAATATCTTTCGTCGACGTTTTACCATTTGAACCAGTAATGCCAATAAACTTCGCCTTATGCTCACTGCGATAGGCACGTGCCATTTGCTGAAGCGCCACTTCTGGATCATCTACAAAGAGTAATGGTACACCTTGAGGTGGATTCGGTTCATCTTTCTGCCAAAGAGAAGCTCCTGCTCCTTTTTCAATAGCCTGCAGAACGAATTTATGACCATTGGCCTTTTCACCACGAAATGGAACAAACAAGTCCCCTTGTTGAATTGTTCTAGTATCAATGGAAATTCCTGATACGACCGTGTCACCAAAAGCTGGTACTTCTTCATTTAACCATGTAGCTAACTGCTTTAATGTTTTTTTCACAATAATCCCACTCAGTCTTTTTTATAGTGAAGCTGTTGTTTTTCTTCAAATCGCTCAATTGCTAAAGTAATCAGACGATCAATAAGCTCTGGGTAACTTACATTTGTATGTTGCCAAAGAAGCGGATACATACTTACAGGTGTAAAACCTGGCATTGTATTCACTTCGTTAATATAAATGCTGTTATCGGCCGTCACAAAAAAGTCCGCACGAACTAAACCGCTCCCATCAATAGCTTTGAACGCACGTTTAGCTAGCTCCTGTAAATTAGATACTGTATCCTTAGTAAGCTCTGCTGGAATAATAAGGACTGTTGAGCCATCTTTATATTTAGAGTCATAATCATAAAAGTCAGTGACTGGTTTAATTTCACCTGGTACAGAAACTTCGGGGAAGTCATTTCCTAGCACAGCAAGTTCAATTTCACGAGCAATTATACCTTGCTCAATTACAATTTTACGATCATACTGTAGGGCTATTTCGATAGCTTTCACTAATTCATCGCGATTTGTTGCCTTGCTAATTCCAACACTCGATCCTAAGTTTGCAGGTTTTACAAACATTGGCCAATCCAGTTTTTCTTCGCAACGAGCGAGGATAGCCTCCTGTTCATTAGCCCATTCACTACGAATAAAATACGTATATGGAACTTGTGGTAAGCCGGCAATTTCAAATAATTGTTTCATAACTACTTTATCCATGCCAGTTGCTGATGCTAATACACCATTTCCTACATAAGGTAGATTTAGAACTTCAAGTAAACCTTGTACAGTACCATCTTCACCATTAGTACCATGAAGCAATGGGAAAATTGCGTCAAATTGCACAGATTTACCATCTTTATCAATTAAAAAATCTGTAATATTATTTTCTAAAATAGTGACAATATCACCAAATTGTAATTCTTCAATTGTACTTGCGGGTTTTTTTAGACGCTCACCGCGGCGCCATTCCCCTTCAAGGGTAATGAAAATCGGATATACTTCATACTCCTCGAAATTCAAAGCTCCCGTGACTGCACGTGCCGTTGACAATGACACCTCATGCTCTGCTGACTTTCCGCCGTATAATAAACCGATTCTTTTTTTCATTTTTGTGCCCTCCACATACTTCTTGAGTACTATTAGTTTATCATGAAACGTCTTTATAAATGACATCAATTTCGCCTTGCCGTAATTGTAGCTGACGCTTTGCTTTCCCTACATAAAACATCTGTAGCTGACGCTACGCAAAACATCAAAATAATTACTGAATGACGTTAAAAATCTCACCGTAATTTTGACGGTGAGATTTAGTGTATATTCATTCTACGTACAAATGAATAGATCAATTATGCCTAGGCATAATTGCGTCAAGAATCAGCTTTGTGCTTAAGCCTGCGTGACGCAGGTCAGTTAGCCATTATCGCATGGATGCGATGATTTCAGGCTAACATCCTTTTATCCGCTGAAAGAAGTTAAATAATATAAATCAATTCATCGTGCTCATTTTTCAAAATTGTACTTTTTAAATCATCCCATACCTCATCCGGATAAGAATACTCTGACAGGTTGCGAATTTCGATACCGTAAGCTACTTTAGGCTTTTCAATTCTATACAATGATAACAGTGCCCCATCTTTAGTAAAAGAACGATAGGCACGCAAAAATTCCGGTGAAATAGCAGGAATACTCGATTTCACCTTCCGTCGCCAAAAACCAGTGCTACGTTCCTTTTCACGAATCAAACTGTTCAAAACATTAGCAAGGAGTAAATCGGAATCACTTAAATGGCGAAAATAAACTTTAGTCATTTTCTCTAAATCTGAAGAATAATAGACAAATCGATTTTGTAATTTATTAAAAAATGGCGAAGTAATCGGTTCTTTTTTATGACTAATGTAAAGCAGCTCTCCTTGTTCCATCGGTGTTAGTTGGTCTAGCCTCTTCTCATCCATAAAGTCTATCCAACATAATTCTTTGGATTCTGTAGCTTTTTTTACAAACTGAGGTACTTCATCTTCTGATATATAATCGAACTGAGTATGCATATTAAAGGAACCATCTTCATAGGAATGTTTCAATAACAGTAAGTGATGCAGTGGTTCAAGTGCAGCCACAAATTGCGAGAATTTAAGCCCGCTAAAAACAACAAATTTATTGACCTCATTCATATGAACATAAATATGATACATAAAATCGTCAGCTGACTTCAATTTTTTAGCCACAACCATCACCCCATTCTTCACTATATTATAAAACTAAACTTGAATTTTTTGAAACATTTTATGTTAATAATCGTCATAACAATATTCACAGGCGTAAAAGTGTTTTTTACGTTATAATATGAATGTTAAAGATGCTATTGCATATATGTTTTTTAACTACTCGGAATGAGCACATTTAGAACGAATATAATTCGATTCATTTCTTACAAATATTTGAGAGGATTTCTAAACCAAAAGCAAATATTCTCCCCCTACTTTCGGTTTAATATTCGCCTCTTGAGGATTCATCATAAATATATTTGGTAGTATATTGAATCAGAATTAATTTTAATCAAATTTACTCATTAAAGAGATACTATTTTGATATAGGTGGCTTGTATGGAAAATAAACGAAATTTCGCGAATCGTTTTGACTGGACGCTCGCTTTTATACTTCTTTGCTTTCTAGTCATAAGTTTGTTAGCCATTTCGTCGGCGCAAACATCAGGTCAGTACGGCGTTAACTATGTTCCTTTACAATTGCGATGGTACGTCATTTGCTCAGTAATTATTGGAGTAGTTATGTTTTTTGAACCTGACCAATATAAAAAATTGTCTTGGTATATGTACGGTGGAGGCATCTTCTTATTAGTACTGCTTATTTTCATGCCAGAAGGTCCAGGACAAATCGGTGCAAAAATTAATGGTGCAAAAAGTTGGTATCATACACCCCTTGGAAATATTCAACCTTCTGAGTTTATGAAAACCTTTTACATTTTAGCACTTGCTCGACTTATTAGTAAGCACCACGAAGTTTATACTTTTAAATCCATAAAAACGGATTTCATATTGCTAGGTAAAATCATTGCTACACTATTATTACCTTTAGCCCTTATTCTGAAGCAGCCTGACCTTGGTTCAGCCTTAGTATTCTTCGCCATTACGGCTGCTATTGTCATTGTAGCAGGTGTATCATGGAAAATTATTTTACCAACTTTTTTAGGTGGCGCAATAGTAGGTGGTTCTTTTTTATGGATGGCACTCCATATGCAAAGTTTTTTAGAGAACACATTCGGCTTAAGATCATATCAGTTTGCTCGAATCTATTCTTGGTTAGATCCATATTCATATTCTTCTAGTGAGGGATACCATTTAATTACTTCCTTGAATGCCATTGGTTCAGGTGAGATTTTCGGTAAAGGCTACCGCGGTCGTGAAGTTTACGTTGCCGAAAATCATACCGATTTTATTTTTACAGTTATCGGAGAAGAATGGGGTTTTATTGGCGCTAGTATCGTTATTTGTTTATTCTTTTTATTAATCTATCATTTAACAAAAACTACCCTATTATTGAAAGATCCATTCTCAACATATGTATGTTCTGGTATTATTGCAATGATTACATTCCACGTACTTGAAAATATCGGTATGACTATTCAGCTATTACCTATTACAGGTATTCCCCTACCGTTTATCAGTTATGGGGGAAGTTCATTGATGGGGAACGCTCTAGCCATCGGTCTTGTTTTCAGTATGCGTTTCCACTATCGTACTTACATGTTTACAACTCATGATGATGACGATTAATTACGGATATAAAAAATGGGTAGCCTCATTAAGAGACTACCCATTTTTATTTGTAAAACGAGTTAAGCTTGAACTTGCGGTGTTTGCGTTGGTGGTGTGAGCACTTTTAAAAGTTCAAGTCGAGACTTTGTTACAGTGGCTGTTACACCCAACTTAGATAAATTCGAAACAATCTTTTTCAAATCTACTTCTTTTGTCATACATTCCACCTCAATCTTTCCTCGAATTTATATAACGTTTTATTTCCAAAAAAGTTTCATTTTTGCAAAGTGTATGATGTCTGACGAGTTAATCTCTTTCTATCATACCATTTAACTTTGCTTTAAAATTTTTCATTTTTGTTACAATGTAAATTTTTCCTCTTTTCAAATCATTTACCATTAAATAACAAAATCCAAACATAATAAAATACCGATATACCCTCTAGTAGTATACCCTAGATATAATTTAATACTCTATGCGACATTCGATACAAAAAATTAAAAATAGAATGAGTCCAGTTACTTACGTTAGTTCGCCACTCATTTTCGGTGTCAATATAATTCCATTGTTAACAGTTTGTCATTTTTTATACAGTGTTCAGCCTCTTTCCTCTACTTCGCTCGCTCAAATTTTACAGCTTTCCTTAAGAAGTCACCCAGCCTTCGCTATATAAAACCTTCGTATAAAATATCCTCCCCCACTTTAGGAATGATCAACAAAGTATTGAAACTGTTTATTCTTCCGTTTTCTTGTAATAACAATAATAAGAGAGGTAGAATATACATACTAAAATATTGTATGAAAGCAGGGACTGTATGAAAAAGGCAATTTTATTATTAATGTCTGTCCAATTCCTCGTCTACCTTGGATTTGGAATTATTATACCTGTCTTACCTGAGGTTATAGTTCAGCAAAATTGGGATAATATACATGTAGGTGGTTTACTTACAGTGTATTCGCTCGCCAGTTTTTTCACTGCTCCTCTTTGGGGTATGCTGTCCGATAAGGTAGGTCGTAAGCAACTTATATTAATAGGTCTTGTAGGTTTTAGCTTAAGCTTTGTTATTTTCTCATTATTTATTAATAATTTAGTAATGTTATACATCTCACGCGTTGTGGGTGGTTTGTTCTCGGGAGCACTATATACAGCTGTAACAGGCTTTGTAGGAGATATGTCGAGTGAGGAGGATCGCAATAAATATATGGGTCTCATGGGCATGTCCATCGGGCTCGGTTTTATTTTCGGTCCAGCAATTGGTGGGATGCTCGGACACTATAGCTTGCAGCTACCCTTCATCGCTTCTGCAACACTAATAGCACTATTATTTATTTATGCAAGTTTCGTTTTAAAAGAACCTACAAAAAGAAAAGATACAAATAAACGTGCAATTGTGCCAAAGGGTGCTACAAAAATGCTGCAGTACCGTGTGCGTTATTTATTTATGTTCTCATTTTTAGTAACTTTTATGCTGGCAGGAGTAGAAGCGACTTTCCAGTTGTTCCAAATTGATCGAATTCAAATCACACCATTACAAATTGGTTATTTGTTTATGTTTAGTGGCTTTGTAGATGCAGCTATTCAAGGCGGTGTGGTTAGACGAATTAAAAACGGAAGCGAGACAACTTGGTTAATAGGTGCACAAATTGTCACAGCAATGGGTATGCTTTTATTCACTTTAACTGTTAACTTATTTATGGCAGGTTTAGCTCTCTGTGTTTTCACAGCAGGAAATGCACTCGCAAGAACATGCGTTGTATCTCTATCAACTAAAGAATCTGGTGGTCAATACGGAACTGCTGCAGGTCTTTCCTATTCGATGGATAACCTGGGACGCATTCTAGGTCCACTATTCTTTACTTGGCTATTTACTATGCAATCTAGTTTAGGCTATTATACGTCAGCAGCAATAGCTGTCGTTTCAATAAGTTTAATATTTATTTTTAAAGCATCAAATAAATCTTTACGCCTTGAATAATTTGTTGATAAAAAGCCGTAACTTAATAGTAATTCAAAGCATGTAAAACGCATCAAGAAATATTGGAGCGGACTATCGGAGGGCTCTGCATGAACAAAACAACAAATTTTTTTCTTCCAAAAGAACTAGAATCGTTTCGTTTTGAAATTGAAGAAACACTAATTTCAGCAATGATTATCACACCCTATAAGCGATCAACTACGTTAACGGAAAGTAAATTTGCTGGAGAACCTTATTTACCAAATTACCAGACATATCCGAAAGATATTGCAGGTGAACCCATGCGGCTATTAGCTCAAATTAACTTTGCAGAAATGCCACCTCTAAAGGATTTCCCATCTCAGGGTATTCTGCAATTTTTTATTTCATCTAATATTTTCATGAATGCTGATCATTATCACGAGGATATTTTTCAGCAATTTTATAAAATACGTTTTTATCCTACCATAAATTTTGAAGCAACACCCCTTAGTCAGGAGTTTTTAGCACAAGTAGCAGACGATCAGTTCCCTATTCGTCAGGAACTAGCATTACAATTTCAACTGATTCAAGAACCTGTTTCTGCTTTAGATTATCGAGCTATACATTATTTACCAAACTTAATTCCTTCATTAGAAGATGTTGATATACGGGAAATTTATTTACAAAACTTCTTAGGGGCTGGAGCTAAAATTGGCGGTTACGCCTATTTTTTAGAGGAGGATATCCGTCATGAATCACAGCTTCTTAAACGATATGATGTATTGTTACTCCAAATCGACTCTAATGATGAAATCGGTATTATGTGGGCAGATAGTGGTGTTGGAAAATTCTTTATTAACCGAGAAAAGCTCCTCCAAAAGGATTTCTCTGATATTTTATTTCAATGGGAGCATTACTAATCATTTATCTTCATTCAGCAATGATTTTCCATGCGAAAGCAACAATACAACTATTTTAATTCAACAAAGCAAAATGGATTTTGGATTACCTCGTTCTTGTTTGGAGGTAATCCTTTTCCATGCTTACTAACCAAATTTCATATCTTCTTTCCACTTATAAAGTAAGTTATACTAAGTGTATTGTGCAAATATAGTAAAGGCAGGTGTAGGAATGAGTATTTTTACCGATGTTGGATATCTAGTACCTTTAATTATGTTTGTTAATATTTTGGCAGCAATGGTCATAATTTTTTTGGAGCGTAAAGATGCCACTTCTACCTGGGCATGGATTCTCGTACTATTTTTCATTCCATTAGGTGGGTTTATTTTATACTTGATGTTCGGACGACAACTACGAAAAAAACATTTATTCCGTTGGGAAGGACGTAAGGATATCGGTATCGATAACCTCATTAGCTATCAGACAGAAGCGATTCGAGATAATACGTTCGAGTTTCGGATCGAAAATGCGGAAAATTATAAAGAAATGATTTACATGCATCTTAAAACAAATAATGCTGTATTAACGCAGGATAACCACATTGATATTTTTGATGATGGTGCAAATAAATTTGAGCAGCTACTTGCAGATATTGAGGCAGCAAAAGATCATATTCACATTCAATATTATATTTTCCGTTTAGACGACCTAGGTACACGCATTGTTAATGCACTTATTAAAAAAGCAAAGCAAGGAGTTAAGGTAAGAATCTTATATGATGAAATGGGCTCGCGAAATGTAAAAAAACGCCATTTTAAAGAATTGCTTACTGCAGGTGGAGAAGTCGAAGTATTTTTCCCATCCATTTTGCCACTTATAAACCCTCGTTTAAATTTTAGAAATCACCGAAAAATTGTTGTGATTGATGGTCGTATTGGTTATATTGGTGGTTTTAATGTTGGAGATGAGTACCTTGGTCTAGAAAAAAAGTTTGGCTATTGGAGAGATAAACATTTACGTATTGAAGGAAGTTCCGTCCATCCATTACAAACACGCTTTTTACTTGATTGGAACCAAGCTTCCGCACAACAGAAAATGGGCTATTCAGATCGTTACTTCCCTGCTATTCCGAAAAAAGGTGATGTGGGCTTACAAATCGTGTCTAGCGGACCTGACTCTGACTGGGAACATATTAAAATGGGCTACTTAAAGCTTATTAATATGGCGAAAAAGTATATATATATCCAAACTCCATATTTCATCCCTGATGTTAGTTTTTTAGAGGCTATTAAAATTGCGACACTTTCAGGCATTGATGTAAGGATCATGATTCCAAATAAGCCTGATCATATGTTTGTTTATTGGGCTACATATTCATACGTAGGACAATTATTGCGTGCAGGAGCAAAAGTTTATATTTATGAAAAGGGCTTTATTCATGCTAAAGCAATTATTATTGACGATGAAGCATCTACAATTGGTACTGCCAACCTTGATGTACGCAGTTTCAGTTTAAATTTTGAAGTAAATGCCTTCATTTATGACTCAACGATTTCACATCAGCTTGCTGAGCTGTTTGAAAAGGATATTTTTGATTGCACTGAATTAACTTGGGAAATGTACCAAAATCGTTCCGCATTAATAAAATTTAAAGAATCCATTTCACGCTTATTAACACCAATCTTGTAGAATGTAGAAAAGGAAGAGAGCTAGTTCGTATCGTTACGAACAACTCTCTTCCCTTTTTTTATTTCACACCTAGATATTCTTCTAGCGTTATATTTTGTTTTTTTATATCTTTTGCTATGTCTACACCCACGTAACGGTAATGCCATGACTCATACATATAACCTGTGATGTCTTCTTTATTTTGGGGGAATCGTAAAATAAAGCCATAGTCTTGAGCATGTGTAAATAACCATTGGCCTGCTGGTGTTTCACCGAATTCTTCAGTTAGCCATAATTTATCTTTACCGACTTCCCCTATATCAAAGGCCAAACCGGTTTGATGTTCTGAATAACCAGGGCGAGCACTATAGCGATCAGCGGCAGCTTGCCCATCACGATTTACATAGTTATTATATAATGTTGTTTGATATTCAAAAGATCGATAGCCACTAAAAGCTACTAAATTAAAACCTTGTTGTTTTGCAGCAGCAAGCATTTTATTTAGAGCTTGACGTGCCTCTGGACTTTCTTCAGGCGCAAAGGTAGATGGTAGCGGATATACTTTATTCGCTAATAAAATTCCTTTAATATATGTCGGCTCAGTTGGTAATGTTTGATTTGGTATATAGCCATTTTCATCTACCTTTTGCTCGGGCTTCACCGGATTATCCGCTGTATTTTTCGACTCTTCTTTTACAGGTGAATCTTTTTTAGTTGGTTCTGCTGTTTGTTGTTCATGTTCATCTGATGCATTACTTATCTGTTTATTTTTATAGTTATAAACTACGAAAATAGATGCAATAAGCGCCACCGAGATTAAAGCACCCAGGATGAGTGGAAAACGTTTCTTTTTCACTATTTTTTACCCCTTTTAAAATTATCCAGTACTACATGGTAAGTATCCTCTTTCAAAGAATTTAGAAAGAACAGTCCTAGTAAGTACCGATACTATTTTGTACTATATTGGTTCATCACCTAAAGTTGCGGATACTTACTATGTAAATAAGTTGATCTTCGTTACGACTGGGCGACTCCTTGGGGGTTAGCGTCACAGATGAGACCCTGGAGCGAGCCAGTAGGGGAACGAAGGCTAAGAGCATCACATCCTGTGATAACACCTTCGTGACCAACATCGTGTTGGCCTAAGCGGCTCAGCGGACGTCCCCAGAAAGCTCTGCTCTGTGCGAAAGCGTAGCGTCAGCAACAACAAATGTTTATCTGTGCGAAAGCGTAGCGTCAGCAACAAAGCGCCCAGTCGGAACGGAAATCAACCACACGTTTTAGCGATGATCCACTATATTGGTATAGCCTCATTTTAGCACTGTTCACAATTTAGGGTGTAGATTTTCACCAATGATTTCAAAATTAATCTGTTAGTCTGTGAGAATAATAATAAACACTACTATAGAAGCAACTGAGAAAAAGATTGCCATATACTTCATCCATTTGGCTTCTTTTATATAACCTTGCTCTTTAAAACTTTTTGCTCTAAATCCATTCGATACGGCAAACATAATAGTCATTGCAAATACCGCAAAGTTAAAATTACCTATGATAATAAATACGATAGCCGCGATACTAAAAATTGCGACTAGAATAGATGATAGCCACTTTGTATTCATCTTACTGTCCTCCTAAAAAAATCGAGGCTACATAAGCGCCTCGACAAATAATTTTATGAGTTTACTTTTTCCGGATGTTCCGAATAAAATTTTCGACCGATATATGTTTGAATAATCAATAATGCACCGCTGACCGACCAGTAAAGTGGTAGGGCTGCCATAGATGACATCGAGATAAAGACAATCATAATTGGTGAAATATAAATAAACATTTTCATTTGTGCTTTTTGTTGCTCTGGTACTGTCCATAATGATACACGTGCTTGAACTAAATAAACAATACCTGCGACAATTGTCATAGCGATATCAGGTGAACCTAAGCTAAACCATAAAAATTCATGTGTTTTCACGTCTGTAGAATATAAGATAGAGAAATAAAGACCCATGATAATAGGCATTTGAATTAACATTGGTAAACAGCCCATGTTGAGTGGATTGATGCCATGTTTTTGATATAATGCCATCATTTCTTGCTGATACTGCATTTGCTCTTCTTTTGTCTTAGCTTCCTTCATCTTTTTCTGAACAGCTTCCATTTCAGGTTTAAACGCATCCATTTTCGTTTTCATCTTTTGTTGCTGACGGTAATTTTTTAACATAATCGGCATTAAAACTAAACGAATAAGAACCGTAATTGCGATAATTGCTAAACCATAGCTACCTGAAAATATAGTATTACCGAAAAATTCCAATAAAAATTCCATAGGTTTTACAAAGATACTATAGAAAAAACCTTCTTTGTTTTGCACAGCTTGACAGCCACTAAGAACAAAAACGACAAGTCCAAGCATTGAAAATAGCTTCAAATTCTTCATTTTTCCACCTACTATTATTTATCAACTAAAATGAAGTATACATTATCGGGTCCATTATTATCAAATAGCAAGCATAAAAAAGATGCGAGCTTTAGCATCGCTAATACGTCCGCATCTATTTATTAATCTTTTTATGGCTTTAAACGTTTTGAAGCTCTGATTCCGCCATCTCAAAACGATAAAACTCATGATGTAGCTCGTCTCGGAAATGTTTGGGCGTTACCCCAGTATATTTTTTAAAGATGCGGGTAAAATAGCTTTGATTACAGAAATGGAATTGATCTGAAATAGAAGTTATACTTTTATTCGTGTGTCTAAGGTAGTACTGTGACTCTTCTACTCGGCGTACATTTAGATATTCAACAAGTGTAATACCAACATGTTCTCTAAAAATACGTGATAAGTGACTAGTACTTATATGAAAATTATTTGCGATGCTTTCCACTGTTAAGTCATTTTCCAATTCATCATTTATATACATTATTACTTTATTAACGGTCTGGTGACGAAAAGTCGGTTGCTTGCGATCTGCGATGAAATAGACAAAAAAATCAATTAAATCATCAGCGAATTGTAAAAATTCGGCGTCTTTCATTTGATTTTCAATCATATCATTACAAGCAATGTTAAAAGCAAAAGCTTTTTTCGAAGGAACTTGATTGTCTAGCAATTTACGTGCAACAATTGATGACAAAACAGAAAAATAACTTCGAACAATTTTAATGACTTGTTTGCCAAAACGTATGGAAAGAATATCAATTAATTTATGCAAAGATTTCTTAGCCTTTGCAGATTCTAAATGGTAAATTTCAAATACTAATTTCGACTCAATATTAAAAAATTCTTCTACACCGATGTATTGGTTAATACTATCGATTTCCTGAAAGTATCTTTTGGATATCGTTTCTGACATAGAATGTTGATGTAGTTGCATAATCTTCCCCATCTTTCCTCAGATTGCACGAATTGCTGTTACAATTCTTGACACCAATCTACTTATTTCAAAATAAGAAAATAGTATTTCCTTATTAATTGTACGAATTGAGTCATATTTCATAATTATATAATGAAAATAACCCAACTATACCATCAGTTACAAAAAAAAATAGACTATACAGTGAATTTTACCATATTCTGCGATTTCCTTTCAACCACATTTTGTCTTTCACTCTAGTTCTAATTTATCATATATACACAGTAGAAACCCCGTAAACTTATTTCGCACAATTAAATTTTACCATATTTATATTAAACTGAATTAGTAATTTTTTTAAACTTGTTACAAATTATGTAATGTTGTTTTACACCTATATTTTTCATCAATCGACATTTCTCTTTTTTATTCCGAAATCTTCTCTATATAATTTATATGAATATGTAGTAAAATAGATGATAATACTATTTTTAAAAGTTTAGACGAGGTGTTAATAGTGGATCCAAAACAAATAGAAGAAATTATGGAGATTATTAAAGAGTTCTTCCCCGAGAATACTTCTATCGCAATCTCCGATACAAATGAATACTTGTACTACCAAGCAAGCAAAAAAGTTGATTTAAAGATCAAGCCTGGTGACCCAATTAAAGAAGGTTCAGCAGCTCATAAAGCGTTAAACTACGGACAAAAGATTAGCTCTTACATTGAGCCTGATGTATTTGGAGTAGCATATTATGGCATGAGTATTCCTTTAATGGAGGAAGGCGAAACTAAGGGTGCTATCACTGCAATCTTCCCACAAAAGCCATCAGCATTTTTAACGAACTACATTACTATTAAAATTGATGACTGCTGGTACCCAATCAAACATGATCAAGTTATTTATCTTGAAACACAGCTTCGAAAAACATTTGTTAAAACGATGAGTCGTGAAGGCTACCACCGCTTAAACCTAAGTGATCTTGAGCTATTTTTAGCACCTGACTCATTTATACGCTGTCACCGCTCTTATATCGTTAACATTGACTACATTGATGAAATTCAACCAGATTCTCATTCAACGTTTTTATTAATTATGAAAGACGGTACTCGTATTCCAGTTAGCCAACGCTATGCTAGTTACTTCCGTCGCTCTTTAGGTTTCTAATTTTTTTATAAGTACAGCGAGCATTTTTATTGTTCGCTGTACTTTTTTTCTTGCTGAATTTAAATGCTCTTCACCAACCAATCGGAACGGAAATCAACTCCACATTATATTACTGAATTTTCAAAAGTAAAATTCTCTAAATACAATACACCTCTACATTAAAACGTTTTCTCTGTCGAAAATTCGTTTTTATGCTCATTTTTCCTGTTTTTACTCAATTTAATGCTATTTCTAAAGTAATTGTGACAATTTGGTGATAGTATTATTCAAATGGTTGGTGTCATACTACAACTAAATAAACAGAAAATTCTTACACGTTTTTTCTAGTTTTGTAATCGGTTTCCATAAAACTTTTTAGGGGAGGACTTTTTAATGGATGCAATTATTCAAAAACGCCTAGGCTTAAAAGAACTTGAAAGTAAAATTGTTACTGCTGATGAAGCTGCAGCACTTATCTCAAACGGTGATGTAGTTGGTATGAGTGGATTCACTCGTGCGGGGGACGCAAAAGTTGTTCCTATGGCCTTAGTAGAGCGCGCTAAAAACGAAAAATTCAAAATTGATGTATATACAGGGGCTTCTTTAGGACCTGAAGTTGATAAATACTTAGCTGAAGCTGGTGTTATCCGCAAACGTGGACCATTCCAAGGAGATGCAGGTATTCGTAACTTAATTAACTCTGGGGATGTACTATATGTAGATGCTCACCTTTCACATAATGCTGAATTAGTTCGCCAAGGAATTATCGGACCAATTAAACATTTAATCCTTGAAGCTGTTGCTATTACAGAAGATGGCTTCATCATCCCAACAAACTCAGTGGGTAACTCACCTATCTTTGCTGAATACGCTGAGAATATTATTATCGAGTTAAATATCTCTCATCCAGAAGCTTTAGTAGGTATCCACGATATCTATGTACCAGCTGAGCAAGGTAAACGTGAAGCGATTCCAATGACTGATGCTATGCAACGCATTGGTGATATCGGTATCAAAGTTGATCCAGCTAAAATTAAAGCGATTGTTATTTCTGAAGAGCCTGATGCTCCTTCATTAATCGTACCACCAGATGAAGAAACACAAACAATGGCTAACATTTTATTAGACTTCTTCCGTGATGAAATTAAAGCGGGTCGTTTAACAAAACAATTAATGCCATTACAATCTGGTGTTGGTTCTGTTGCAAACGCTGTACTTGACGGCTTCGCTGATTCAGAATTTGAAGATTTAGTTGTTGCTTCTGAAGTACTTCAAGATGCTGTATTCAACTTAATTGATGCTGGTAAAGTTAAATTTGCTGCAGCTACTTCAATTACGCTAACTGAAGAATTACAGAAAAAAGTATACGGCAATTTAGAAAAATACGCTGATAAAATTTGCCTACGTACACAAGAAATTTCTAACCACCCAGAGCTTATCCGTCGTTTGGGTCTAATTTCAATCAACACAGCTCTAGAATTAGATATCTACGGTAACGTAAACTCAACTCACGTATCAGGTACTCGTATGATGAATGGTATCGGTGGTCCAGGTGACTTTGCACGTAACGCACGTCTAGGTATTTTTGTTACTAAATCATACGCAAAAGGCGGCGCTATCTCTTCAATCGTGCCAATGGTTTCTCACGTTGACCACACTGAACATGATGTTGATGTAATCGTAACTGAGCAAGGTATTGCTGACTTACGTGGTCTTGCACCAAAAGAGCGTGTACCTTTAATTATCGAAAACTGTGCACACCCAGATTACAAAGAACAACTTTGGGATTATTATAACCGTGCTGTAGAAGCAACTGGTAGCCATCAAACTCCTCATATTTTAGAGGAAGCACTTTCTTGGCACGTAAATCTTGCTAAAAACAAAACAATGAAAAAAGAAGTTGCTAAAGCTTAATTTTCATAATTTAGGAACGCCTCATTAAGTTAAAAAACTTATGAGGCGTTCTTTTTTGCCGATAGTGGTATAATAAGAGTGATATTCATTCTCATTAACATATAATTTTCTATCGGAGGAGCTATGAAGAAACTTATTTATTTGATTATATTCTTTTCGTTTTTCGACCTATTTACTCAACTTCCGGTCATGAGTACATATGCAGAATCCTTAGGGGCATCAGCCTTCTTAACTGGTCTAGCAGTAGGCATGTATTCCCTTGCCAATACATTCGGTAATATTATCTCTGGTTTTTTAACAGATCGTAAAGGACCATTCGTTATTTTAATGCTAGGTCTCTTAACGACAGGTCTTTCACTATCCCTTTATAATTTTGTAGAAGATCCTATTATTCTATTAGTAGTCCGCTTTGTACATGGATTAGTTGCGGGCTTTATCGTTCCTGCTGCTTTCACATTTTTAGCGAATGCTACTGAGCAAGAAAAAAGAGGTAAGGGCAGTGCTGTCTCTGGAGCATTTGTTGGTATCGCTGCAATAATCGGTCCTGCATTTAGCGGAATTTTAGCGAGTCGTACTAGCGTGCCATTCGTTTTTAATATAACTGCATGCTTTATGCTCTTGTTAGGGATACTTGCCTTCTTTTTATTAAAATCAAATCAGGTAAAAAAAGAAAAGTCTGCTTCAACTGCAAACATTCCTTTTTATGTACTTTTTAATAATCCAGATACATTGAAAGCCTTCACCAGTGCATTCTTTTTAATGTTTTCTCAAGGAGTTATTGCCTATCTTCTTCCACTAAAAGTGCAATCTTTAGGCTTTGATTCACGTTTAAGTGGGACTTTGATGAGTACATTTGGCATTATTGCTGTTCTCATATTTATTTTGCCTACTAATCGTATTTTTGATAAGGTTGCTCCCATCAAAACATTATCACTTGGTATAGGTTTAATGGGGATCAGTCAATTATTAATTAGTCAGGCAGATTCAAGTACGTTACTTTATATTGCAATGGCCTGCTATGGTATCGGATTTGGCTTCTTATTCCCATCAGTCAATTCACTTTTAATCGACTCTACGACGGCAGAAATCCGCGGAAAAGCCTATGGTTATTTTTATGCCTTCTTCTCACTAGGAGTTGTCCTAGGTTCCTCATTACTCGGATGGCTTTCACTAGGTATTGTCAGTGGCTTTATATTTACCGGAATTGTATTATTAGTATTTGCAACGATCATCATATGTACACAAAAAAGACCTTCTCACGTAAAATGAGAAGGTTTTGTTGTTATTTCTCTTGTTCCTGAATTTCTCCATTGAAGTAATGGATACCTGTATGCCCTCCACCTTCAGCAACCATTTCATTTGAAGCTATTTTTGTTGGAGACGTTCCTGCTTCTGTCGCTACTTCAGTAGATATACGCTCTGTAATGTTTCCATGCATCTCCATATTCGTTGTATTGAAATAAGATGCTAATTTAGATTTTGCATTATTAAACATACTCAATGCTTTATCACGGTTTTCTTTTTTACTTAAATAAGATGCTGCTAAAGTTAACCCTACTAGCATAACACCTGATCCTTTACGTTTGGCCATTATAAATCCCTCCCAAAAATATAAAAACTAGCTCCGTAATATATCTTTTCCCTATTTTTTGAGGACTAAACATAATTTTTATATACGCTACAGCATATATAAAGAGAGAGAGTCATCTATTCCCCTTCGCCTCCATATTATAAACACATTTCTTAGTACATCTATATTTTTTCGCAAATAGTGAATTATTCTTCTACAAAATTTTAAGGTAATCATTTTTTCATACTCACCATATTTTTGTAACTTTTTATGATTACAAAGGACAAGTAAAGGGAATTAATGAATTTATACTAATAACAGGAGAGTGATCATCATGAAAGATTTAGATTCAGTATATGATTGGGTAGACATGGCTTCATTAATAGGTGGAGCAGGCATCTTAACAATACTAATTTATAGTATTTTACTGTAAGGAGCTACATGAATGGTCTATAAAAAATCAATTATGCCTTGGCATAATTGCGTACATAATCGGATTTATGCAAGCACATAGAACTCCTTTCCGATTCTGTGACATCCTCCGGAGGATTTAACTTCTTTCAGTAAGTGTTTTACAAAAACATTTACTGAAAGAAGTTAAAAGGCAATCGGCTTATTTTTATCCCGCGTTAACGGGCAATAGTTTTCACCATAAAATTTTAGCAAAACTAAAGAAGTAAAGTTGGATTAAAACTGCCCGTAAACACCCGATTGGTGAAGACTAATAATCAGTGGGGATGAAAAAAATCCCCACTGATTAAAGTTTCACTTTATTGTTTTACATCATTGTAAGCATCGGATTTTTCAAATGCTGCAACTACATAAGAACAAACCGCTTCCATTTTATAGCCTTGTTCACGTGCATAGGCTGCGGCATGATCCAACAATTTTTTGGCCACCCCTTGGCCACGGAGCTTATCTGATACATATGTGTGATCCATGACCATTACTTGACCCTTTTGCTGCCACGTAATTTCCGCTAATCTTTCCCCTTCTTGTTCATAAACAAAAGCATGCTTTTTATCCGCTAGCTGTTGTAATTGAAATTCCATTTCTCACCACTCCTTTTTATCATAGTACCATAGCTTTTTATATTTTTACAAAGCTAGTGAGTGGCACTTTAAAAAAGTTTAAACCTTCTAGAAAAATAAAAGAATCCGCTCACTTTCTCTAACAATCAGGAGAAAGTGTTGCAGATTCTTTTCTATCAATTTTACCTTGATGTAATTGGTCCGGGTTAATTAAACCATGATGCGATTGTATCCTTTAAATTAGCAAAGAAACTTTTCACACTTTCCCAGAATCCTTTATCCTCCATTAGCGATCCGAATTTTTCTTTAATCGTATTGCTAATATCATCTAATTGTTCAGACCATTTACCAAAATCAATATCTAGTTTACTAATCTTGTTCATCAGATCAACTAGCAATTGACGGTCCTTTTCACTTAAATTAATTTCAAGCTTGTTTAATTGCTCTTGCACAATCTTTTCAACCTCTTCTTTGGTCGCTGGCTTTGCTTCTGCAATTTCTTTTTTGATTTCTGTTAGTAACTCTGCAACCTTGGCATCGTCAACTCCTGCCGATTGCGTAAGAGTAGTTGCTACTGATAGTTCGTCATTTGCAACATCTGTACGCTCAGTATCAAGCTTTTCACCTGTTTTTACTTCGTAAGCTTTGTATATTCCCACAAGCGCTGAATGACCTGTTACTGCTTTAGGTGCAGCCACCTGTACTGTTGCATCTTCAATACCTGCAGTTAGCATGGCATTTGCATACATCTCAGATGTAACCTGTGTAATGTTTGATGGTGTAACAATTTCAATAACTAATCCTTCTCCTGCATTTTTACGCGTGATTTTGGCAGAAGAATACATACGGGAACTTGAATTACTATCTTTAATGTATTTAGCTAAGTCTTGACCTGATACTGTTATTTCTTCAACTTCAGGCTCTTCGTTCACTTTTAATGACTTTTTTACAGACTCTTTTTCTGCCTCAGATAAGTTTGCACCATATACGACAATCGGTACTCCTAATTTTTCATCAATTGCTTTAGGTGGCGTATTATCAGCCGCAAAACCTGTTGCGGGTGCCATCACGCCAAATACTAACATTGTCGCTGTTAGTATTTTTATCCATGTTTTTTTCAAAATTGTGTGACCCCTTTCGTCCAAAAACTCATTTGGCCTGTAAAATGCATGCCAATCAATAACTAAACAATTATTAGTACGAAAAAAAGACGAGAAGGTTTCAAAGGGCTCTCGTCATTTTCTTTAATTTTATTTAGTAGTCGTTCATACTCTTTATGTAGAAGAATGTCTTCTACACTAAATTTCCTCTGTCCACCCATCCTGCTGTTTCACTTTACCAGCTTTCATAAGTGTACCTAACGCTCGTTTAAATGCACCTTTACTCATGTTAAACATTTCTTGAACTTCATCTGGTGAGGATTTATCGCCAAATGGCATTCTTCCTCCTACCTCTTGTAGGTAATTTAAAATTCTTTGCGCATCACCTGAAATACGCTCATGTTTACGTGGTAAAAGTGAACCATTCATCGAACCCTCATCTTTTACATCAATAATACGAACAACAACATCTTGTCCCAGACGAGGTTCTTCATTACGCTCTGATTCATGGACAAAAATACGGTACGGATTGTCTACACCTAATAAAAATGAGCCAACTGGTAATAAACGGTATGGGCGTGCCTTAATGTTTTTATTGTGCATGTCTTCAAATGCACCTTCATATAATTCCGAAATTTTTTCTTCAGTTGCCAAACGTCCAAATAAATCACCATTGCGATCAGTGCGCAATGTCATAAATAAATGGTCGCCTGGTGCCGGCCAAAGTTCTTTTATTGCAGGTAAATCTTCAGCTTTCACTAGCACCTCGCGTGAAGTACCGATATCTACAAATGCTCCTTCACGCTCGACTACTTTTAGAACTCGAGCCCAGCCATATTCCCCTTGTACGAAAGATGGGATAGCTGTTGTAGCCGCTAAATCACCACGACGGTCCGCAAATAAAAATACTTCAAGGCGGTCACCTACTGCAAGTGGCTCTGTTACCTCTGAAGCATTTAAGGGCAGTTCGTCAACTCCATTTGTTAAGATCCATTTCGATGCTTGTTGCTCTAACACGGTTAATGTAACAACTTCACCTGATTTTAATTCGTTCATATTGTCTTCCTTTCCTTCTTACCATCATTTTCGCAAAAAAACCTTATCCGTCGAAGATTTTAACATCTGTAGCTGACGTTTCACTTTCGCTACAAAAGACATCTGTAGCTGATAGAAATTAAAAGTTATGATGTGTTTTAGATGCCTCTAGTTTTTTCGCGATGTCCGGATTTTCTTCCATTACTTGCACAAGATCCGCAATTCGATCGATTGAATTCCAACTTAAATGATGCTCGATACCTTCTACATCATTGTATATTCGCTCTTCATCTACACCAATGATTCGCAAAAATTGCTCTAGAAGCTCATGGCGCTGTACAAGACGTTTTCCAAGCTTTTCTCCTTTAGGCGTCAATGTAAGACCACGGTATTTTTCATAAACTAAATAACCATCTTTATCTAATTTTTGAACCATTTTTGTAACAGAAGAAGGAAGAACAGATAATGCTTCAGCAATGTCAGACACACGAGCATACCCTTTATTAGTGATTAATAAATATATTTGTTCGATATGGTCCTCCATACTAGGTGTTGGCATATCCTATTCCCTCTCTTTCCTTTTCTTACTCTCTAGTTTACTACAAGCTTGCCTTAAAAGTTAACTGAAAATACATATGCCAGAAAAACAATACATGTGCACCATAAAAAGAACCAACTTCATATGTTAGCTCCCCTTTAGTTAGAAAATTTGTGCCGATGAAATTAAGGTGTCATTTTAAATAAAGTATGGCTTTACGACAAAATGAGGGGTTGATTTCCGTTCCGACAGTGCGCTTTGTTGCTGACGCTTCGCTTTCGCACAGATAAACATTTGTTGTTGCTGACGCTACGCTTTCACACAGAGCAGAGCTTTCTGGGGACGTCCGCTGAGCCGCTTAGGCCAACACGATGTTGGTCACGAAGGCGTTATCACAGGATGTGATGCTCTTAGCCTTCGTTCCCCTACTGGCTCGCTCCAGGTTCTCATCTGTGACGCTAACCCCCAAGGAGTCGCCCAGTCGTAACGAAGGTCAACCATTTCTCATAGCGTGTATCTTCTGGATGACGCTATAAATTAAGTGAAGTTTCAGCAAGTTGTATTTTGTAAGAAATACAACTTGCTAATGTAGCATCGGAAACAAATGTTTTCTGCACGAAAGCGAAGCGACAGCATGTACAATGGCGTTTGTTTTAAGACTATTTGATTACTTTGAAATAGCCCCAACGTTCTCTTTTGACATAAAATAAATTTATTAAAGTTCTACGTTATTTTTTGATTGGAGTGGAAGGCTACTCGACTCCCGTGGGAAAGCGAGACAGGCGAGACCCTGCACGGAGCACAGCGGGGAAGCGGCTCGACGCTCGCCCACAGGAAAGCGAGTAGCCTGGAACGGAAGTCACCCTCATATATTGCATCACATCATTCACTAAGATTTCCTTGACCATTTTGTTTTTCAAAAACGTGAAGAACCAACTTCAAATAGAAGTTGGTTCTTCCTTATGTCGAGGATACTTATTTACCACATGTAATGCATGAATAATCTCTTTATTGATCCGTTCGATATTTCCAGGAGTATTCATCACTTTGAATGCTTCATCTCGGGATTCCATAGATGTAACATACTTGCTAGGCAATGCATTCAGTGTAAGTGCCACTGCATCAAGTTCACAGATTTCACATTTACAAAATGTTTGATATTCCGGTCCTCGTAGTAGAAAACTTACTAAACCACGCACAATTTCCTCTGTAACATTTACTAAAATAGGATCTGACATATTCAAAGCTTCGCCTCATTTATATTTAATTGTTACAATATTCCTGAAACCATAATAGCGTTAACAAAGTATTTTTTCAAGAATCGCTAGTAATATCTATACCATAAATATCACTAGCTCCCCAGAATGACTTTTTTTCTACACGCTTCCACCGGATTATATCTTCTTTACCATTTCTTAGACTTAATTAATCGTAATGAATTCAACACAACTAGTAATGTGGCACCCATATCTGCAAAGATGGCAATCCATAATGTTAGCCAGCCTGGGATAACAAGTAACAGGGCAATTAATTTTAGGGCTAGGGCAAATATAATGTTCTCTTTAATGATACGTAATGTTTTTCTACTTAAGCCTATTGTATACGGCAGCTTCGTTAAATCGTCGCTCATTAATGCGATATCCGCAGTTTCCAGTGCTGCATCCGTGCCAGCGCCTCCCATTGCAATACCAACATCCGCTGCGGCAAGTGCAGGTGCATCATTGACACCATCTCCTACCATTGCCACTGCACCAAACTGTGCTCGTAAATCTTTAATGGCCATTAATTTTTCAGCTGGTAATAAACTTGCTCTTACATCTGTCATATTTAAAGAAGTTGCAATTGCTCGTGCTGTTGGTTCTGCATCACCTGTTAGCATAACTTTATGTTTCACTTTTAAACCATTTAATTTATTTAAGACATCTTTACTTTCTTGACGTAATTGGTCAGCAATACCAATCATCCCAATAAACTGATCATTACTAACCGCTGCTACAACTGTTTTCCCTTGTTGTTGAAGTTTATGAACCTGTTCTTTTATCACTTCATCAACAGTCGTTAATGTAGCAATCCATTTTAAGCTTCCTACATAAATTATTTGATCGTCGACCGTCGCATAGGCACCTTTGCCTGTTACGGATTGAAAGTTTGTTGGTGTAAACTCTGTCAGATTTTTTTCATGCAAAGCCTGCAAAATAGCTTTAGCTAATGGATGCTGGGATTGTTTTTCAACAGCCGCTACTAGTTGTAAAACATAATCCCCAGACATTTCTTGTGATGTAATAATATCCGTTACAGCAGGTTGACCTTTTGTAAGTGTGCCTGTTTTATCAAATGCTATTGCCTCAATATGACCAAGCTGCTCTAAATGAATACCGCCTTTAATAAGAACGCCTTGTCTAGCAGCGTTCCCAATTGCTGTAACAATAGCAACTGGTGTAGAAACGACTAATGCACATGGACAACCTACAACAAGGACCGCCAATCCTTGGTAAATCCAATGTTGCCAATCACCTATAAATAAAGGCGGTAGAACCGCTACAAGTAAAGCAACAATCATAATGGCAGGTGTGTAGTATTTCGCAAAGCGATCAACGAACTGCTGTGAAGGTGCTTTTTCTGCCTGTGCTTCTTCAACAAGATGAATGATTTTGGCAATTGTTGTGTCCTCTACTCGCTTTGTCACACGAACCTCTAAGGCACCTTCTTCATTTAGAGTTCCTGCAAATACTTCGTCATCGACTGTTTTACTGACTGGAATAGATTCACCAGTAATCGCTGCCTGATTCACTGCTGACAACCCACTCACTACAATTCCGTCCATAGCAATCTTCTGACCAGGTTTAACGATTAAAATGTCACCAATTTCAATCTCCTCAGTCGGTAGCTCCATTTCATGAAAATGCTCGCCATGTGCACGTTTTATGGTCGCTGTAGGAGGAGCTATATCCATGAGCTGACGAATCGATTGACGCGCTTTATCCATTGAATACGCCTCAAGCGCTTCACTTACCGCGAATAAAAAGACAACAACAGCAGCTTCTTCCCACTCCCCAATAATAGCCGCACCTATTACTGCAATAGTCATCAGCGTCTTCATATCAAATTCAAAGCGTGCTAGATTGCGGAATCCTGTTTTAAAAATTCCAATTCCTCCAACTAGAATTGCGATTATAAACATTCCAATAGTTAGTGAATCTGTTTCACCACGCATTGATCCAAACATATATCCAAGCACTACGAATAACAAAGAGATTCCAGCTAATATGTTTTCAGTTTTTCGATAAAAAGGTGTTGATTTTTCAATTGTTCTTGTCTTTGATTGGGATACTTTTATGCCATCGAAAGCACCTGCTTCTTCAAGTTGATCAACGTTAATATCACCAATAACTGTTATTTTAGAAGCACCGAAATTCACTTGTGCATCCTGAACCTCTGGAATAGCCTTCACGTTTTTTTCGAACTTTGCTGCACAGCTGGCACAAGATAAGTTTTGCAACCTATATTCTTGTTTAGTTGGTGTTGCTGTCATCTACAATCCCCTCTTTCACATGTTCGTAGGCAATCGTTACAATTTGATACACATGCTCATCAGCTAAAGAGTAGTACATTTGCTTTCCTTTTCGATATGACTTCGCTAAGTTATTATCTTTTAAATATCGTAAATGATGCGATGCTGTTGCTACTGACGATCCTATAATAGAGGCAACATCGCAAACACATAATTCATCTTCGACCGTTAAAGCATATGCAATTTTTAGTCTTGTTTCATCAGATAATGCCTTTAAAAACTTTGCTACTCTCGATAAATCTGGCATTTGTTGTTGAACCTTAATGACCGCTTCTTCATGAACTTGTGTTATCTCGCATACTTCTTTTGACATTTTCTCACCTCATTCAAATGTTTGTTTGATTGTTTTCACCATAACATAATATTCCATAATATTCAAACGAATATTTGAATGTAAATGATTTATATCACAAATTAAAAAAACGTCTTTATATAAATTGCTAACTAATAAATATAAAAGTAAAAAAAGCTATCACTTCAAAGTGATAGCTACGTACGTTGTTGTGTTATAGTATGTGTCTTTGGCAAAGCGAGAGGTTGATTTCCGTTCCGACTGGGCGCTTTGTAGCTGACGCTTCGCTTTCGCACAGTTAAAACATTTGTAGCTGACGCTTCGCTTTCGCACAGTTAAAACATTTGTAGCTGACGCTTCGCTTTCGCGCAGAGCAGAGGCTTCCTGGGGGCGTCCGATGAGCTGCTTGGGCAACAGGATGTTGGTCACGAAGGCGTTATCACAGGACATGATGCTTTTAGCCTTCGTTCCTCTATATCACTGATTCCCAAGGAGTCGCCCAGTCGTAACGAAGATCAACCACCTTACTTAGCATGTCCTAAACGAGTGGCTACTTGGCTATTATGTCATTGAATCTCCTTAAGCAATTCATCATCTGACATCTCCTAATCTATTTAAAAAAACTCCTTTCTACTCGAAATAGAAAGGAATTTTTGTTGTCTTAATATAAAACCTTGTAGATACTTATAGCCTCTCATCCTATTTTGCTTTTAATCGTAACGTTTTACCTTTAATATCATCTTTCCTCACAAACGTTTGATGATAATCTCCATTAGCCCAATCCATTACTTGATCTTGATACCAAGTAGATTTTACATGTCCACTCTGTCCTGGACCTACTATATGATAGGCTGCGCTTAAATCACCGGCATCAACTACAAAGCGCCATGATGCTCCGTGAGTAACATTTCCAGCTGAATCATTATCAGCAGCCTGAACAGTAACCTTTGAACCTCCAATTGGAACCTTTTTAGCATTAAAATATGCCACAAGAATTGGCGAAGCTTTACCTAATGTATGGTCAAAGGTAAGTTGATGAAACTCGCCCCACTTCCATTTCGAAGCATTTTTTCCGAATTGATCTTCTATTTGTGTGACAGTGAGCTCTAATGCCTTGTAAACAATCGCATTTACTCCGCCCTGTTCCTCAATCCATATACTCTTCTTACCTGCATAAGCTGTACGTAAAAGCTGGTCTGTAATATTAAATTTCCCATACATTAATTCATACATATCTTCTGGCATCTGATCTTTAAATAACACTTCTTGTAACTTCTCCATTAATGTATGGAACACTAATGGTGCCCCAGAATCCTTTGCATCTACCATATCCCAATTCTCTAATAATTTTATAACATCTTTATATTTCCCATCTTGATCTTGTGCTTTTATCGATGGTAATAAATATGGTAGAAACTCACGAGCATATAGGTTATGCTGATCCATTTGTAAATTCATCATATCTTCCACTGTTAATGAATCATTCGCCTCTAAAACTTCCTTAATCCGTTCATAACGATAAGGCTGAGCCCAGAAATCTGTTATATGATAAGGATATTCTTCCCCAATAACTTCATTATTTGCTGTCGCAATAAATCCTTCATCAGGGTTTACTACAGTCGGGAGCTCATCCCACGGGATAAAGCCTTCCCACCCATAGTCACTAGAATCACCTGGTACTGGTAATTGCCCGTTTCCTTGTTTCCGAATTGGAATTTGACCATTCGCTTTATAAGCAATCGTGCCATCTTTTGATGCAAAGACAAAGTTTTGAGCCGGTGCTTTAAAACCCTCTAAAGCTTTTTCAAATCCAGTCCAGGACTTCGCTTTATTAAACCCTAGTATTGCACGTAGCTCTGTCGTTGGTTGCAGTGCCGTCCACTGCATCGAAAATTGGGCTGTAGGCTCAGTATCTTTAAAGGCTAAATCTGTAATGATTGGGCCGTGTCGTGTAACAACAACTTCAAAATCTATCGTTTCCCCGCCCTTTACCTTGATTGGTTCATCACGTACCTCCGCTTGCTCCCACTTGCCATCATAGCGAAACTGTGTTGGATTATTCGGATTAGGCATTTCTATATATAAATCCTGTACATCAGGTCCAACATTCGTTACACCCCACGAAATGTTATCGTTATGTCCTAAAATAATACCTGGAATACCCGCAAAGATTACGCCACTAACATTTTGCTCAGGAGATTGTAAATGCATTTGATACCAAATAGATGGTGTACTTAATCCTAAATGTGGATCATCCGCTAAAATCGGTGTACCGTTTTTTGTTTTCTGCCCAGATACAACCCAGTTATTACTACCGTTAAATTCATTTGGCAACAGAGCTGCATTAAAACGCCCTGCCACGGCAACTGGATTTTCTTTATTTGCCTCGATAATGGATGAAGCGTTTTTAGGATACTTTATAAATAATTCTTTAGCTTTTTCTTCATCAAAATTTTGTAAAGCCCAATGCCGGAACGCAAGCGTATTCCAATTACCACCTAAGTCATAGGCCATATATTTACCAATAGTAAGAGAGTCTATAACAGACCACTCCTCAGGTTCGTAACCTAGTAATGCGAATTCATAGCTTAATGTTTTATTTTTCTTTGCCTGTGCAATAAAGGCATTGACGCCATCTGCAAACCACTCAAGTACCTGCCTGCTTTCTGCATCATAAGTACCTAATGATTTTTCAGCTGCATCCCGCAAGCTAAATGTTCGGAAAAATTTATCAGTATCAACAGTTGCCTCACCGATTATTTCCGACAAGCGACCGCTAGCTTGTCTTCGCGCTAAATCCATTTGAAATAGTCGATCTTGCGCTTGCACATAGCCTTGCGCACGATACAAGTCTGCATCTGTCTTAGCAAAAACATGTGGGATCCCCTTGTCATCCCTTGTGACAGTTACATCTTCAGCTAGCACGCTCAATGAAAGTTCTCCATCAATTACTGGTTTTGATTTATTCATAAACCAGGTAAATCCGATAAATGCGACAATAGCCACTAGAGCTAAACACCCTGCTATAGCCAGAAGCCATTTTTTCCATGTAAACTTTCTCACATCTCAACCCCCTTTTTGCAATATATTCTTTTACCTTTTAAAGATTCGAAGTTTAATGTTTATTGCTTTGCAGTATAAAAAAAAATCGTATTTCCTTTTAGAAAATACGATTTTTTATGTTATTGAAAAACTATTGTATCAGTGAAATTAAGTTGTCATTTTAAATAAAGTATGAATCTTCTGCAAAATAAGGGGTTAATTTCCGTTCCGGCTGGGCGCTTTTCTGGGGACGTCCAGCCTCCACTCCAATCAACCATTTCACATAGCTTGTATCTTCTAGCAAGTCACTCTAATTTATAATGATAGGGCGAAATTTCAGTAACAAATTTTTCCAAGCGTAGCGTCAGCAACAACATAAGTGGAGGTAGTGCGCTTACAGGAAAGCGAGTAGCCTGGAACGGAATTCACCTCATTTAAAGTGCCACGACATTCGCAAAGATTTCATTGACCATTTTATTTTTCATAGATACTAGTTATTAAGCTGTAATTCGATCGGACAATGGTCACTGCCCATAATATTTGAATGAATACTCGCCACATTAATGTTGTTTTTTAGTCTCTCAGACACAATAAAGTAATCAATACGCCATCCGATATTGCGCTCGCGTACTTTATTCATATAAGACCACCATGTATAGTGGTCTGTTGTATCTGGATACATGTAGCGGAATGAATCTACAAAACCACTTGCCAATAGCTCCGTCATTTTTGCACGTTCTTCAAATGTAAAACCTGAATTACCATTATTCGATTTTGCATTTTTTAAGTCAATTTCCATATGTGCGACATTTAAATCACCACAGTAAACTATAGGTTTCTTGGAATCTAGCTCTTTTAAATAAAGCGCTAATCGATCCTCCCATTCTAAACGAAGAGGTAATCTAGCTAAATCACGTTGTGAATTTGGGGTATAAACATTCACTAAGTAAAAATCTTCATACTCAAGTGTAATAATTCTCCCCTCTTCCTGTGATTCATCCTCACCAACGCCATAACGTACTGAAAGTGGTGTATGCTTTGTAAAAATAGCTGTACCTGAATAACCTTTCTTCTGTGCATAATTCCAATACTGCTCATATCCCTCAAGTGGGATTTCCACTTGTTCAGCCTGACACTTTGTTTCTTGAATACAGAAAAAATCTGCATCTACATGATTGAAAAAATCTAAAAACCCTTTACCTAAGCAGGCTCTAATTCCATTAACATTCCAAGATATAAACTTCATTTTCTGTTTTCACTCCTCAAAAAACGCCCTCCACCATTAGCGAAGGGCGTAGTATTCTATAAGTCGTCACCAACGATTTTTACTTCTGTTTCTAAATCGATGCCAAACTTTTCTTTAACTTCTCGTTGTACCATTTGAATTGTTGCAATATATTCAGTAGCCGTTGCATTACCTTTATTAACAATAAAGCCTGCATGCTTCGTTGATACCTCTGCATCACCAACGCCTTTTCCTTGTAAGCCACTATCTTGAATAAGCTTACCAGCAAAGTGACCAGGCGGGCGCTTAAAAACGCTCCCTGCAGATGGGTATTCTAACGGCTGCTTAGATTCTCGCTGAAACGTTAAATCAGCAATTTTTGCATCAATTTCTTCCTGCACACCTTTTGCTAATTGAAATTCTGATGATAATACATAGTATCCTTTCTTGGCAATGATACTTTGACGATAACCAAGTTCAAGATCATCTTTCGATAGTATTAAAATTTCGCCTTCTTTTGTTAGCACTTTCGATGAAATAATAATATCCTTAATTTCACCGCCATATGCACCGGCATTCATTGCCATAGCCCCACCAACTGAGCCAGGGATACCACAAGCAAATTCAAAGCCTGTTAAAGATGCTGCTGCTGCCAGTTTCGATACATCTTTTATAAGTGCACCACTTTGCGCATAAACATGGTCACCATTAATGCGAATTTCATCTAAAAACGAAAATGTAACAACGATCCCTCGATGACCGCCATCACGAACGACCATATTAGATCCATTACCTAACATTAATAAAGGTATATTATTTTTGTGAGCATAGCGAATAACCGTTGCTGCCTCTTCCTCTGTTTCAGCGAGAACGAAAACATCCGCTTTACCACCTAATTTTGTCATAGTATATTGCTGTAATGATTCATTTAACTTAATATTGGCCGGATTAACGCTCTGTGCTAAATCCGCTGCCCATTGTTCTTTTGTCATGAGAGCTAATTCCTTTCTAACGTCCTTTCTTACTCTACACTAGTATGGATTTAGAACCCTAATTTGACAAGTAAAAATGAAGGGTAATTTTTATCTCGCCTTAATAGGTAGCGAGACTCTCCGTGCAGAGCCGATGAATAGGATAAAGAAAATTCATGGTCATTATAGTACATATGTCCAATGTTTATCTATCCATCAGAAATTCCGAGATAGACTTCACACTTTTACAGCCAACTCGTTGCCCACGATTCGATATTGCGGATTGCTCCTTCTAGTGCCCAACCTTTATCCGTCAAAGAATATTCAACACGCACTGGTACCTCTGAATATACTTTTCTTGCAACAAGCCCTTCTTTTTCTAGCTCTTTTAAACGTTCGGATAATAAACGGCCACTTACAGGTAATGCAGTTTCAATCTCATTAAAACGCTGTGGTCCATCTAGTAATTGATATAAAATCAGCCCTGTCCAGCGTTTTCCGATTAAATCCATTGCTTTAGCTAAACGAGGACATAAATTTGACTCACTCATTTTTTTCACCTCTTATGTACTCTATTGTAACGATAATTTTTAAAAAAGTAAATTTGAAGTAACTTATTTACTATAAGTAATCTATTTACCTTTTCTTATTTGATTACTAAATGTAACTTTAAGTGTATTTTCATTTTTGGCATTAGCTTTTGCTTTAACATCGTATCAAAACTACTGATGGCATAAAAAATTAGCCATGGCCGCTTGATTAGAGCGTAGTCATGGTAGCTAATTATTTTTAAAAATGGCCACTTATTTCATATAGATGCACATGATTTTATTATTATGACTACTCCTCCTCTGTTAGAAGAAAAGTTACCGTACTAATGACTTTCAAGGAGCCTTTTTTATATTTACTTTCATAAAATAAACTTTTATAAAAGTAATATTTTACCACATTTTCTAAATGCTTATTGAAAACCTATATTGTTTGATTTATTATTCGTGTAAGATACTGTTTTTAGAGGGCTTTTCCATGAAAATCTTTGATAGTGATGTGCATCTTGTATCTCCTGATTTTTTGACGCGGACATTTATCCAAAAATTTTATTTACGTCTACATATATTGAACAATTAGATGATATGAAGTTTACTTTACATGGAAATTTAACTATTAAAGATCTAACAAAGCCTATTGATCGTTTTTACAACAGTATATACAGGGAACAGTGTATATCCATGGGCGCAAGAAGAATGGCTTCCTGATGAAGGCACAGATTGAATTTAGTTTATAACAACTTCAAGCACAATATTTCGTAGAACGGAGGACTTTTATGGTAGGGTTTGATGAACTCTCTTTAGGGTATAATTTTATTTTAATAATGTTTTTTATCGTGTTCGGTGTTATTGCATTTTCTATTATTAAAGGTATTTTACAATGGTCAAAAAACAACAATGAACCATTACTAACAGTACCCGCTAAAGTCGTAACAAAACGGTCTAATACTAGTGGAGGTTCTGGTAACTCTAGTGCTCATACATCGTACTATGTCACTTTTGAAGTACAAAGTGGCGATCGTCTAGAATTAAAGATAAATGGCCGTAATTATGGACAACTCGCAGATGGTGACTTTGGCTTACTATCATTTCAAGGAACACGTTATCATGCTTTTGAACGACAAAAAAAGGAGAGCAGCGTTTAACAACGCCCTCTCCTTTTTAACATTTCATTCTTACTTAATTAAATATTTACCAAAGCCGCCTTCAGTATCGCCTAAATATTCGATACTGCTACCTGCAGGAATAATTTTTTGTGCATCCTTTGCAGAATTGTAAATAATTTTTGTATTTGCTGGGAACGGTACAAATGACCAATTGTTATCCGCAGCAGGATTAATTGTTTTGTTTGTCATAATGTAGTCAATGACAGCTTGGCGATTTTCATAAGCATAGTTTGTTAAGTTAGAGCCATCTGCCTTTTTAAACGTAGCACCATAAGAACCACCAACACGGTAATTGTTCGAAATGATAATAAATTCTTGTTTTAGATCGATTGGTTTACCGTTGTATTGCACGTTTTTAATACGATTTGCTTTTTCGTCTAGTAAAATACCTCGACTATCATACTTTGCAGGTGATGTTACATCAATTTGATAAGTTAAGCCATCTAATACATCAAAATTGTAAGAGCGTGCCTCTGGGTCAATAATATTTTGTTCTTTAGTTTGTTTTGGATCAATTGTTGCAAAAACACCAGCAGCCATTTCTAACCATTCAATAGCTTGCGCACCTGTTACTTTAATCGTTGCAAGCGTATTATCGTAATAATAGATGTCTGCCATATTTTTAATTGCTAGCGGACCTACAGGAATGTTTGTGAAATCTGCAGGGTTATTTCGAGATCCCGCTTTGAAAGGCGCACCAGCTGAAAGAAGTGGTATGTTTTCATCAGCAGTACCTTTTAATTCTTTTTCAATAAACCATTTTTGAGCTTGTGTCACAATTTGAATAGAAGGATCGTCTTGAACCATTGAGAAGTAGCTATGGATTGGTGCAGTTGTCTCACCAACAGGCTGACGAATATACTTTAACGTACCTTCATGCGCTTCTTTAATTACATTTAAAACTGTTTTAGATGGTTTTAGGCCTTCTTGTTTGATAGAACGGATAGAACCTTGTCCATCCTTTACAACCCATTTAGCGCCTTTTTGTTCTAGTTGTAAATCAATAACTCCAAGATAGCTACCATAGCTTCCTGCCATTACAGTTGGAACACCGTTAATTGTCCCTTTTTCTTGATCGACATTTTTCAGATTTTTATAGTCACCTGGGAAAGTTAAATGAGAGTGCCCTGTAATTAAAGCATCGACACCTTTAATCTCAGAGATTTGGTACCCAACGTTCTCGTTACCTTTTTCGTAAGTATCTTCACCAATACCTGAATGTGAAAGTACTACAATTACGTCTGCACCTGCTTTTTGCATTTCTGGTACAACTTCTTTCACCGCTTCAACTGGTTCTTGCATTTCTACTTTGCCTGCTAAATGAATAGCATCCCATTCAACAATTTTCGTAGGTACAATCCCTGTAACACCCACTTTAAGCGTGTACTTTTCACCTGTATTGTCTACTACCTCTTTATTAAGAATTACATACGGTGTGTACATACGTTTTTTTGTTTTAGCGTCGTATGTGTTTGCATTTACGACTGGATATTTTGCATCATTTAATACTTCATCTAAAAACTCTAAACCATAGTTGAACTCGTGATTTCCTAAAGTTCCTCCATCATATTTAAGTGCATTTAATGCTGCTATTGCTGGATGGACCTCACCTGGTTTCAAAGGATTCTCTAACGCTTTATAAGAGCCTAGTGGCGTTCCTTGAATTAAATCACCATTATCAAATAATAATGTATTTGGGTTCTCCTTACGAGCCTGTTCAATTAATGTAGCCGTGTTTGCTAAACCTACATCAGCTGATTCAGCATCTAAGAAATAATTGTAATTAGCAAGATTTGTATGAATATCTGTTGTTCCTAAAATTTGAAGATTTACTGTAGATGTTGATAATTTGTATTCAGCTACAAAGCGTTTAATAATACTTTGCATTTGCTCAGTTGTTACATAGGCACGCGGACGAATTGTGTTATCCTCAAAGCCTTGTAATAAGTTTGCTGCAACAGCATTTGCTAAATCTTGCTTATGTGTTTTAGCAATTTGATCCGCATCTTTAAACTTATCTAATACAGAAAGTGGTGCGTTATCTTTGGCTAATCCACGAGCAGAAATAACGAATGCTTGTTGTCGTGTCAATTTATCATTTGGACCAAACAACGTCGCCGTTTTACCTTTAATAAGATTCAGTTCTACTGCCTTTTCTACATACGGAGCTAACTCCTTAGAGATGTCAGTGAAGGTAGTTTTGGAACCATCCCCTAGCCCTACATTTAAGCTTTCTACTAATTCTTTCACGTAATCCCCGCGTGTCACATCGTTTGATGCAGCATTCGCAGATAGTCCAAATGGTAACACCGCGAATAGAACAAGTAACATCGCTAAGAATTTAGTAATAAACTTCTTACCCATGGTAACAACCTCCTTATAAATCTAATATTTTCCTACGTTTTTAATTATATTATACCAATTAATAATTTAATTGAATAAATAGTCCTAATTGTATGTATTTTTAAACGAATAGAAAAACTCTTCTTCTGAAAATAATAGATTAATACCATTTACACAACCCGATGTTAGTAAATGTAAATAGGGAGTATATGAATAGTACCAATAGGTTAGACCTCCTTACCACTACCGTACCTCTTTGAATAAAAAAAGTTCTCTCAAATTAGAGAGAACTTTTATTAAAAGAATTACTATATTTCCCTAATCAATACGTCAGAGAATAGTATTTATTATGCAGTTACAGTTTGTAAAGATTGAGCTACTTTTTTAACCGCTTCTAGGCCATTTGCAATAATTTCTGGTGCTTTATCTTGTGACGCGTTATGACCTTCAATGATCACCTCTTCGATAATTTCCATACCGAACATGCCAACAACGTTTTTGATATAGTTAACTGACATTTCTATTGATTGTGCTTCAGGTGTAGAGTAGAAACCACCACGCGCATTTAGAATAACTACTTTTTTGTCACCCATTAAGCCTTCTAATTGACCGTTTTCATTATATTTAAATGTATAACCAGCTTGGAATACATAGTCAATGAAAGTTTGTAATTTCGCTGGGATTGTTAAGTTCCAAAGTGGGAAAGCAAATACAACAACATTAGCTGCAGTTAAAGCATCCATAGCTTTTTGTTTTGCAGCTAAAAGACGTGATTCAATGTCAGTTAATGTTTCACCGTTTTGAACTTTACCAAAAGCATTGAAAAGATCTTGACCGAAATAAGGCATGTCTTCTGCGAATACGTCAAAAGTCGTTACGTTTACACCTTGTACATTTTCCATAAATGTGTCGTACATTTTTGTTGAAATACCGTCTGGACGGTTGTTTGCTTTTACTACTAATACATTCATTATATAAATTCTCCCTTAAATTTCAAAGTTTAATATCTCGAATTCAAGATATATGAATATATTAAAAAACTTTGTGTAAAAAGTCAACGTTAGTTTACTAAGACTTTAGACCGAAATACGGACATTTCAAAATATTCGCATCATAAAGCAGGGTTGATTTCCATTCCAACCGGGCGCTTTCCTAGGGGCGTCAGATGAGCCGCTTCACTCGCTGCGCTCGCTCCAGGGTCTCATCTGTGACGCTAATCCCCGAGGAGTCGCCAAGTCTCCATTCCAATCAACTTTGCCACATGATATACGTTTAACAAAGACATATTTCCTGTTATTTGGAATGTAAAATGAACTTACCAGAGCTTTTCCGTGTTTCGAGAGTATTCTGTATGGGAACCAAACTTTTTGAGGTTCGTGTCAGATCGGCTTCCTGCCCCAAAGTGATCAGGTCCTGTTATTTTCTTAACCTTTCAACAACAAACTTAAAATTTACAACTATCGTCCGTACAGACTCCACCGTCTTCAGAGCCTGCCATCTTTAATTGTGGTTGTAAGCCTTCTTCCTCGGCAACTTTACGTAAAGTTTCTTCAAATACTTCTTGAGGTTGTGCTCCAGAAATACCGTACTTACGATTTAATACAAAGAACGGTACCCCTCGTACGCCCAGTTGTAGCCCTTCTTGTATATCAGCCTCTACCTCTGTTTTAAAATCATCGTTAACAAGAACCTTTGCAACTTCTTCACGATTTAAACCTACTTGCTCGGCAATATCGATTAATACATCATCCTGACCAATTCGCTTTGCTTCAATAAAATAATTGTATAATAGTGCTTCGACAAGCGCTGAAACATCCCCTTGTTGTTCTGCCCATTTCACTAGTCGATGTGCTTTTAAAGTATTTTCTTCCATTGAATGATCAAAATTATAATCTAGGCCGACTTCTTTTGCACGAGCAGCAACACCTTGCGTCATTTCTTTCGCTTTTTCTAGCGACATCCCATACTTTTTCGCCAATGCTTCATACGTAGACACATTTGTATCCACAGGTGTTGTTGGGTCAAGTTGATAGCTTTTATAAACGAGCTCTACTTGCCCTGCAAAACCTGTTTCCTCAATTGCTTGCTCTAGTTGCTTTTTGCCAATATAACAAAACGGACATACATAATCTGACCAGATTTCAATTTTCATAGTTAGTCACGCTCCTTTTGCTACATTGTAGCGATAGTAATGATTACAAGGCAATTTTTATGCTTCATTGCATAATTTCTCAAATCAATCTACATACTGAACGTAAAAACAATGTGAGGGTTATGTATGACACAATCTCTTTGGCTCGGAACAATTAATCCCGTCTCCCTACCATCTCTTCCTGCGTCAACAACTTGTGATGTATGTATTATTGGCGGAGGCTTGACGGGACTATATACAGCATATGTCTTAGCAAAATCAGGTGTAGATGTAGTCTTACTTGAGGCAAATTCCCATATCGGTCATGGTACGACTGGTCATTCAACAGGAAAATTAACTGCACAGCATAGCTTAGTTTATGCCAACCTTATTGAAAAACTTTCTGTAGATGAGGCGCGGCTTTATTATCAGCTCAATCAAATAGCTGTAGAAAAAGCATTACAGTTACTCCCTAAAGAAAGTATTCAACAAGTAGATTCATTGCTTTATTGCCAAACAAAAGAAGGCTATGCCCAATTATTAAAAGAATGGAATGCCTATAAAGTATTAAATATTAAGGCGAAAATCACTACTGACACAGAGCTTCCCTTTCCAATTACAAAAGCACTTAGCATGTCCCAGCAAGCACAAATTCATCCTGTAGAAGTGTGTAATTTCCTTGTAAAAGAAGCATTATCAATGGGCGCAAAAATCTATACAAATACCCGTGTTCAACAATTAAACATACCACAAAATAGCTTACATACCGCAAATGACATGTCGGTTCAATACAACAAGCTTATTTTATGCTCACACTATCCAATCGAAGCCTTTAGAGGACTACATCTTTTCAAACTTTCTAACAGTCGCTCCTATATGGTTGCTGGTAAAATTACTGATACACTGCAAGGTCAATACTTGTGCGTAGATAATCCTACACGCTCTATTCGAACAGCTACCATTAATGGTGAGCATTATTTAGTATTAGGTGGCGCTAATCATATTGCAGGTGAAACAACCAATACCCAGCCCTATTATGAGGCTATTCAAAATGAAATGAAGGCTCACTTCGATCAAGATCCTATCTATCGCTGGTCTGCACAGGACATCGAAACACCTGATATGGTCCCGTATGTTGGCAGGATTACACCTTCCTTGCCTAATGTTTTCATTGCAACTGGCTATCGAAAATGGGGAATTTCCAATTCTTTTGTAGCCGGAGATCTACTGTCCTCCTTAATAACAGGTGCTGGGAATGAAGATGGTGCCATTCCTCTTTATGCACCAACACGTACGAAATTTGGTGCTCAATTTATGCAGATGCTAAAGGTAGGAGGTTTTGTAGCCAAAGAATTCGTAACAGGTTATGTGAAACGTGCGAATACACCAACTTGTACGCATTTAGGTTGTAAAACAAAATGGAATGAAGCCGATGAAACTTGGGATTGCCCTTGTCACGGCTCTCGCTTCAATGCCAAAGGGGAAGTTCTTGAAGGTCCTGCTGTGCACCCTTTAAAGCTAGATTAACAAATGCGCTAAACCGCTCGTTAATATCTGTAAGCTATGGAGAGCCCACAGCAAAAGTATTCCTATAATTTCCTTAACAATAAAAAAGAGGTTGCCTATTTCGAGGCAACCTCTTTTCCGTTATTTCAATGCATCAGTTAAAACTGGAACGATTTGTTTTTTACGAGATACAACACCCGGTAAAAGAACGCGATTATTCACAAGCTCTGCGCCAAATCCTTTTGCTGCAGCCTCTGCTACTTGTCCAATTGCAACAGCAGTTGAATCATTGTTTAAAATATCCGTTACAACAAAGAAGAATAAATCTAAACCATTTTCCGCTACATTTTTATTTAATAAATTTTCTAATTCCTCTTGGCGTCCAAGTACATCGTTAATGTCGACAGCATTTACTTGGGCTACTACAGATTTATATTCACCGAATTGGAATTCTTTCGCATCTAATGATAAAAGATCTTCTAATGATTTATCTGAGAGATCAGCACCTGCTTTAAGCATTGCTAATCCATATTCAGCGGCATCAACACCTGCAATTTTCGCTAGCTCTTCACCAGCTTGTACATCTTGCTCAGTGCAAGTTGGAGATTTGAATAATAATGTATCAGAAACGATGGCCGAAAGCATTAAACCAGCAATGTTTGCAGGAACTGCTACGCCATGTTCTTTGAAGATTTTATTTAAAATCGTAGCAGTACAACCTACAGGTTCAGCTCGGTAGTATAGTGGGTCAGCTGTTTGGAAGTTTGCAATACGATGATGATCAATCACTTCTGTAATTTGTACTTCTTCAATTCCGTCAGCAGATTGTTGGAATTCATTGTGGTCTACAAGGATTACTTTCTCTACTTCTCCAGCTACTGATGAAACTAATCGAGGTGCCTCAAAGCCAAATTTATCTAAAGCAAATTGTGTTTCATTATTTACTTCACCAAGGCGTACAGCTTCAGCATCAACACCAATTTGCTGTTTTAAATATGCATATACAATAGCAGAAGTAATTGTGTCTGTATCTGGATTTTTATGACCAAAAACTAAAACTTTACTCATTAAATTAATTCCTCCTAAATGGCAATAACATTTATAGTTTATTTTATCATACCTTATGAACAAACATGTTATAAAGTGAAAGTTTATCTATAAAGGATCTACTACCAATATACATCCAAAATCCCCCGTTTTAGGATATTCATATTATCATGTATTACTTACTTTTCCTATACGGCTTTTTTAGGTCAGGAAGAAGACTAAAAGTATGACGATCTGGAAAGCACAGGGAGATAAAAAAATCCCTTTTTATAACATTTATAGATTATAATTAAATATAATATATTTATCTGTTAATAACATCCTATTTATAACATTTAATAATAAAAATACATAGTTTATAAAAATTATTTACTATAAATAGATATATAGTTGTGTTTTTATATTTATGAAAACGTAATTTTATGCTATCATCAGGTAGTCTAGATTTTTTAGGATATACAGGAAATGGGGATCACGATGACAAAGAAGATGGAAAAAAAGTATATTCCTTTAGCAAATTATTTTGAAGTAGCTTTACAACAAGAAATTACTTTATCATTTAGCGAACTAGAAAATATTATGGGACAAGCCTTGCCAAATGCAGCTTACTTAAATAGGAGCTGGTGGAAAAAAACAAAGCCCCCTCTCTCTCACTATTTGTCATGGACAAATGCAGGCTATTATGTCATGGATGTTAAGCTCGGTACTAGTGTAACTTTCTCGCGTACACAAATGAAGACTACGAGTAATGTTTCTACAAATGACGATAACCCACCTGCATACATAATTCGAGCAATTGAAGCATCTGACGCCCGATCATTTATTCATTTGCAAGAAGAAATTTTCCAACAAACTGACTTCATGTATAATATGGAAAATGAATTAGACCTTACAGTTCAACAACTTCGAAAAGATTTGGTCTATTGGAAACAATTGAAGAACCGTACGATTTTATGTTGTATAGTAAATGGCATTTTTGCTGGCTATGCCGTTATTCATGGATATAAACATTCTAAAGCTAAACATGTTGCAACAGTTCATCTAGCTGTTAAGGAGGAGCATCAGCGACAAGGTATCGGCTCAGCGCTGATGGAAGCAGTAGAACGTTGGTCTATACAACGAGATATTTCACGCTTAGAAGTATCTGTTATGGAGCATAATGAATGTGCTTTAAATTTGCTCAAAAAATTAGGTTTTCAGCAAGAAGGCATCCGACAAAATGCCATTAAATTAAATGATACCTTTATTAACGAATATAGTTTAAGTAAAATTTTATAAGCTTCTTTTTCAAGGATGTCTAAAACTTATTTGGACATCTTTTTTTATGTGTAGCGTTGTAAAATGATTAGAAAACTTGCTTTTCTCTTACTGCATCTAAAAATAACAAATTATTTTCTACTTGTTCATAGGATTGCTGATATTTCTCATATTGTGCCTTGTCCTGACTGACCATTTCCTCAATTAGCGCATGTAAAAAAGAGAACAATACTGGAATAATGTCCAATGAAGATTGCTTTTTCAGACCAATTGTAAATAATGCACTTGCATATTCCCGAATAGAAGAAAACGCAGAACCAGTAATGGCGATAATTCTCGCCTTTTTCTTCTTAGCAATTTCTACAATCGTTTGAATGTCGTTTGAATGCTTGTCCCATGAAAAAACAATTAATATCGTTTGATCACTCATACTGTTAATTTGCTGTACAAGATCATCAGATTCTGAGCGAAGCTGTTTCACGTTTGGACGTAACGTTTTCATTGTATACGCTAACCAGTTTGCAATGGACGCAGCTTGACGAGTACCTAAAATATAAACGTTCTCTGCTTCGTGCATCCATTTAGAACTTTTTTGGAGCATATGATCATTTATCAAATGAATCGTATCTTGAATATTTTGTATATCACGTTGCATGACCTTACCAAAACTCGAAATATTAATCTTTGTTGATGGATATGTAAGTTGAAGACTCTCATGACCATTTTTATTCATTAAGTAGCTTCTAATTTTGTCTTGAAGCTCTACATAACCCGATAAATCCATCGCATAACAAAAACGAATCACTGTCGATTCACTAACATTAGCCTGTCTCCCTACTTCTGCTGCTCCATTACTAATCACAACTGTAGGGTTATTCATAACAAATTGTGCAACTTTACGCTGTCCCTTCGACAGCCTAACAAATCTACTTTCTATTTCTTCATTAATACTCATTTCTAACAACCTTTCTTTCAATGAAATTATCACGAATGGAGATTGTTTCTTACTGACTCTAAATTCGGTTAAAAATACAGTATCATGATTACAATCTGAATACAATGACTTTTCTGAAAAAACTTTAATACTTTAACTTGCTAATGTGACAGTTTCATAAAATTGTTCTATCCTTAAGTTTTTCGATGAATTGATTCTAACAGATTTTTAAAAATATTTGGATAAAAATTAATATTCCTTAATTTTTATGTAATAAAATTATAAAAAATGTCTCGGATTAGACAATCGCCCATCCAAGACATGATTTTTTTAATCTAATTCCATTTGTTTTGTTTCTTGTCCTAAGAAAATTACCCCAACAACTCCTATAATAATCGCTCCGCAGAAAATCGCAAAGATGAAGCCGATCTCATAGCCTGCCGTTAATAAAAATCCTACTAACAAAGGGCCAAAAATACCACCGATACGCCCAACCGCTGCTGCCATTCCTGCACCTGTTCCACGAATAATTGCTGGATACTGCTCTGGTGTATAAGCATAGAGTGCACCCCATGCTCCTAAGTTAAAGAACGATAAAAACATTCCTGATGTTAATAGTACTACCATCGTTTCGGCATTACCAAAAATGAAAGCACTTACAGCTGTACCGATTAAATAGGAAACAAGTACAAACTTCCGTCCAAATTTTTCTATAAACCATGCAGCTGTAAAATAACCTGGTAGCTGTGCAAGCGTCATAATGAGAACATATTTAAAGCTCGTAATCATATCGAACCCTTTACTAACCATGACACTTGGTAGCCATAAAAACATTCCGTAATAAGAGAAAACAACCGTAAACCATAACACCCATAACATAAGTGTCGAGCGTACATATTTTTTCGACCATACTGCTTGAATATTTTGCACAACACTGCGTTTTTTAGACTCTGCCTTTACTACAAATTGAGGGGAATCTGGTAAGTGCCAACGAAGATAAATTGCATATACTGCTGGAATTGCCGTTAACAATAAAGCTATACGCCATCCCCATGTTGGAATAACAAAATACGAAATCAGTGCAGCGATCAACCACCCCGCTGCCCAGAAGCTTTCCAGTAAAACAACTACTCGACCACGTTCTTTTGCTTCTACACTCTCAGAAACTAGCGTCGATGCGACTGGCAATTCGCCCCCTAGTCCCATGCCTACTAAAAAGCGTAGTGCCATAAAAGCAAATAATGTAGTTGTAAATGCCGATAAGCCACTTGCAATCGAAAATAAAACGAGCGTCCACATAAAAATTTGCTTACGTCCTACTTTATCGGCAAGCACGCCGAATATAAGAGCTCCTACAGCCATCCCGATTGAATTGATGCTACCTATCCAACCTGCTTGACTTGGTGTTAATCCCCAATCAACTGCTAACGCCGCAATAACGAATGATAATATCCCTACATCCATAGCATCGAAAAGCCAGCCAACGCCTGCTACCCCTAAAAGCTTATTACGAGAAATAGATTGTTGAATCTTATTTGTTGTTACAGTATTTGTCGTCATTTCAACCACCTGTCTTTACACTTGACTTTACATCTCAAGTTTACTATACAGTTATTTCAAGAAAGTGACAAGCAAAAATTCAAATTACCGAATTGTTTCGACAATTTCTCAAATTCTATTGAAAACATAAGGCCATTTGCGTTAAAATGTCTTTTATACAAAAACAACTGTTCTTCCTATAAGAACAAAAGGAGATCGTAACGTTATGTGGAAAGGCCTAATCGAGGAATATAAACAATTTTTACCCGTAACAGAAAGTACACCTGCTCTAACTTTAAACGAAGGCAATACGCCTCTTATACATTTAGTAAATCTATCTAAGAAACTTGGCATTGAACTTTACGGAAAAATCGAAGGTGCTAATCCAACAGGTTCATTTAAAGACCGTGGCATGGTGTTTGCCGTTGCAAAAGCAATTGAAGAAGGTAGCAAATGCGTTATTTGTGCTTCAACAGGTAACACTTCAGCTGCAGCGGCAGCTTATGCAACACGTGCTGGAATTCAATCCATAGTCGTGATCCCTAAAGGGAAAGTTGCCCTAGGTAAGCTAGCCCAAGCGACAATGTATGGTGCAAAAATTATCGAAATCGACGGTAATTTTGATGATGCTTTAAATATCGTTCGTCAAGTAAGTGAAACAACTCCAGTGGCACTCGTAAACTCTGTGAATCCATACCGCATCGAGGGGCAAAAAACAGCATCATTTGAAATTGTAGATGCTTTAGGAGCCGCTCCAGATTATCTTTGCATCCCTGTTGGTAACGCAGGTAACATTACTGCGTACTGGAAGGGCTTTAAAGAATATGATGCAGTAAAAAGCTCTGGCTTACCTAAGATGTTCGGTTTTGAAGCAGAAGGTGCAGCAGCAATTGTAAACGGTGAACCTATTGCTAACCCTGAGACAGTGGCAACAGCTATTCGTATCGGTAATCCCGCAAGCTGGAAATTTGCAGAAGCAGCTCGCGATGAGTCAGGTGGAATTATTGACTCAGTTACAGACGAAGAAATTTTAGCTGCTTACAAATTAATTGCAGGCACTGAAGGAATTTTCGTTGAGCCAGGTTCAGCTGCATCATTAGCAGGCGTTATTAAATCAGTTGAAAATGGCAAAATTGCGAAGGGCTCTAAAGTTGTTACGATTTTCACTGGTAATGGCTTAAAAGATCCTGATACTGCTATGAATATCTCGACTGTAGATGTTGTCTCACTTAAAAATGATGAGGAAGAAATTCGAAAATACATCGAGGGCGTACTATGAGTAACATATGGAAAATCTCAGTTCCTGGCAGCACTGCCAATCTAGGCTCTGGCTTTGATTCAATAGGGCTTGGCTTGTCTCTTTACTTAAAGTTAACCGTGTCTTTACAGGATAAATGGGAAATTATCCACCTCGATGATAATGGTCCTAAAGAGTTTGAGCTAGAAGAGCACTTACTATACGTGATTGCTAAAAAAATTGCAGATCAATACAGTAAGCAGCTACCTGCCTGCCGTGTTGAAATCGCAAGTGAACTTCCATTAGCCCGCGGTTTGGGAAGTAGTGCAGCTGTCATCGTTGCAGGTATTGAACTAGCTAACCAAGTATGTGATCTAGGCTTAACTGTACAGGATAAACTCGATTTATCCTCACAAATCGAAGGGCATCCAGACAATGCAACAGCCTCGGTATTAGGAGGATTAACAATTTCCTCCATGGATGAAAATGGAGTTGTTGATACATTTCATGTTAATGATATAGAAGCTTCCTTTGTTGTATATGTACCAGATGTCGAACTAAAAACAAGTGAAGCCCGTTCTGTCTTACCAGAGCAGTTTGACCGTGCATACGCAGTGAGAGCCTCAGCAAATGCAAATATGCTAGCAGCTTCATTAATGGTTCGTGATTATGAGCATGCCGGTCGTTATATGGAAGCTGATTTATTTCATGAACCTTTCCGTGCCCAATTAATCCCACAATATAAAGAAATCCGTGCATACGCTAAAGCTAATGGGGCATTTGGAACAGCTTTAAGTGGGGCGGGACCAACAATGATTTCTATCATCCCTACTGCTATTGAGCAAAATTTTGTAAATGCTATGAAAAATAAATTTCCAGAGCATCAAATTATCTTAACAAAAGCCGATGAACATGGTGTACAGGTGAAGTTTAAACGTCTACTGCAAAAGTAGACGTTTTTTCTTGGAAGGGAGAAGTAGCTTTGAAACCAATTATTTTTTGTGACTTTGATGGTACTATTACAGAAACAGATAATATCGTCTCACTAATGACTCAATTCGTTCCAGAGGAATCTGAGAAAATTGCTACGGCAATGATGGAACAAACTATTACCTTTAAAGATGGCGTTTCAGCAATGTTCGAGCTATTATCAACTAAACAAAGGGATGATGTTATCCACTATTTATTGGATACAGCCATTATACGTAAGGGCTTTGGTGATTTCGTTCGTTTTGCACAAGAGAAGCATATTCCGTTTTATATTGTTAGTGGAGGTGTAGACTTTTTCATTGAGCCAATGTTAAAAAAGTATGGTCCATTTTCCGGTATATTTTGTAACAGTGCCGATTTTTCCGGACAGCAAATTAAACTCGTCTTTCCAAACGGCTGTGATGAAGAATGTACGAAATTTGAGACACAGGGCTGCGGTTGTTGCAAGCCAAGCGTTATGCGACAGGTTGCACAGAGCAATCATTTTAAAATCGTGATTGGAGATTCACTCTCTGATTTTGAGGCTGCAAAACAGGCAGATTTAGTACTTGCTAGGGATCATCTTATTAAACGTTGTAAAGACCTTCATCTTTCTTATGAGTCCTTTGAAACATTCTATGATTGCTTAGAAGTTGTAAAAAAGCTTATGGAGGCAGACAAGGTTGTTTCCATGTAACTGAAAAATTATAAAAATAAAACTCATCACCATAACGTGTGGTTGATTTCTGTTCCGACTGGGCGCTTTGTAGCTGTCGCATAGAAAACAACCGCTGCGCTGCAGGGTCTCTGGCCAATACGATGTTGGTCACGAAGGCGTTGTCACAGGATGTGATGCTTTTAGTCGTTCCTCTATTGCTAATCCCCAAGGAGTCGCTCAGTCGTAACGAAAATCAACTAATCAAAATGGAATAATTTGTAACAAATGTAATCCATAACTTTTGGTGATGAGCCAGAGATAAGGGCTGTATATTCATAAGTAACGCCCTTATTTCTACATAAAAAAAGGAAACCAACTTTAATTAGATGGCTCCCATTTCAGGTTTATAATTTATTTTTCGCTTTAAAAAGTCTCTTTCGACGTTCGTACCAAAAAACACAAATGACAAACCACGTATACCCCATACTCCAGCCGGCCAATACATCTGAAGCAAAATGACGGGCTCCGGCAACTCGAGAAAAACCAATAAGCACAGTTAAAACAACCGCCCCAAGCCAAAGTAATGTCTTACGTCCCCTGCTATTGTTCTCCGAAAAAACATAAGCGATTGTAAACAAATACAAGATACCGGTCATAGAATGCCCAGATGGAAAGCTAAAGGATGTTAATTGTTCTTCAATCTCCGGTCTTGGTCGTTGGATCCATTTTTTCAATAATTGATTAAGTACATTCCCACCTGCGATTGTTAACAAAACAAATAGTATGCCTCGGTTATTTTTCACCTTCCACGCTAAATACACTATTAAGACGATAGCGACAGATACTACAAATACTGGTTCTCCTATATAGTGAAAAAATTCTACAAAACGGTTACCAAAAAATAAATCAGCCATTTTCGTATCAAAAGTACTGATTAATTTACTTTGAAAAGTACCTCGTAACACAAAAAAGATAATGAGCGTTAATACCGCTAAAGGATAAGCCCATTTTTTCATTTATTACTCCACCTCAAGACTATATGCTACTATTATATTTTCCACATCATATCATATTTAAGCTTGCTTAAGGTAATTTGCTTTTTATCCCGCATTAAGGGGCAGTACAATATAAATAATTAACTGCCCCTAAATGCCCGATTGGTGAAGACTAATAATCTGTGAGATAAACCTCCTCACTGATTTAGTTTCACTTTATCCCGCATTAAGGGGCAGTACAATATAAATAATTAACTGCCCCTAAATGCCCGATTGGTGAAGACTAATAATCTGTGGGATAAACCTCCCCACTGATTTAGTTTCACTTTATCCCGCATTAAGGGGCAGTACAATATAAATAATTAACTGCCCCTAAATGCCCGATTGGTGAAGACTAATAATCTGTGGGATAAACCTCCCCACTGATTTAGTTTCACTTTATCCCGCATTAAAGGGCAGTACAATATAAATAATTAACTTCCCCCTAAATGCTCGGTTTCTAACCTACCATATTCCCTCTTTCTTGTGGTATGACAAAGGATTTTCCCTCTGCTTTATTAAAATAATTTGAAATAGCTAATGCAACTATAAATAAGATTGCAACGACAGGTATTATTTTTCTAAACAAAATATACACTTCCTCATTTTCGATTTGAATTATTTTAATAACACAGGATCGAATAACCAATCCTTCGGTCCAAAGTTTTTATCCTTCTCTCCTCTTACCTCACGGGATATATTATTTTTAATAATTAGTTCTCTAAACTTTCTACTGAACAAAGTTTTTCGGTATAAATATCTTCCGTCATGACTCCATTCTGCCGAGAGGAATATATCATCTTTTATATTGGCTAAATCTTCGCGATGATAAATATCAGGACCATTGATTACCCCGCTTAATCCGCAACGACAAGGAGGCTGCTCTGTCGCAAAATACAATTTAACTCTTTCAGTGCTGGATTCAGGCAATACTTGCGTCGGTATAATCTGAAAAGCTTTTCGCTTCCCTTCTTCCAGCCCTTGATGAATAACCTCTAAAAGTTCAAAACCTTTAATCTCCTCTTGCTTCATTAATGTCGCTAATTCCTGTGAAGCTACCCAATATCCGCTCACATGAACTAGATGACGGTCTTTCATTTCCGTTGTATCTATCACTAAAGGTGAAAGTTGTTCTTTTTCCATAAGTCCACAATGCTGGCAATAGGTGCTTATAGAAAATAAAGTTCCTTTATCATCTATAAACATATCAGGGGAGTTACCTGTCGAATTTAAGGTAAACAATGAAGCTTGCTCATATTCGCTATCTGAAAAGTCAAAGTAAAAGCGTTCCCCAATAGAAACAATTCCTAATTCATGTTCCAATGATTTATATAGTGCCGCGACATGTTCGTATGTTACATCATCATTTAATGTAAAAATAGGATTAAATGATGCCTTTAAATTTCTCTTTCTTATTTCAGGCGCACCGACGAAAATACCATAGCGATTATAAACTTTAATGACTTGATCTTGACTAGATTCATCTATAGAAAATAAATTTTCAAGTTCTACTTTCAAAATACACGCCTACCTTTATATAAAGTTTTATAGTGAAGTATGTTGACTAGCTAGTAACTTTAAAAAAATCTACAATCTCTACTTTATTCTTAGATAACTAGGCTTTTACCGAAATCTTATATTATCGTATTACTTACTATAACAAATCTACTTAACCACGATTAACTTAAGCGTACCAGTACTTACACCGATATTTCAATGTTGGATTTACGCCAATTTTTTGGCGGTCTTTATCCCGATTTTTGGCGTGATTTGGCGGAGACACAAAAAACACCGCCAAAATTTGGCGGTGTTGCACTAAAATCACAGATATTTAGACTTATAGTTTAGGTATAATTAACTAAATAAAATTATAGTATTTTAAAACCACCTAAACTCTCCCTTTTTATTGAAAAATCTACCAGAGGGAATGATTATAACATATAGACAATCTATAGTAAATTCATTCTTTCTGCAAGATTCACAGCGTCTGTCCGTGAATCTACATTTAATAAAGAAAATAGCTGCGTTAAATATCTTTCAGTTGTTCGCTGAGGGATATTTAATTCTATAGCAATCGCTTTATTCGTATGTCCTTCTGCAATCAATCTTAAAATTTTCTTTTCTTTTTCATTTAAGTGTATATCAAGTTTTGCATCCTGCAATTTAAATTTATTATCGAGAAAATCCAAGAAATTTTGAGGTAACACAATTTCACCATTTGCAATGGCTCGAACAGTTCGTAAAATTTGCTCCTTAGACGCCGTTTTAGCTAAAATCCCTTCTATTTTCCGCTCTAAAATAAGTGGATAATAATCAGTAATATCATCACCAGTATAAAGAATAATTGAAGCATTTGACTGGATAGCTTTAATGTTACGTGCTAAATGTATGCCATTCTCTAATGGCATATTTATATCAATTAAGTAGATATCATACGGTTTGTTTTTAATTCTCTGTATGACATGAGTCGCATCACTTTCTGTATCAACTATAATATCTTCATTTTCTTGAAATAAATTTTTCGTTCCCTCTAACACAATAGGGTGATCATCCACTATAAGCATCGTAATCAAGTGTATCACTTCCTTCTTTTACTGTAATTCTAATAAACATCCCTTCATTAACCTGTGAATCGATGTAAAAATGCCCGTTAAAGGCCTTTACACGCTCTTGCATACCTTGAATTCCCATTGACTCTCCGACAATAATATCATCCACATTACAGCCTACCCCATCATCCTTATAGATGATTTCAAAACCATCGTCCATTTCCTGTAAACGTATTTCAACTGTTGTTGCATAGGAATGTTTTAAACCATTGTTGAGTAATTCTTGAAATAGCCGATAAATCATTAAATTCATTCGCTCATCCTCTAAATAAAGGCGATCTATCGTATAAATTAATTCAAAACTAGCTCTTTCTATTACTTTACGAATTAACTTTTCTAACGCAGCATTTAGCCCTAATGTATCCAATAATGGAGGTTTTAAATTTTCGCAATAAGATCTTAAATCATGTAAAGACGTAATCATCTGCTGATGAATTTTTTCAAGTTTTTGCTGGATATCAGTTGTATCTTTCGCATTTACTAGGACATCAACCTCTCGTGCAATATGGAGTTGCTCTTGCAAATTGGTATCATGTAATTCTTGAGCTAATTGATATTTTTCTTCTTCAAATCTTAACCATAATAATTTGCTTAACCAAGGTAATTGACTATCATCTGCTTGCCTCATATGCCTTAGTTCCTCTAACAGCTCTTCTACCATCTTTGTATTTTCAATAAAATTGTTTACATATAATAAAAGCAATTCAAGCCATAGAAGCTCTTCATCTTTTAAATGAATCGAATTTTTATGTTCCAATACTAAGGCTCTTTTATAATGAGCATCTTGATGGAGGAAGGCTAAGTAGACTTTGTCGATTCTCCGTATTTCTCCTAATTTTAAATCCTCTATTAGCGCTGGATTAATTGAAAGCCTTCCCTCAACTGTTGAAGTAAATTGATTTGTGTCATAGTTATAAGTTAATACAAATACATTCTCTAGCTCAAGATGTAATGAAACTTCTTGTGCAAACTTCTCTAGAAGCTCATTTATTTTGATCGTTTTACCAATCCTATCGACAGCTGTGTATAGCTGGTGTATATAATCCCCTTTTGTCGAAAATAAAATTTTTCGCTTTCGATAATCTACCTTCTCTTTTATGTAAAAAAGGACAACTAACGATGTAAAAGTAAAGAGAGAAACACCTGATATTACGGGTATAGTTAAATATTTTCCTGCAATGCAATACAAACCAACTATAAACCATAAAGTAAATATTAATGAAAAAATTCCATAATAGCGAAGTCTTGTAATATGGTATTCAATATCAAATAACCTTTCTGCTACCTGTGTAAAGATAAAGCTAAATGGAATAAGTAATAAAAATAAAGAGCAGATTTCACCTGAAAAAAAATACGTATCAAAAAAAATTTTAGGGAGTGCATATAAAAAAAGAAATGGCAAAAACGGTATCATTATACTACTTAACAATATTTTCAACTGAGGTGATTTATATTTGAAATAGCTTAGTAATAAAATACTAAGAATAATAATCAGGAGAATGAAGAAAAGGACTAACACTACTTCAGAAAGTAAAATGTAATATGCAGGATAGAAAGTGCAAATGCAGCCCAGTGAAAAAGCAATTACAGGGAATATATAGAAGTATTTGATATTGTTCGTAAACAGCCAATTTATTTTTACAAATGAATAATAATCTCTTAAAAAATGTAATAATATAGCTAAACACAATACCATACTACTACGATTTACTATTATCCCAATTCCATTCACTCTACTAGATACTCCGCTGCTTACATAAGCCAAGGAAACAGTTAACATAAAAAAAATAAGTAAGTTAGTAAGCTTTATACTTTTTTGATTAAAATGCAGATATATAGTAATGAATAGAGTTAATAAATAATAACAAACCGGAAATAGTAATAAATAGTAAAACTGATGAGGGATATCTGAATGGTTAATATGTATATCTTTTATTTCTCCATTTGGCTTCATTATGGTTATTTTATCAGCAGTTACTATCATAGATTTATATTTCAACTGATGTAGATGATCTAGCGGCACATCATCTACGCTTAAAATAACATCAGATGGTGAAATATTTCTCCATCCCGTCCATTCTTTGTAGTAAGGTTGCGTTACTCCCCACTCGCCATTCTCTTTTTCTATCTCAATTTCTAATAATGGCCTGCTATAACCCACATATATAAGATAAGAACCAACCATTAAATAGAGCATTATAGCAGGCCAAACTAACTTGCTACTCAACGATTTTATAACCACGATCCACTTTCCAACTCTACTTCACTATTAAACGCATCTAGAATTGCTTTTTGTTCCATAGATGAAACTCCAATTAATGAAGCTTTTTGTGCTTTTAATAGAGAAACTAGTTCTGGGTTATTTTCTAGATATTGAATTACATTCATCATGCATATAACTCCTCATTTCATTAGCTTTTTTAAGTAGTCTTTACCTAATTCGTTTATAGCCACATTTTCAAGATTATCTAATGCTTTAAACTTGTAAACATTTTTCATAGTAATTGCATAACGTATTGCGCCACCATTTGTCAACTCGTTTTCTGTAGCGTTATTATCCAAAAATGCATCTATATCTTCATTATAATAGTCTATAACAGATTTCGAAACATCGTTTTCCTGTGATATAAGATAAATAATAGGCAGTGAGTATCTTTTATTTAGCAAATCATTTTTAGGTCCCCAAACTTTTAAACTTTGAACATCATTTTTAATTTGTTGGATAATACCTATGTATTTCCCATACTCCTCAACATCAGAAGATGTCTCACCTTTTGCAAGTACTTCACCAATTAAGCAACCCATTGCTGTTAAAGAACCTGACTTTTGTTCAATCATTTTTAAATATGATTGCTCATCGCTACAAGTATTAAGTAAATCTAGTTGCTGACCATTTATACTTCGTAATGCATAATCATCAAGTATTTGAATAGCTGCGCTTTTGTGTTCAAAGGAAGTCTCACGTATAGTTCTAGAAACCATCACTAGCATAGCTAAAGCAACATTTAATGATAGTTCAGGTGTTTTAGTCCAACTGTAATCAGAATCCTTGTCCTGCAAGTCATCGATGATATCAAAAGATAAAATTAAAAGTTCAATAGCTGCAGCAACTTTATAGATGTCCTCGTTAAAACAATCTGTAAATGCATCATAATGCAGATAACATAGCTTACCAAATGAATAGCCAACTTCCTTTTTTTCTTCCTTAAAGACTGTTAGCATCGACCGTAGTTCATGACCAATCAATAACTCGTTTTCAATTAGAATATCCAATGCTTCATTAATTTGTACGTCAAGCTCCTGCAATAGTCCTCTCCTCCCTTAAGTATGTTATTAAATAGTATACAGATTAATGGGAAATAATACTAGACTCCAGAATTATAAGGTAATATTTTACATTGTATCATTGAGAAAATACCGCCAAAAAATGGCGGTATTTGTAATAAGCACGCCATTTTTTTTATTAAGAAATAGGATAATATGTGGCGGTGTTATATCATTGACCGCCATTTTTTGGCGTAAACCCACCATTGAAATGGCGCCCTTATCGATGATACGCTTAAATAGGATGAGATCATTTGCATTCTGTCCCTGTAAAATTTTGATTTAATCAAGTTAAAGGGCTCACCGCAAAATATTAGAAAGAGAACTGAGACCATATACCATGTACTGAAGAGTAGGCTAGGAGACTTCTTAGAATTAAAGTTACATTGAAGTGCATTCGGAATAAAAATCTCTTACGTTATCGTGATGGACAGATAGGAATCGTCTAAATGTATTAACAAAGAAATACTCGAAACACAGGGAGTGATTTAAATGAAAAATGACGTAAATGAAAACGTTTTAATACTTACAGCTAAATTCTCCTGTACAATTTCTGTGTCTGAAGAGGAAATCATCATTAAAAAACCATCGAAAGAACAGCAATGTATAGAGCAAATAATTGTTGATGCAGAGCAACAGGCTTATAAAGAAACATTAGCAGAGTATAAAAACAAATCTACATTTTCAAATTTTATTTGCAATATTCCTGGATTTGAGGATACTTTTCAGCAAAAGCTAGACGCTTTTATTGAGCAATATGGAATTATAAGAGTATCTGAAGAAAGTCAGTCTATAACACCTTTAGTAAGTACATTTACCTCTGGATTAAACATACATACACCTATAATCTATACGGTACCAAGCTTTTGTATTATAAATGCTAGAGGCAATTGCTCTAGCACTTCTATTAGAAATGCTGTCGGCTTACCTGTTTATCCATATAATTCAGAAATAGAAATGTCCTCTTTAGAGAAATATAATTCTCCTGTAAAGGAAGCTAATTGGGGACCCAAACATTTTACCGAGATCTCCATTAGTGACAATGGTATTTCTTTTAATTTTACGACAGCATTTCATGCATGGAATAAAGCATCCATTAAGCATTAAGAAATAAAACCGTTTTTTGGGTATGGCACGGTTTTAAAATTTGTGCCTCCCTTCTTCCTAATAACTCTATGTGTCATTTCAATGGTTCTATTCATCGCTTAATTTTTCTCATCTACCAATTATCATATATTTCTATAACCATAACTTCTTTCAGTCTCTCTAGCCATTCTTTCCTTTGCACTCTATCACTTTGTCTAGATATTGTTTTATTTCTACGAGACAGTACGTATTCGTATAAAAAAAGGTGCCTCAAATGGACTTTGAGACACCTTTAAATTATTAACCTTTTACATAATAAACTTCTTGTCCGCTTTCGATGATGTGATCAGGCTTCGGTTTACCAGCATTTGCTTTATGACCAGCAATATGTTCCGGGCTCTTCTCCCAATTTTTCCATGCTTCTTCTGATTCCCAACGAACCACAATTAACACTTCTTCATCACCACGTCGTACTTTTTTCAAAAGTACTTGCTTATCAATAAAGCCTGGCTGTTGTTCAAGTAATGTTGGACCATCTTTTTTAGCACCAAAACGTTCAACTACTTTATCGGAATTCCCTTCCGTAACGACAATACGTTTAATTTGTACAAACATATTATTTAAACGCCTTTAAAATGTCATCAGCTTTTTGAGTTTCAGAAGTTAAACCGCCACCAGATAAATACCAAACTTGTGGATCTAAATAGAAGATTTTACCGTTTTTCGCAGCGTTAGTAGCACTAACGATTTCGTTTTCAATTGCAGCTTTTGTACCAGACTCACCTTCTGGAGTTACAGCAGCATCACGGTCAACTACGAATAAAACATCTGGGTTTGTATCACGTACATATTCAAATGATGCGTTTGAACCGTGTGTAGAAGCTTCAATTTTTTCATCAGCAGCTTTTACACCATAAACATCATGAATTACACCGAAACGTGAACCAGGACCATATGCAGATAGTGCACCTTCAGAACCTAGTACGATTAAAGCTTTTTCTTTAGCTGAAGCTGTTGCCGCTTTAACTTCCTCTACTTTTGCTTCGTAAGCAGCAAATGCATCAGCAGCTTCTTTCTCTTTACCAAAGATCTTACCAGCTAATTCAACGTTAGCTTTGAAAGATGGCATGAAATCTTTTGCATCTACACCTACGAATACTGTCGGTGCAATTTTAGATAACTCATCATAAGCTGCTGCTTGACGACCAGAGATGAAAATAATATCTGGGTTCATTTCAGAGATTGCTTCAAAATCAGGTTCTTTTAAAGCACCAATATTTACGTAAGATTTATCAGCATATTTGCTTAAATACTTTGGAACTGATTTTTGTGGAACACCTGCAACTTTAACATCTAAAGCATCTAAAGTATCAAGGAAACCATAGTCAAATACAACAACTTTTTCTGGCATTTTATCAAGAGTTACTTCTTTAAATGTATTTTCATCTTGTGTGCTACCTGGAATTGTAATTGGATAAGCTGTAGCTTCTTCCTTTTGCGTCTCAGAAGGTTTGTTATCAGTTGAAGAATCTTTCTCTTCTTTTTTTGCTTCGTCCTTAGAACCGCAAGCAGCTAATACTAATAGCATCATAGCCATTAATACAGTTAGTAATTTCCAATTTTTCATTGTAAAATTGCTCCTTTAAATTTAATTTATAGTTAATAGATGGTTGTCCCATCTTTACTATTTCTAAGAGTTGAAATACACACAAATGCGACATCCATTTTGTTCTTGAACAGGAATATCCATATCGTAGATTTCTTTAAGTGCATCAGGGTTGATAATGTCATTTGTTGGGCCATCTTTGACAACACGACCATTTTTTAATGCAACAATATGATCAGAGTAGACGGAAGCAAAGTTAATATCGTGTAATACGATGACAACCGTTTTCCCTAACTCATCCACGAGCTTACGCAAAATTTTCATGATTTGCACAGAGTGCTTCATGTCTAAATTGTTGAGCGGCTCATCAAGCAAAATATAGTCTGTATCCTGTGCAATAACCATTGCGATAAATGCACGTTGACGTTGCCCGCCGGATAATTCATCCAAATAATTGTGTTGAATTTCCTCTAAATTCATATATTGAATTGCTTCATCTACTTTTAGTTCATCCTCAGGCTTTAAATTACCTTTTGAATACGGGAATCGCCCGAATGAAACAAGCTCACGAATTGTTAAACGTACATTCATATAGTTAGACTGCTTTAAAATAGATACTCGCTTTGCAAAATCATCTGATTTCCAACGACGTACATCTGACTTGTCGAGTAATACTTCTCCAGTATCTGCATTAAGTAAACGGCTTACCATTGAAAGCAATGTTGATTTACCTGCACCATTTGGTCCAATAAAAGATGTTATTTTCCCTGGTACAACGTCGACACTGACATCTTGAATGACCGGTTTTTTCCCAAAGTACTTGGAGAGTTCTTTTACTTGGATCATCCTGCTGACCTACTTTCCTTCAATAATAAGTAGATGAAGTATACGCCACCTACGAAGTTTATAATAACGCTCAGGGTTGTATCGAAGTTAAATATACGTTCGACCATCCACTGTCCACCGACTAAAGCTACAATACTCATTACACAAGAACCTATGATAATTACAGAGTGCTTGTACGTCTTGAAATATTGATACGATAAATTTGCTACGATTAAGCCAAAAAACGTAATAGGCCCAACTAGAGCTGTAGAAACGGCTATTAACACCGAAGATAATATGAGCATACGTTGTACAAGCTTATCATATGGTACCCCTAGGTTAATGGCTGTATCCCGACCAAGAGACATTACATCTAGTTGGTTCATATGACGCCAGCCATAAATAAAAGTAATGATGATGACAACAGCTGCAAGCCATACTAAATCCGAATTGACATTGTTGAAACTTGCAAACATTTTACTTTGTAAGCTTAAAAATTCATTCGGATCTATTAAAACTTGGAAGAACGTAGTTACGCTTCCTAAAAACGTTCCGACAATCATACCGACAAGCAGTAAGAAATAAATCGGACGCTTACCTTCCTTGAATAATACACGATAAAAAATTAACGCAAAGATAACCATAGCTGAAACAGCTAGTAAGAAATTGTATTTGGCATTAATAACGAATATCGACATAGAGCCAAAGAAGTAAAAGATGAACGTTTGAACCATCATATATAATGCATCAAGTCCCATCACACTTGGCGTTAAAATACGGTTATGTGTAATCGTTTGGAAAACCACCGTCGAATAAGCAATCGCAATTCCGGTTAACGACATAGCAAACACTTTAATGAGACGGCGTGGGAACGCATAATGAAAGTTACCATTAAGTCCATAAAATACATACAGCAAAATAGATGCTACAGCCAAACCTAGTAAAATCAACATTTTTGTACGGTTACGCATATGCTTTCCCCCTAAATAACATAATTAGGAAGATTGCACTTCCGATGACACCGACAGTCATACTAATCGGAATTTCATAAGGGAAAATCAGTACACGCCCTATAATGTCGCAGAATAACAAGAACGACATTCCTAGTAGTGCGGTATGAGGCAATGTCTTAGCGAGATTATCCCCTTTGAACAGCGAAATTATATTTGGAATGATTAAACCAAGAAACGGTATCACACCAACTGTCAGTACTACCGTTGTCGAAATAAGTGCTACTAACACTAAACCTAGATTCACAATGAATTTATAGGAAAGACCTAGATTTTTTGCAAAATCCTCACCCATTCCTGCCACTGTAAAGCGGTTCGCATAAATGTAAGCTAATATAAGCACGGGTACACTTATGTATAAAAGCTCATAACGACCTTTCATCATTAATGAGAAATCTCCTTGTAACCACGCAGAAATGTTTTGGATAATATCCGCTTTATACGCAAAGAACGTTGTAATTGACGAAAGGATATTCCCAAACATTAAGCCAATAAGCGGTATAAAGATCGCATCTTTAAACTTGATTCGATTTAATATTTGCATAAACAATAATGTGCCGGCTAAAGCAAATAGGAAAGCGAAGGAAATTTTTTGAAAATACGTGACGTTTGTGAAAAACATCATCGAAATTAGAACCCCCAACTTTGTAGCATCTAATGTACCTGCTGTCGTTGGTGACACGAACTTATTCCTACTTAAGCTTTGCATAATTAAACCAGCAATACTCATACCTGCACCTGCTAACAAAATTGCTACAAGTCTCGGTATACGACTAATCATAAATAGTCTAGT
>Ga0209676_1000532_pt1 | contig 59471 bp, 46 predicted proteins | sample AraplaCvi_mLB_r2_FD_184282 | JGI IMG/M metagenome (GOLD analysis project Ga0209676, IMG submission 184282) | Arabidopsis root microbial communities from North Carolina, USA - plate scrape MF_Cvi_mLB_r2 (SPAdes) (version 2) | ecosystem: Host-associated > Plants > Roots > Endosphere | place: USA... | reverse complement strand
AGCGGCACATAGGCGCCACCGGCCTTCACGATACCCAGCAGGCCGACGACCATCTCCAGGCTGCGCTCCATGGCGATGCCCACCAGCACATCCGGGCCCACGCCCTGCTCGCGCAGCTTGTGCGCCAGCTGGTTGCTACGGCGGTTTAGCTCGGCATAGCTCAGGGTCTGCTCGCCAAACACTAGCGCCGGGGCGTCCGGGGTGGCGAACACCTGGGCTTCGATCAGCTGATGAATACTGCGCTCGTCCGGGTACGCTGCCTGGGTTTCGTTCCAGGCTTCGACCATCTGTTGCTGTTCTGGCAGCCCCAGCATTGGCAGCTCGCCCACCACCGGGTCAGCATTCCTCACCAGCGCCTGCAGCAGGTTGGCAAAGTAGCCTGCCAGGCGGCCAATGGTCTGGTCGCTCCACAGCGCACGGTCGTGGCTGTACTGCATCGACAGCGTCGTGCCCAGTTCCACCACCAGGGTCAGCGGGTAGTTGGTCTGTTCCTGCACGGCCACGTCGCCGAAGCGCAGGCCACCGGGCGCGCCCTGTTGCAACGCCTCGGCCACCGGGTAGTTCTCGAACACCAGGATGCTGTCGAACAAGGCGTCACCGCCCTGCCCCGCCCAGCGCTGCACATCGTACAACGGAGTGTGCTCGAACTCGCGCACGGCCAGGTTGCCGGCCTGCACCTGGCCGATCCACTCGGCCACGGTCTGTTCGGCACGCGGTGCGCCGATCACCGGCAAGGTGTTGATGAACAGGCCGATCTGCTCCTCCACCCCCGGCAGGTCTGCCGGGCGCCCGGCGACCGTGGCGCCGAAGCACACGCTGGCCTGGCCGGTGCAGCGCTGCAACAGCAACAGCCAGGCCGATTGCACCAGGGTGTTGACCGTGACCCGGTTGGCCCGGGCGAAGGCTTCGATGCGTGCGGTCTGTTCACGGTCGAAGACCAGGCGGTGATCGCCATGGCCGCTGCCGTTTGCGCCTGCGCTGCCGGCGATGGCCTGGGCCAGACGTGTCGGCTCGTCCAGGGCCGCAAGCTGGCCTTTCCAGAAGGCTTCGGCAACGGCTGCGTCCTGGCCCTGCAACCAGGCGATGTAGTCGCGGTAGTGGGTGGCCTGGGCCTGCGGTGCCAGGCCGGCATAGCGCTGCAGCACTTCGCCCAACAGGCGCGAGGTGCTCCAACCATCCATGAGGATGTGGTGGTTGGTGTAGATCAGGTGGTGGCGAGCATCGCCCGTGCGCACCAGTACCAGGCGCAGCAGCGGCGCGGCAGACAGGTCGAAGCCGTGCTGGCGCTCACCCTCGGCCAGGGCCTGCAATGCCTGCTCCAGTGCCGGCTGGCCACGCCAGTCGTGCTCGCTGCACGGCAGTTCGACGGCCTTGCGTACCACCTGCACGGCCTGCTCCAGTTCGCCTTGCAGGATGAAACCGCTGCGCAGGATGTCGTGGGCATCGAGCGTGGCCTGCCAGGCCTGCCGGAAACGCTGCACATCCAGCCCGTCCACATCCACGCGCAGCTGGTTGATGTAGTTGCCGGCCTGCTGGTCGTAAAGGGTGTGGAATAGCATGCCCTGCTGCATCGGTGACAGCGGGTATACGTCGGCGATCTGGCCCGCCGCCAGCGGCAGGCTGTCCAGTTGCGCCTGGGTCAGTGCGGCCAATGGGAAGTCCGACGGTGTCACGCCCAGGTGGCGGCCATCGCAGCAGTGCTCGACCAGCTCTGCCAAGGCCTGCTCGTAGGCCTGGGCCAGCCTTTCGATGGTCGCCGGGTGGTGAACGTCGGCACTGTAGGTCCACTCCAGGAACAGCTCGCCGCCATACACTTGACCGGTGATGCTCAGCCAGTTGCCCAGCTGTGCGCCGGCACACTGGGTACGGCCTGCGCTTTCCGCGCTCGGGGTGAACAGGGCGCCGGCCTCGGCATCGAAGCTGGCATCGAACTGGCCCAGGTAGTTGAAGGTGACACGGGCCTGGGCAGCACGCTCGAGCCGGTCACGCACTTCAGCATCGCCGAAGTAACGCAGCAAGCCGTAGCCGAGGCCTTTGTCCGGCACCGCGCGCAGTTGCTCCTTGATCGCCTTGATCGACTGGCCAAGGTCGTGGCCGGGGGTGAGGCACACCGGGAACAGGCTGGTGAACCAGCCCACGGTGCGGCTGAGGTCGAGGTCGTCGAACAGGTCTTCGCGGCCATGGCCCTCCAGCTGGACCAGCAGGTTGTCCTGCGCACTCCACTGGCACAGGGTGCGCGCCAGCGCGGTCAGCAGCAGGTCGTTGATCTGCGTGCGGTAGGCCGCCGGGGCCTGTTTCAGCAGCTTGGCAGTGCGCGCGGCATCCAGCCGCGTGGCGGCGGTACGGGCATGGGTGTTGGCCAGGCTGCCCTGCGGGTTGTCCCGCGGCAGTTCGCCGGGGTCGCCGGCCAGCGCCTGCAGCCAGTAGTCGCGCTGTGCTTGCAGCGCCGGGCTGCCGGCATGGCTGACCAGGCGCTCGGCCCAGGTTTTTACCGAGGTGGTCTTGGCGGGCAGGCTCACGGCCTGGCCGTTCAGCAATTGGCGGTAGGCCGCTTGCAGGTCTTCCAGCAACACCCGCCACGACACACCGTCGACCACCAGGTGATGGACCACCAGCAGCAGGCGCTGCTGGCCATCGGCGAAATCGAACAGTTCGGCACGCAGCAGCGGCCCGTGCTCCAGGTTCAGGCTGGCCTGCACCTGGTTGCCGGCGGCGTCCAGTTCACTCAGTGCGGCCAGGTTGCGCTGGCGCAGCAGGGGTGCATTGTCCAGCGCCTGGAAGCGCGCCTGCCACTGGTTATCGCTACGGGTGAAACGCAGGCGCAGGGCATCGTGCTGCTCGACCACGGCACGCAGGGCTGCCTCCAGATGCTGCACCTGCACCGGGCTGGCCGGCTTGAGCAGCACCGACTGGTTCCAATGCGCCGGCTGGGCGATCTCCATCTCGAAGAACCGCGCCGGCGCTGGCAACAACCCTGCCTCGCCGCTGACAGCGGTGTCCACGGCGGCTACCGCTGGCTTCGTTTCGATGCGCTTGGCCACCTGGGCCAGCTGGGCGATGGTCTGTTGTTCGAACAGCTGCTTGGGGGTGATCCTGATGCCCTGGCGTTTGGCCCGGGCGATGATCTGCAGGCTGAGGATCGAGTCGCCGCCCAGTTCGAAGAAGTTGTCGCTGCTGCCGACCTGCTCCAGCTTGAGCACATCGGCCCACACCGCGGCCAGTTTTTCCTCGATTTCACCTTGCGGCGCCACATAGCCACGGCTGACAGCGCCCGGTAACGGCAATTCGCGCTTGTCGAGCTTGCCGTTGGCGGTCAGTGGCAGGCGCTCCAGCAACAGTATCTGCGCCGGCACCATGTAGTCCGGCAGGCGTGCCTGCAATTGCGCCTGCAGCTGCTGCACGGTCACACCCGCATCGACCACCCCGTAGGCCACCAGTTGCAAGCGCTCGGCGTCACCCTCCAGTGGCAAGGCCAACACCACGGCCTCGCTGACACCGGGCAGGCCAGCCAGCACCCGGCCGACTTCACCCGGTTCCACGCGATAGCCACGAATCTTCACCTGGTCGTCGGCACGGCCGATGAATTCGATCAGGCCATCGGCCGTCAGCCGCGCGCGGTCGCCGGTGCGGTACAAGCGGGCACCACCCTCGGTCGGCACGAAGCGTTCGGCGGTCAGGGCCGGCTGGCCCAGGTAACCCTGGGCGACGCCTTGCCCGCCCAGGTAAAGCTCACCGGGCACCTGCGCCGCCAACGGGTTGAGGTAGCCATCCAGCACCTGGGCGCAGGCGTTGCCCAGCGGGCGACCGACCGGCACCGTGCGGCAGCCTGGCAGCGGCTGCCCCGGCTCGAAGGTGAGCACGCCGACCGTGGTTTCGGTCGGGCCGTAGTGGTTGATGACCCGGCAGGCCGGGCGCAGTTCGCGGATTTTTTCCAACAGGCCCCAGCTGCAGGCCTCTCCACCCAGGATCAGCGCCTCGGCGGGCAGCACATCGGCGGCGCGGGCCGCCTGCAACAAGCCCTGCAGGTGGCTCGGCACCAGCTTGAGCACGCTGACCTGGTGCTGCGCCATGTAGCTGGCGAAGCCATCCGGGTCGAACGCCAGTTCCTGTGGCAGCAGGTGCAGCAGGCGGCCAGAGGCCAGGGCGCCGAACAGCACGGTGTGGCCCAGGTCGGCCGCGGTGGTGGAGACCATCGCCATGCTGGCCTCGGCCGGCAGTTGCAGGCGTTCCAGCACCGCCTGGGTGTAGCTGGCCAGCGCCCCATGGCTGACCACCACGCCTTTCGGCTGGCCGGTAGAGCCCGAGGTGTAGATTAGATAGGCCGGTTGTTCGGCGGCGATGGCCACCTCGACCGGGCTGTCGCTGCAGGTTGCCCAGGCGGTGTGATCGCAGGCAATCAGCTGCACGCCGTCCAGGCCGGCGAAGCGCTGGTCGCCCGGCTCATGCAGCAGTACGGCGGCGCCACTGTCGGCCATCAGTTGTTGCAGGCGCTCCTGCGGCTGCTGGGTGTCCAGCGGCAGATAGGCAGCGCCGGTCTTGAGCACCGCGAGCAAGGCGCCGACCCACTCGATGGAGCGCGGCAGGCACAGGGCAACGACGCTGCCGGCACCGACGCCGCGCTGGCGCAGGTAGGCGGCCAGGCGATTGGACGCTGCCTCCAGCCCGGCCTGGGTCATGAACCGGTCACCGGCACGCACGCCGCCGTGGGCCTGGCCTTGCGCCATGGCCTGACGCCACAGGGCGAGGACGTCGCCGTGCGGGTAGGCCTGCGTGGTCGCTGGCAGCAACGTCGCCACCTGCGGGCAGTCGACGATTGCCTGCTGCGGGTCGCGGATCAGCGCATCCAGCACCTGCCGTAGCGAAGCGGCCATGCGTTCGATGGTGGCCTGTTCGAACAGGTCGGTGGCGTAGGTGAAGTAGCCTTCGATGCCGTCAGCCTTGTCGGAAAAGTCGAACGCCAGGTCGAAGCGGGCATCGCCGCCGTCACGGGCAAAGCCTTCCACCTCCAGCGCGCCCAGGCGTTTGCGGCCTGCATCGCTGGCGGCCACGTGCTGGTTGATCTTGAACTGGAACAGCGGGTTGTGGGCCAGGTTGCGCTCGGGCAGCAAGGCATCGACCAGATGCTCGAACGGCAGTTCCTGATGCGACTGGGCGCCGCCGATCACATCCTTCACGTGTTCCAGCAATGCGGCAAAGGTGGCGCGCTCGTCCACCTGCACACGCAACACCTGGGTGTTGATGAAGAAGCCGATCAGGCCTTCCAGCTCCTTGCGGTTGCGCCCGGCGTTCGGGGCGCCAATGCGGATGTCGGCCTGGCCGCTGTAGCGCGACAGCACCACCGCCATGGCCGCCAGTACCAGCACGAACAACGTGTGGCCACCCTTGCGCGCCTGGCTGCGCAGGGCCTCGGCCTGCTGGGCACTGATGTCCACGCGCACCACCGCGCCACGCTGGCTGGGGGTGGCCGGGCGCTCGAAGTCCAGCGGCAGGCTCAGCACCGGCTGCTGGTCGCCCAGCTGGGCCTGCCAGTAGGCCAGCTGGCGCTGCGCTTCACCGGCCTCGAGCCAGGCGCGCTGCCAGATGGCATAGTCGGCGTACTGGATCGGCAACGCCGGCAACTCGGCCTGCCGGCCTTCGGCCAGGGCGCTGTACAGCTGGATGAACTCCTGTACCAGCACATCGCTGGACCAGCCGTCGGAGATGATGTGGTGCATGCTCAGCGCCAGCACGTGGTGATCGGCGGCCACGCACAGCAGGGTCACCCGCAGCAGCGGACCGGTCAGCAGGTCGAAGGGCTGCTTGAGGGCGGCGTCCACGGCCACGCTTAGCGCGGCCTCATCGGCGGCACCGTCGAACCTCACCAGCTCCAGCGCCAGCGGGCAGTGCTCAAGGATTTCCTGGTAGAACTCGCCCTCCTCCGAAGCGAAACGCGTGCGCAGCGACTCGTGGCGTTGCACCAGCGCATCCAGCGCCTGTTGCAGCACCACCCTGTCCAGCGCGCCTTTCAGGCGTACCGCCATCGGCACGTTGTAGGCCGGGCTGTCGGGCTCCAGCTGCCAGAGAAACAGCAGGCGCTGCTGGGCGTACGACAGCGGGATACGCGCCAGGCCCTGGCGCGCGGGCACGATGGGCAGCAGGCGGAAGCTCTGCCCGCTGGCCTGCATCTTTTCCAGGATCTGCTGGCGTTGTTCCACGGGGAGGCCAACGAAACGTTGGGCGATGCGTTGTGCGGCAGTGAGTTCCATGTCAGGCCTCTGTGAATGCATTCATCATTTGTTCGATATCGCTCAGGCCGTCGTCGGAGAGCGACAGGCCCTGCTCGTCCAGCGCCTGGGCGAACGCGCGCAGTTCGGGGTGGCTGAAGATCAGCCGCAGGGGGATGTCCAGCCCCAGCTCGACGTTGATCCGCGACACGGCCTGGGCCGCCAGCAAGGAGTGGCCGCCCAGTTCGAAGAAGTTGTCGTTCAGGCCGACCCGGGCAACGTTGAGCAATTGCGCCCAGATGCCCGCCAGTTGCTGCTGCCGCTCGGTCTGCGGCGCCTGGTAGTCATGCTGTGGCAGGTTCGGGTCGGGCAGTGGCAGGGCCTTGCGGTCGAGTTTGCCGCTGGGGGTCAGCGGCATGCTCGGCAGGGTCACCAGGTAGGTCGGGACCATGTAGTCCGGCAGGCTGGCCTTGAGGTACTGCTTCAGGGCCTGGCGCAGATCACCGCGGTAGCCTTCGGCCGGCACCGCGTAGGCGCACAGCTGCTTGCCGCTGGACAGGTCGATGGCCAGCACGGTGGCTTCGCGGACGTCCGGGTGCGCCCGCAGGTACTGCTCGATCTCGCCCAGTTCGATACGGAAGCCGCGCACCTTCACCTGGTGGTCGACCCGGCCGCGATAGGCCAGCTGGCCGTTTTCGTCGTAACAGCCAAGGTCGCCGGTGCGGTACAGGCGGCCACCGCCAACCGGGTCGAACGGGTCGGGGATGAAACGCTCGGCGGTGAGTGACGGCCGCTGGTGATAACCGCGCGCCAGGCACCCTACCCCGCCGATGAACAGCTCGCCGGGCACGCCCACCGGTGTCGGCGCCAAGCCATCGTCCAGGGCATGCAAGGTACGCCCCGGCAGGGCACGGCCGATCGGCACGCCACCCTGGCTGATCTGCTCCACGGTCATCTGCGAGCAGTCGTAGGTGGTGGCGACCACGGTGGCTTCGGTCGGGCCGTAGGTGTTCAGCAGGCGCACCGCTGGCGGGCCATCGGCCAGCCAGGCGCGCAGGGCATCTTCCGGCACCGCCTCACCGCCGACGTGAATCTGCTTCAGCCGGCCATAGGCCTCGGGGGCCCGGCGCTCCAGCGCCAGCAGGCGCCAGTAGGCCGCCGGCAAGTCAGCCACGGTCACGCCGTGGCGGTTGATCGCGTCCAGCAGGGTGGTGGTGTCCCACAGCCGTAGGTCGCGCAGCACCACACAGGCACCGTGGGCCAGCGGCGGGAAGAACTGCTCGACGAAGCCGTCGAAGCTGACGGTGGCGAACTGCAGCACTCGATCATCCGGGCTCAGGCGCGAATAGGCGCCGGCCACCTGGCAGAACAGCGAGAGGGCCTGGTGGTTGATGGCCACGCCCTTGGGCATGCCGGTGGAGCCGGAGGTGTAGATGACATAGGCGAGGTTGTGCGGTGCAGCCAGGTTGGCCAGCGGCTCGGCAGGCCAGCCGTGCAGCCACTCGGTGCCCGGTTCCAGTACCACGCAGGGCAGTTGCTTGCCCGGTTGCAGGCGCTCACGCGACGGCGCGTCGGCCAGCAGCAGGCCGATGTTGCTGTCCTCGACCATGTAGGCCAGACGCTCTTGCGGGTAGTCCGGGTCCAGCGGCACGTAGGCGCCACCTGCCTTGTGAATGGCGATCAGCGCCAGGGCCATGCCCAGGCCGCGCTCGACGGCCACGCCGACCAGGCGGTCCGGCCCCACGCCCAGCGCCCGCAGGCGGTGGGCCAGCTGGTTGCTGCTGCGGTCCAGTTCGGCGTAGGTCATCTGCTGGTCGTCGAAGATCAGCGCGATAGCGTCTGGACGTTCGCGCGCCTGGCACGCCAGCAGCTGGTGCGCGCACAGGCCGCTGGTGGTTTGCGGCGCGGGGTTCCAACCGTGGGTCAGCTGCTGGCGTTCGGCGCTGCCAAGGAAGTCCAGCTCGCCGATGCAGCGCTGCGGTTCGGCACAGATGGCTTCCAGCAGCACCTGCCAGTGGCCGGCCATGCGCTCGATGCGTGCTGCGCCGAACAAGTCGGTGGAGTAGTTGAACGAGGCGGTCACGCCATCGGCACGTTCCAGCGTGTTGAGCGAGATGTCGTACTGCGCGCCCGGCTCCAGCAGGTCCACTTCCTTGACCTGCAGGCCATGCAGGGCATCGCTGGACACCTGCTCGCCAAGGTCGCGCAGGTGGTTGTACAGCACCTGGAAGAACGGGTTCACGCCCTGGTCGCGGTCCGGGTACAGCGCTTCGGCCACCTCCAGGAACGGCACATCCTTGTTGGCCTGGGCCTGCAAGGTGGTTTCCTTGATCGCCGCCAGCAATTGCGGGAACGGCTGGCTGCCATCGACGCTGATGCGGGCCACCACCACGTTGATGAAGAAGCCGATCAGCCCCTCCAGCTCCAGGCGGTTGCGGTTGGTGACCGGCACGCCGATGTTGAGCGTGCCCTTGCGGCTGTAGCGCGACAGCACGATGGCATAGGCCGCCAGGAACACGTGGAACAGCGTGGTGTTGGATGCCACCGCCAGTGCCCGCAGGCGCTCGGTGAGGGCCTGTGGCAGGCGCACATCGAAACGGCTGCCCTGGTAGCTTTTGACCTGCGGGCGGATGCGGTCGGCAGGCAGCTCCAGCACTTCGAAGTCGTCTTCCAGGCGCGCTTTCCAGTAGCCGATCTGCGCCTGCATCTGCCCCTCGGCCAGCCACTTGCGCTGCCAGGCGGCGAAATCGGCGTATTGCACCGGCAGCGGTTCGAGGGTATGCGCCTGGCCCGTGGCAGCGGCGTTGTAGGCGGCGGCGAACTCGCGCACCAGCAGGCTCATCGACCAGCCATCGGAAACGATATGGTGCAAGGTCAAGGACAGCAGGTGCTCCTGCGCATGCACCTTGAACAGCCGGGCGCGCAGCAACGGGCCGCGCTCCAGGTCGAACGGGACAAACGCTTCGGCTTCCAGTTTGCGCATCTGCGCGGCGTGGTCCTGGCCGCCGAGGTCTTCGAAACCGATCGGGACCGTGGCGGCCGGCAAGATGCGCTGCCAGGGCAGGCCGTCGGCTTCGACGAACACCGTGCGCAACGATTCATGGCGGGCCACCAGGGCATCCAGTGCGGCCTGCACGGCGGCGCGGTCGAGGTGGCCCTGCATGCGCACGGCCATCGGTGTGTTGTAGGCCAGGCTTTCGGGGTTGAGCTTCCAGAACAGCCACTGCCGGTTCTGCGAGCGGGACACCGGCAAAGGTTGCTGGCGGTCGAGGATTTCGATGTCCAGGCCTGCGCCCTGCTCGCCTTCGGCCACTGCCTGGGCGAAGGCCTGCAGGTCGACGGTATCGAACAGGGTGCGCAGCGGGATATCCACGCCCAGTTGCTTGCGTATCCGCGATACCGCCTGGGTGGCCAGCAGCGAATGGCCGCCAAGGGCAAAGAAATTGTCGCCCAGGCCCACCTGCGGTACTTGCAGGACTTGCGCCCAGATCTGTGCCAATTGCGTTTGCAGCGGGGTCTGCGGCGCCTGATAGGCCACCTGGGTGGCGACGGGTTCCGGCAGCGCCTTGACATCGACCTTGCCGTTGACTGTGACCGGCAGGTGTTCCAGCACCATCAGGTGGGTCGGCACCATGTGCTCGGGCAGCAGGCCTTTGAGGGTGGTGCGGATCGACTCTTGCCAGGCCAAACTGTCGGCGGGCATCTCGCTGGGCACCAGCCAGGCAGCCAGTTGCAGTTGCGGCGCCTGGCCATGCACGCGGACCAGGGCGTTGGCGACGCCGTCCAGCGCACGTAGCTGGTTTTCGATTTCGGCCAGCTCGACGCGGTAGCCACGGATTTTTACCTGGCCATCCATGCGCCCGGCGAATTGCAGGTCGCTGCCCTGGCGCACCCAGTCACCGCTGCGGTACAGGCGCTGGCCGTGGCTGCCGCCCGGGTCGGGGACGAAGCGCTCGGCAGTGAGTGCCGGGCGGTTCAGGTAGCCACGGGCCAGGCCGGCGCCGCCGATGTACAGCTCGCCCTTGGCCTTGACCGGCAGGGGTTGCAGGCAGTGGTCGAGCACCGCGACGCGGGTGTTGGCCAGGGGCTGGCCGAGGCTGGCCTGCCCGTTCAGCTCGGCGACCAGCACGCCGACTGTGGTCTCGGTCGGGCCGTAGTGGTTGAACACCTTGAGCGCCGGGGCCAGGTTACGAACCTTGCCCAGCAGGCCAGGGCTGATGGCCTCGCCGCCGAGCACCAGGCACTGGGCCGGCAGCGCCGAGCGGCCAGCCACCAACATGGCCTCCAGGTGCGACGGCACGATCTTCAGCGCATCTACCTGGTGCTCGGCCAGGTAGGCGGCGAAGCCTTCGGCATCCAGCACCTGCTCGCGTAGCAGCAAATGCAAGGTGTGGCCGCCGCACAGGGCGCCGAACAGCATGGTGTGGCCAAGGTCGGCAGCCGGGGTCGAGACCTGGGCCATGCTGCGGATGCGCTCGACCGGCAGGCGCGCGGTGATGCCGTCGACGTAGTTGGCCAGGGCGCCGTGGCTGATCGCCACGCCCTTGGGCTGGCCGGTGGTGCCGGAGGTGTAGATCACATAGGCCAGGTTGGCCGGTGCCGGAGCGGCGCGTGTGGCGCGCCCGTTACCGGCTTGCGCCCAGTTGAGGTGCTGCACACTTGCCGGCAATTCGGCCTGCCAGTTGCCGGGGGCCAGCACCAGGCGCGTGCCGCTGTCCGCGAGCATGTAGGCCAGGCGTTCAGCCGGTTGCTCGGGCTCCAGCGGCAGGTATGCGCCGCCGGCCTTGAGCACACCAAGGATACTGGCGAGCATGTTGACGCTGCGGTCGGCCAGTACGCCGACCAGCGAGTCCGGCCCCACGCCGGCTTCGGCCAGCCGGCCGGCGATGGCCTCGGCGCGGGCATCGAGCTCGGCGAAGCTGGCCTGCTCGCCGGCAGCCATCACCGCGATACGCTCAGGGTGACGGCGGGCCGCAGCAGCAAAGCGCTCCTGCACCATGGGCACTTCGTTAGCCGGCGCTGCTACGCCAATGGCTGTGGCCAGGCCCGGCAATGCCAGCTCGCCTACGGCGCCCGCCGTTTCGGCGGCCAGCGCTTGCACCAGGGTCATCCACTGCTCACCGAGGGTTTCGACGGTAGCCGCATCGAATACATCGGTCGCATAGGTGAACGCGGCGTGCAACTGCCCCGCTCGCTCATGGGTATCCAGCGCCAGGTCGAAACGTGCGCTGCGCTTTTCCAGGGCAATCGGAGCCAGGCTCAGGCCGGAGCGGGTCTCGATGGCCTGCACATCCGCCACCTGCGCCTGGTGGTTGAACAGCACGCGGAACAGCGGGCTGTCGCTGCTGCGCGGCAGGTCCAGGGCCTCGACCAGTTGCTCGAACGGCAGGTCCTGGTGGCTTTGCGCGCCCACGGCGGTTTCGCGCACGCGCTGGAGCAGGCCGGTGATGTCCAGCAGTGGGTCGATTTCGGTGTGCAGTACCAGGGTGTTGATGAAGCAGCCGATCAGCCCTTGGCTTTCGGCGCGGTTGCGGTTGGCGATGGGCACGCCGACACGGATCGCCGACTGGCCGCTGTAGCGCTGCAGCAGCAGTTTGAAGGCTGCCAGCAGGACCATGAACAGGGTGACGTTGTGCTTGCGGGCCACACCGCGCAGGCGTTCGGCGACATCGGCGGCGATCGGGAATTCGTGGCGAGCGCCGCGGTAGCTGGGGCGGCCCTGACGGGTGCGGTCCAGTGGCAACTCCAGCGGCGAATGGTCGTCGCCCAGGCGCGCCTGCCAGTAGGCCAGTTGGCGTTCCTGTTCTCCGGCCTCGAGCCAGCTGCGCTGCCACAGGGCGTAGTCGCGGTACTGGATCGGCAACGGTTCCAGGCGGGCTTCGCTGCCGGCCACGGCGGCGTCGTAGAGGTGCAGGAATTCGTCGATCAGCACATTCATCGACCAGCCGTCGGCAACGATGTGGTGCAGGGTCAGCAGCAGCACGTGGTCCTGCGCCGCCAGTTGCAGCAGGCGCACGCGCAGCAGCGGGCCGCTGGCCAGGTCGAAGGGGGCCAGGGCTTCGGCTTCGGCGATGGTTTCGATGGCGGCCTGGCGGGCGTCCTCGTCCAGATGGGTCAGGGCATCCTGATGCAGTTTTAACGGGGCGGCGCTGGCATCGACCTGCTGGCGCACGTCGTCGCCGTCGGCGACAAAGCGGGTGCGCAGGGTTTCGTGGCGGGCCACCAGGGCATCGAAGGCGTGCTGCAGGGCGGCGAGGTCCAGCGGGCCATGCAGGCGCACGGCCATGGGCAGGTTGTATGCCGCGCCCTGCGGGTCGAGCTGCCAGAGGAACCACATGCGCCGCTGGGCGTACGACAACTGGTCACGCTCGGCCAGCTCTACCCCGGGCGCAATCGGCAGCACGGAAAAATCCATGCCCTCGCCCTGCAGCGCCTTGAGGAACAGGCGGCGCTTGTCGGGGCTGAGTTCGATGAAGCGGCGGGCGAGCTTGAGCGTTTGGTCGGCATTCATGTCGAGCGGAGTCCTGGCAGTCGAGCGGTAACTGTCAGACGAAGGTGTGGGGGGCTGATTTAGTGGCGCCAACCTTAGGCCCAGCACCATCCCTGTGGGAGCGGGCGTTCCCGCGAATCAGGCGACGCGGTGTATGGCACCGGCTGCGCCGGTGATCGCCGGCAAGCCAGCTCCCACACCGCCCGCGCAGGTTTCAAGGTCTCTGAGCAAGGCTCATAGCCGCTACAGGGATGGCGCCAGCCAGGACGGGACGCTATCCCCGTGGGAGATTGCCCAGCCCTAGGGCTGCGCTGTCGCCCAGCGAACAATGTTCGAGAGCGTGTCACCTTCCCTTTTGGGAGCGGGCATGCCCGCGAAGAGGCCGGCATCGCCATCAATGAAATCACGTAGTCCAAATCTCTATCCCTTGTAGGACTCTTCCTAAACCCTCTCCACCCCCAAAATACCCGCCAACAGCCTGCTAGGTTCCTGGCTTCCACCTGACAAAGAGGCGAGCCATGAGCATGCGCATGAACATCTTCGGCCGATATCAAGGCCTGGACGGCGACGAAACCACCACAGGTGCCATCTGTATTGCCAGCCAGGCCAGGGGCCGCGTGCATGGCCACAACTGGCTGCTTCAAGGCGACCCGACCACACCCTGCCCGCTATGTGGACAAGCGGGCACCATCGTCGAGGGCGAAGTCCGCTGGCGGCAGGATGGTATACCCACGGCTCTGGACGGAGCACTGGTGCAATGTGGGTGCCCACAGGGCAGCAATCGCCTGGTAGCCAGTGGATATGCACCGCCATCGTCGCGCAGTGCACCTGCACCTGAGCCTGTTCGCGAGGCACCTGCACAGGCCCAGACGGGTAACCCGACAAGAAGTACCTATCAGCCTGAGGTGGTTCAGCCCTCGCCCACGCCACAGGGCATGGAACCCGGCTTCTACATCGTTCCGCGTTGCATGACGTATCAGGAAGTCTTGGCAGAACTAGGCGCGCCGCAGGCCAACCTGCCTCGGTCAATTCTGGAGCGGCTGAACCCGACCTATCAGCAGGGGTTCAAGGCGGGAGAGATCTTTGTCATTGGTGATGGTTTGCGGCGGCCGGAGTGCACTCGGGAAGAGCTTTATGCGATGAGTGCGGCGAAGCAGGCGCGGGAGGACCTGGCAGATCTCACCCCGGAAGAAGCTAACTTCATGATGCGTCACTTGCCTGAAATAGCGGGGTTGCTGAGCAGTACCAGTTTGGCAATGGGGGTGAGTGGCGCCATGATGGCTCAGGTTCTGGATGATCTTAGCGCGACGTTGCGCAAGATCGAAGAACTGCACCAGCATCAGTTTTCCAAGCATGGTCATCTACGTAGTCCGGAGTTTTTTGCTGAACGTAGAAAGCTACTCAGAAAATTGGATGCGCAGCTGAAGGTGGGCTTTCTTAACAAGCACATGAACCTCGGAAGCCATGACAGATTACGGGGCGACCTAGGCATTTCCTCAAAAAGCCTAGTACATCACTGGAGCAAGGCCGGAGCACCAGGGGGCATCCCTGGATATTCAACGCACCTAGACAAGTTGACACGTTTGTCTAACCACCTAAGAAAAGGTGGATATGTAGGGCTGGCGATCGGTGCTGGGTCGTCTTGGCTGAAAGCTCAAGAAGCATGTAGATCAGGCAATACTCAATCCTGCAGAAAAATAAGATTTACTGAGGTAGGCAATTTTTCAGGTGGCCTTGCATTAGGTACCGCTTCGGGAGCAGCTGGAAAAGCGATAGCAGGCTTTGCCTGCGTTAGCCTTGGGGCCATAAGTGGAGCAGCATGTGCCATTGCGATCGTCGGCGCTAGTTCATACGCTGGGAGCGTAGTTGGCATGAGCATCGGTGAGTATATAGGGGAAGAACTCTATGAATTAACCGAACATGAATGAATTTCTTGAGTCTCTCTGGGGTTTGGGATTCCTGGCCATGCCTTTTGCGCTCTTTTTCGCAGGGCTTTCAATGACTGCGCAACTCGCTTACCTGCCTAATTACCGGAAACTCCAGTACGCTTTAAGAAGAAGTCAGCAATTGAAAAGAGCCGCGCTTTGGTGGGGGGAACGTAGCTTTTACTCCCGGGCATCAGTAGTTGCCACATTGAGTGGCATCGCGTTAAACCCTGAATATTTTTTGAAACGAGGGCTTCTCGACCCAGATGATGCCTCAAACTTTCCAGCTAGCTTGAGAAAGAGGATGCGCATTGTATTTCTATTACTACTGGTAGCATTTATTTGGTCGCTGCTAGCCGCCGCCCTGATCAAACTGAAGCGCATGCAATTCTGGAGCTAAATTGAATCCAAGTGCAACTCATGAATAGACCGAGCATTGCAAGCACCCGATTAGATCAAAACAGCGCCATTCCAAAAAGCAACGACCTTACTGCAAGGACTGTCACGACACGATTTTGAGACTTTCAAAATGAATGATCATCTTGACTTAAAGCTAAGAATCTTCCTGCTAGCAACACCTGCATGCCTAATTTTAATTGGGCTTGCTGCTGATGCTCGTATCGCCTGCTCTCGCCAATATAAAGAGATGACATCGGCACTCCAACGGAGTGCGTGTCTCCCCTTTGCGACCGGCATGTGGGGGAGAAAAAAACTGGCTCCAGAGTGCTAGTCATTTCTGTAATCGCAGAGGGATTATGGATGAGCAAGACTACCTAAAATTCCCACAAAAGTTGAAAAGAAAAATTCTCACCTCATCATCATTGAACATCATAGGCATCATCTGGATAGCCGTGAATTTGTTCATCGTATAGCCGACTTGAAGGACCAGCCCTTATGACCTCCGACCAGATGCACCCCAGCGAATCGCTCACCACCTCACCCTCCAAAAAAACACAGCTTTATGTCGTTTCTATCTCAAAACTCATAATCATGGCTTCCTTGTCCATGGGGCTGTACCTTTACTACTGGAACTATCGACACTGGTTACTCATCAGAGGTCAGCATGGCCTCAGACTCATCCCGCTGCTTTGTACAATATTCGGCGCTTTCACAATATTCTTCTTGATGAAAAAAATCGTCGCTCGCTGTACTCAAGCGAATCAGCCAGTAGAAGGTAGTGCGATCGGTGTCACTCTGATGCTTTACACACCTATCCTAATGATAGTGTGCTGGGAATTCTATATATCCGAAAAGTTTCTTGATAGCCTGCCACTCTCCTTTTTCACCATGATTCCGATCATGCTCACACTCCTCTACTCCACCTTTTTCTCGGTAGCAATGGTGCAGATGCAGCAATCAGCCAATGTTTGCGAGGGTGATGCCTGCGGGTTTAAAAATTCAAAAATAACTTGGGCAAATGTTCTATGGCTGATTATCTGCTGGATGCCCATCACTGCCATTTTTAGCTTTTTGTCGGCTTACGCACCATTAATGCAATAACCCGCACTGGCTAGTCTTGCCTGAGGACTCACCCGGGGAACCCATTTCTACAGAGCTAGCGCATTTTTCAGTTTATGCACAACCTCTGTGGGAGCGGGTTCACCCGCGAATGAGCCAGCCCAGCCAATACAAGGATCAGCGCAGCAAACCCAACTCGGCATCATCCAGCAGCGCCTTGGCCATGGCTGCGAAGTAATGCGAAGCCCAGAGCATCTGCTGGTCGCCGTCCATCAAACCGGTCAGTGACAAGTCGCGTGCATAGCCCATCAGTTCCGAGGCTTGCTCGCGGGCGCTGCGGCAGGGGATGCCCTCGGCGATACGGAACAGTGGATGGGTTTGGCCTTCGCCTTGGTAGAAGTAGGTAACGCCAGGGGTGGTTCTGGTTTCGTCGGTCATGGTGTGGTCATCATATGAGTTATGTGCCACCCGTCCGTTTCCACACATTGGGGTGACAGCTGCACACGGGGTGGAAAACCAGGCATATGATGAACCCGGTAGGCCCGAAGGCCTCCCGCGTACAGCTGTCGTGTCAACAATCATCATATGTCTTGCCAGGTTTCCACACCCGATCGCTGAACCGTCAGCGACAGGCAAAGCCTAGAGTGCGGGATTTGCAGGAACAATCAGACGCGTGTCGACAGAGGTTGTAGGGTATTTCGCAGGGGGTGGAGTTGCCAGTCCCGAGGCGTAGGAAGAGTCTGGGATTGTTGTAGGTTGCTAGGGGCATGTCTTGAGAATGCATCAGGGCTGACAGGTGTTCGCCATGACAGGTTCAGCGCCTGTGAGATCGAGCGCCGCCCGCGCGGCGCATCGCGACGCAAGGCCGCTCCCACATCTGTTCGGGCCAGTCACTCCTGCTTGCTCCGCACTCGCACCCGGGGTGCATGCCTGGGAATTGCAGAAAAGCAGTGGCGACACTTTCAGTATCGAATGGGACAGACAAGGCGGACAGAGGTGACTTAACAGGCTGGACTGGCCCGAAACAGATGTGGGAGCGGCCTTGTGTCGCGAAAGGGCCGCAGAGCGGCCCCAGGGTTTAAGCGGCACTACATGAGTCGCCGGGGGCTGCACCGCAGCCCTTTCGCGACACAAGGCCGCTCCCACAGGGGCCGTGCAGTACCTTGAGAACTGTCAGCGCAACAACTCGGAATGCCCCTGCGCCATCGCCACCACCACCTTGCGCTTGCCGGTAAACGGCGACCGCGCATGCGCCGCAAGCATGTTGTCCAGCATCAGCACATCGTTCTCCAACCACGGAAAGCTGATGGTGCATTCATCCAGCACCCCGCGCACTTCATCGAGCAGCGAATCCTCAATGGTCGTACCGTCGCCGTAATACACGTTACGCGGCAGGTCCTCTTCCTCGACGATGTCCATCAACGACTCGCGCACCTCTGGCTGCAGGTTAGACACATGGAACAGGTGCGCCTGGTTGAACCACACGTCCTCCCCGGTCACCGGGTGCCGAGCCACCACCTGGCAGCGCTGGCGGGTGCGCAATTCGCCGTCATCCTTCCAGATGCACTCGATGGCATGTGCCCGGCAATAGGCCTCGACCTGGCGCGGGTCCTCCGTGTTGAACACCTGCGACCATTCCACATCCAGACCGTTGCCGTAGTTGCGCACGTACATCAGCCCCTTCTCCACCAGCCGCTCACGAATCCGCGCCGGCATGCGCCGGTACACCTCGCGGCTGTCGGCAATCGGCGTCTCGCCTCCGGTCTCGGCGGGGATCACGCTGTAGAACCAGATCTTCATCGGCCATTCCAGGGTATAGGCCTGCTCGTTGTGCAGGGGAATGCTCTGGTGCGCCGGGTATTCGGTGGAGGTGTACACGCCCTTGGTCACGTTGCTGCGCGGGGTGGAGCCGAACTCGTAATTGAGCAGCGGGTGGCCGAAGGACGCGGCGAACTGGCGGAACGCTTCGGCACCACCCACCTCGAACCCGCGAAACAGGATGCCGCCAGCCTGCAGCAGGTGCCGGTCCACCAGCGGCTGCAACTCGGCAAAGGCTTCCAGCAGGTAGATACCCGGCTCCGGCGCCCGCACCAGCAGCGGCAGGTTGCCGCGAGCGGCATCCAGGGGTTCGATCGCAAAGCTCAGCAGTTCACTCATGTCCGGTCACCTCAGGCCAGGGCCGCATAGGCGGCGAAATCGGGATGTGCGCCATGTCGGCGCCTGACTAGATGAACGAGCGGGCCATGGGGAAATTCACCCGGGCCGCACACACAGGTAAAGCCTGCGCACGCCGGTTCGTCTGAACGATGTGCACCCTCATATCGCCCAGGAACCGTACATGACTCGCCAGCTTCTGCTCCTCGCCCTGCTCGCCGCGGCCCCTGCCGCCTGGTCGGCGCAGCCATGCGCCGTGGAAATCCATGGCACCGACCAGATGACCTTCGACAAGGCCGCCATCTCCGTACCCAAGGCCTGCGCCGTGTTCACCGTCACGCTCACCCACCCTGGCGACATGCCGAAGAACGTGATGGGCCACAACTGGGTGCTGAGTACCCAGGCCGACATGCAAGGCGTGCTCGACGACGGCCAGAAAGCCGGCGAAGCGCTGGATTACGTGAAGCCCGGCGACACCCGGGTCATCGCCCACACCCGCCTGATCGGCGGCGGTGAAACAGACAGCGTCACCCTCGACACCCGCTCGCTCAAGGCCGGTACCGCCTATAGCTTCTACTGCTCGTTCCCGTTCCACAGCACCTTGATGAAAGGCACCCTGACCCTTGGCAGCTGACCCCGCCCCCACCTCACCAGCGAGATCACGCTTCATGAAAACCTCCTCCCCCGGGGCCATCCGCGAATTGCTGGGCCTGTTGAAACCCTACCGCCCGGCGGTCATCGTCTCGGTGCTGCTGGGTATGCTCGGCGGCCTGGCCGTGACCGCCCTGCTGGCCACCGTCAACCAGGGCCTGCACGAGGCCGGCGGCATGAGCCAAGGCGTGATCCTGGCCTTCGCCGGCCTGTGCGTGCTGGCCCTGGTCAGCAGCGTGGCGGCCGACAGCGGCACCAACTACGTTGGGCAGAAAGTCATCGCCAGGCTGCGCAAGGACCTCGGCGCCAAGGTGCTGTCGGCCCCCATCGAGCAGATCGAGCGTTACCGCACCCACCGCCTGATCCCGGTGCTGACCCGCGACGTCGACACCATCAGCGACTTCGCCTTCGCCTTCGCCCCGCTGGCCATCTCGCTCACCACCGTGACCGGCTGCATGGCCTACCTGGCCTGGCTGTCGTGGCCGATCTTCCTCATTACCCTGGTAGCCATCGGCATCGGCAGTGGCATTCAGTACGTGGCCCGGCAGAAAGGCGTGGCCGGCTTCAATGCGGCCCGCGATGCCGAAGACAACCTGCAAAAGCACTACTCGGCCATTGCCGAAGGCGCCAAGGAGCTGCGCATCGACCGCCGCCGCCGCCATGCCATGCTGACCCGCAACATCCAGGGCACCGCCGACTTCATCGCCAACACCCATATCCGTGCCATCAACATCTTCGTCGCGGCCAAGAGCCTGGGGTCGATGTTGTTCTTCGTGGTCATCGGCCTGACCCTGGCCCTGCAATCGCTATGGCCGAGCAACGACCCGGCGGTGATGAGCGGCTTCGTGCTGGTGCTGCTCTACATGAAAGGCCCGCTGGAAACGCTGATCGGCAACCTGCCGATCCTCGGCCGCGCCCAGGTGGCGTTCCGCCGCATCGCCGACCTGTCCGAGCGCTTTTCCTCGCCCGAGCCGCACCTGCTGCTGGAGCTGCCGGTCAAGCGCACCGCCCCGGCCAGCGCGCACCTGGAGCTGCACAACGTCGAGTACGCCTACCCGCCGGTGGACGGCAACGAGCCGTTTCGCGTCGGGCCGGTGAACCTGAGCATCGAACCGGGCGAGATCCTGTTCATCGTCGGCGAGAACGGCTGCGGCAAGACCTCGCTGATCAAGCTGCTGCTGGGCCTGTACACCCCGCAACGCGGCGAAGTACGCCTGAACGGCAAGGCCGTCGGGCCGGAGGGGCTGGATGACTATCGCCAGCTGTTCACTACGGTATTCGCCGATTATTACCTGTTCGACGACCTGCCCGAGCACGAGCACAGCCTGCCCAGCGATGCCACGCGCTACCTGGAGCGGCTGGAAATCGCCCACAAGGTCAGCGTGCGCGATGGCGCCTTCACCACCACCGACCTGTCGACCGGGCAGCGCAAGCGCCTGGCGCTGGTCAATGCCTGGCTGGACGGGCGGCCGGTGCTGGTGTTCGACGAATGGGCGGCGGACCAGGACCCGACCTTCCGCCGGGTGTTCTACACCGAGCTGCTGCCGGACCTGAAGCGTTTGGGCAAGACCATCATCGTGATTTCGCATGATGACCGGTATTTCGGTACGGCGGACAAGGTGGTGCACCTTAGCCGGGGGAAAGTGGTGGAGGCGTTGGAGCCGGCTTGATACGGCAAAGGGGGGCTGCGCGCCCTCACCCACCACAATCTATAATTGCTCTATAGTTAGTCTATAATTTCCTATAAACACCCCCCTGCCCTAATGCCAGTCAGTTAAGCAATTGGGGCCGCTTTGCGGCCCATCGCCGGCAAGCCGGGCTCCCACAGGTACGGCGTAGACCTCAAGATATTCGCTGTCCCTGTGGGAGCCCGGCTTGCCGGCGATGGGCTGCGCAGCAGCCCCCATGACGCTGACTGACAGGCATTAGCCCCTGCCCGACCTACATTGATTCTATAATCGATCTATAATCGATCTATAATCGACTATAAATTGAAACGGAGGGGGCCGAAATGCCTGAAACTGTCTATCACCGTCCGGCGCTCGCGTCCCGCCTGTCGAAATTGATCCTGCAAGTCGCCGTGGGCAGCGCAGCAAGCTCAGGTGTGTTTCTCGCTGCGCCAAGACGTACCGGTAAATCCACCTTTGCTCGCGAAGACCTGCGCCCTGCCCTCGAAACAGCCGGGGCCATCGTGCTGTATGCCGATCTGTGGAAAGACCTGACCAAGGATCCCGGGCAAGTCATCGTAGAAGCGGTGCGCGAAGCGGTCGGGCGTAACGAAGGCTTCATCACCCGGCTGGCAAGGTCATCTGGTATGGAGAAGGTCGCTGTCGGCGGCCTGAACTTCAGCGTGGACAAGATCGGACTGGGGCAAGATGTCGACCTGACCACCGCCCTGGTGGCGCTTTCCGATGAATCCCGCAAGATCATCGTGCTGATCATCGACGAAGCACAGCATGCAATCACGACCGAGCAAGGAACAGCAGCGCTGTTCGCCCTCAAGGCAGCCAGAGACGAGCTCAACAGCTCGAAGCACCATGGCCTGCGCATCGTCTGCACAGGTTCAAACCGGGACAAACTGGCCATGCTGCGCAACAGCAAGGACCAGGCGTTCTTCGGTGCCTCCATGGTGCAGTTCCCGACGCTGGACAAGGACTTCATCGACTGGCTGTGCGCCAACATCGACCTGCCATGCGCACTCGACCCGGCGGAAGTGTTCCAGCTTTTCAAGGAAAGCGGCTACCGCCCAGAGCTGTTAGGTGCGGCAGCGGACGAAATCCGCTTCGATTTCGGTATCGAACCCGAGGCCATTCCGGCACGATTCAGAGAGCTTGTTCAGGCACAAGCCAATGACTTGAATGCAAACCTGAAAAAGGTGATCCACAGCCTCACGCCTATCCAGGCTGCGGTTCTACGTGTCATGTGCGTAAAGGGGAACGACTACGCACCGTTCGAGGCCCCTACCCTGGCACTGTACGCCAAAGCGATGGAACAGGCTGGTGTGGAGGCGAGCGAAGTGAAGGCCGAGGTACCGGGGGTGCAGCAAGCACTTATCGCCTTGCAGGACAAGAACCTGGTGTGGAAAGCATCGCGGGGGGTGTACGCGGTAGATGAGCAGGTGATAGTCGATATCGTGCGTGCGGACGGCTTGCTGGAAGGCCTTGCCTGAGTGGTTTCCTGAGGGGACGCCGGGGGCGCTTTGCGCCCCTGTCGCGACACAAGGCCGCTCCCACAGTAGTACGCGATCACCTGTGGGAGCGGCCTTGTGTCGCGATGGGCTGCAAGGCAGCCCCAACAGGCAGAATCAGAACAACCAGCGATACAGCAGATACGCCACCACCACCGCCAGCACCGGCCGCAGCACGCGGTAGGCCTTGGGGTTGGCGCGCTTGAACTGCTTCACGTGGGTGCTGATCCGGTTACTGAAGCGCTTGCTCCAGGCATAGGCCTGGTTGATCCCGCCCACGCGCTCGTCATCGGTGTTCTGCGGCGCGGTGGCACGGCCGAGGAAGGCGCTGACCTGGCGGTTGATGCGGGTCATCAGCGGGCTGCTAAGCGGGCGCTCGATATCGCAGAACAGGATCACCCGCGTAACGTCGGTCTCGTTCTTGACCCAGTGCACGTAGGTTTCATCGAACATCACGTCCTCGCCGTCACGCCAGGCGTACTGCTCACCATCGACGTAGATGCGGCAGGCATCGGAGTTGGGGGTGGACAGGCCCAGGTGGTAACGCAGGGAACCGGCGAACGGGTCGCGGTGCGGGTTCAGGTGGCTGCCGCCGGGCAGCAGGGCGAACATCGCACCCTTGACGTTGGGGATGCTGCTGACCAGCTCGACGGTGCGCGGGCACAGGGCTTCGGCCGACGGCAACGGTTTGTCGTACCACTTCAGGTAAAAGCGCTTCCAGCCTTTCTTGAAGAACGAACCGAAGCCGGCGTCGTTATCCTTCTCGGCGGCACGGATGTAGCCTTCGTCGAACAGGCGCATGGCCTCTTCGCGGATTTCCTGCCAGTTGTCCTTCAGCACATCCAGTTCGGGGAAGCGCTGGCGGTCCAGGTAGGGTTTGGACGGTACGCCGGAAAACAGGTACATCAGGCTGTTATAAGGGGCGAACAGCGCCGAATGGTTGACGAACTGGCGCAACACCGGCAGGCGAGCCTTGCCGCGCAGGTGCACGAACAGCACGCTGCCAAAAAACACCAGCAAGACACCCGCCTTGGCTGCAAAGGAAAAGGTCATGCTTTCACTCCTTGAGGAAGCAACAGGGCTACACGCCCTGCGCTCCGATAAATCATCCTGCCATCATAAACTGATGCCGCCAGGGTAAAAACAGCCCGGGCGGCAACTCAATCATGAAGATTTTGCAATAAAGCAAGCCACCGAACGTTGCGCCGGGTCAGCGGCAAGGCCGTTTACTGCTGGTTTTCCTGCTCGCTGAACATGTCGCTGAACAGCATGCTCGACAGGTAGCGCTCGCCGGAGTCCGGCAAGATCACGACGATGGTCTTGCCCTGCATTTCCGGCTTTTCGGCCAGGCGCACGGCTGCCGCCATCGCCGCGCCACAGGAAATACCGCAGAGAATGCCCTCTTCCTGCATCAGGCGGATGGCCATGGCCTTGGACTCTTCGTCAGTTACCGTTTCCACCTGGTCGACAATCGACAGGTCGAGGTTCTTCGGCACGAAGCCGGCGCCGATGCCCTGGATCTTGTGCGGGCTGGGCTTGAGTTCCTCGCCGGCCAGGGTCTGGCTGATCAGCGGCGATGCGACGGGTTCCACCGCCACCGACAGGATCGCCTTGCCCTGCGTATGCTTGATGTAGCGCGACACACCGGTGATGGTGCCGCCGGTGCCGACGCCCGCCACCAGTACGTCGACCGCGCCGTCGGTGTCGTTCCAGATTTCCGGGCCGGTGGTTTTCTCGTGGATCGCCGGGTTGGCCGGGTTTTCGAACTGGCCCGGCAGGAAGTACCGGGCCGGGTCGGAGACGACGATTTCGTTGGCCTTCTCGATGGCGCCTTTCATGCCCTTGGCCGGGTCGGTCAGCACCAGCTCGGCACCCAGCGCCTTCAGCACCTTGCGGCGCTCCAGGCTCATCGAGGCGGGCATGGTCAGCATCAGTTTGTAGCCACGGGCGGCGGCGACGAACGCCAGGCCGATACCGGTGTTGCCCGAGGTGGGTTCGACGATGGTCATGCCCGGCTTGAGCTTGCCGCTGCTTTCGGCGTCCCAGACCATGTTCGCGCCGATGCGGCATTTGACCGAGTAACCCGGGTTACGCCCTTCGATCTTGGCCAGGATGGTCACGCCACGCGGGGCAATGCGGTTGATCTGCACCAGCGGCGTATTACCGATGGAGTGGGCGTTGTCTGCAAAGATACGGCTCATGGCAGGGGTCCTTGGCATGAAAGCAAGCAGGGAAAGACCTCAAGGGTAAGCCCGGGCCGTTGGCCCGTAAAGCCTGTTCGAACTCCCGCTGACGCGTTGCGGTCAACCGCATATCCTGCCTTGGAGACACGTTGATGAAAGCCCGTTATCGCTGGCCGTTGATCGGCCTGGCCAGCCTGATCGTGCTGTTGGTGGCGCTGCACCTGGCCCTGCCCTATCTGGTGCGCAACTACCTCAACGACAAACTGGCCGACATGGGCGACTACCGTGGCCAGGTGACCGATGTTGACCTGGCCTGGTGGCGCGGCGCGTACCAGATCAACGGGCTGAAGATCGTCAAGACCACCGGCAAGGTGCCGGTACCGTTTCTCGACGCGCCGCTGATCGACCTGTCGGTGAGCTGGCGCGCCCTGTGGTACGACCGCGCCGTGGTTGCCGAAGTGGTGTTCGACCGGCCGGAACTCAACTTCGTCGATGGCGGCAACAAACAGAACTCGCAGACCGGTCAGGGCACCGACTGGCGCCAGCAACTGGAAAAACTCCTGCCGATCACCCTGGACGAGGTTCGCATCGACAACGGCGTGCTCACGTTCCGCAACTTCAACTCCAGGCCACCGGTCAATCTCAAGGCCACCCAGCTCGATGCCAGTATCCGCAACCTCACCAACATTCGTGACGAAAAGGGCCGACGCGATGCCAGCTTCGATGGCACGGCGCTGATCGTAGGCGATGCCAAGGTGGAAAGCCGTGCCACGTTCGACCCGTTCAGCGATTTCGATGACTTCGAGTTCCGCCTGCGCGCCACGGGTATCGAGCTGCGCAAGCTCAATGACTTCGCCAGCGCCTACGGCAAGTTCGACTTCAATGCCGGGCATGGCGATGTGGTGATAGAGGCCGAAGCGACCAAGGGCCGATTGAACGGGTACATCAAGCCGCTGTTGCGGGATGTGGATGTGTTCGACTGGCAGCAGGATGTGCAGGAAAAGGACAAGGGTTTCTTCCGCTCGGTCTGGGAAGCGCTGGTGGGCGCCACCGAGACGGTATTGAAGAACCAGCCAAAGAACCAGTTCGCGACCCGTGTCGAGCTCAGCGGTAGCGTGCACAAGCAGGATATCAGCGCCTTCGAGGCGTTTCTGCAGATACTGCGCAACGGGTTCATCGAGGCGTTCAATGCGCGGTACGAGCGTGACGCGCCGGATTCCGACCAGGATTGAGTGACGGGGCATTCAGGGACTGAATACCTGGTCTGCGTTTCCAGTCGGCGCACCCCGCGTTATAGTCGGTGACAAATCAAGAACAGGTGTTGGCCCTTTCGCGGGCACGCCCGCTCCCACAGGTACCCCACAGCTCCGGAAGTTTGTGCAGTTCCTGTGGGAGCGGGCGTGCCCGCGAAGAGGCCCTGACAGGCATAAGGCAGAGGACAGACCCATGAAGTTCGAAGGCACCCGCGACTACGTCGCCACAGACGACCTGAAACTGGCGGTAAACGCGGCCATCACCCTCGAACGCCCCTTGCTGGTCAAGGGCGAACCCGGCACCGGCAAGACCATGCTTGCCGAGCAGCTGGCGGCCTCGTTCGGTGCGCGCCTGATTACCTGGCACATCAAGTCCACCACCAAGGCACACCAGGGCCTCTACGAGTACGATGCGGTCAGCCGCCTGCGGGACTCGCAACTGGGCGTGGACAAAGTCCACGATGTGCGCAACTACCTGAAAAAGGGCAAGCTGTGGGAGGCCTTCGAGGCCGAGGAACGGGTCATCCTGCTGATCGATGAAATCGACAAGGCCGACATCGAGTTCCCCAACGACCTGCTGCAAGAACTCGACAAGATGGAGTTCTACGTCTACGAAATCGACGAGACCATCAAGGCCAGGCAGCGCCCGATCATCATCATCACCTCCAACAACGAAAAGGAGCTGCCGGACGCCTTCCTGCGCCGCTGCTTCTTCCACTACATCGCCTTCCCCGACCGCACCACCCTGCAACAGATCGTCGACGTGCACTACCCGAACATCAGCCAGTCGCTGGTCAGCGAGGCGCTGGACGTGTTCTTCGACGTGCGCAAGGTACCAGGCCTGAAGAAAAAGCCCTCCACCTCCGAACTGGTCGACTGGCTCAAGCTGCTGATGGCCGACAACATCGGCGAAGCGGTGCTGCGCGAACGCGACCCGACCAAGGCCATTCCGCCGCTGGCCGGTGCGCTGGTGAAGAACGAGCAGGACGTGCAGCTGCTCGAGCGCCTGGCCTTCATGAGCCGGCGCGGCAACCGCTGACAGGAGCCGGGCCATGCTGCTCAACCTGTTCAATGAAATGCGCGCGGCCAAGGTGCCGGTGTCGGTACGCGAACTGCTCGACCTGCACCAGGCCCTGCAAAAGCGCGTGGTGTTCGCCGACATGGACGAGTTCTACTACCTCGCCCGCGCCATCCTGGTGAAGGACGAGCGCCACTTCGACAAGTTCGACCGGGCCTTCGCCGCCTACTTCAAGGGCCTGGAGAACCTCGACCGGCACATCGAGGCGCTGATCCCCGAAGACTGGCTACGCAAGGAATTCGAGCGTTCGCTGACCGACGAGGAACGCGCGCAGATCCAGTCGCTGGGTGGCCTGGACAAGCTGATCGAGGAGTTCAAGAAGCGCCTCGAAGAGCAGAAGGAACGTCACGCCGGCGGCAACAAGTGGATCGGCACCGGCGGCACCAGCCCGTTCGGCTCGGGCGGCTTCAACCCCGAGGGCATCCGTGTGGGCGAGGCCGGCAAGCGCCAGGGCAAGGCGGTGAAGGTGTGGGACCAGCGCGAATACAAGAACCTGGACGACCAGGTGGAGCTGGGCACGCGCAACATCAAGCTGGCCTTGCGCCGGCTGCGCAAGTTCGCCCGTGAAGGCGCCGCCGAAGAGCTGGACATCGACGGCACCATCGACCACACCGCACGGGATGCCGGGCTGCTGAACATCCAGATGCGCCCCGAGCGGCGCAACACGGTGAAGCTGCTGTTGCTGTTCGACATCGGGGGCTCGATGGACGCCCACGTCAAGGTCTGCGAAGAACTGTTCTCGGCGTGCAAGACCGAGTTCAAGCACCTGGAGTACTACTACTTCCACAACTTCGTGTACGAGTCGGTGTGGAAGAACAACCTGCGCCGCACCTCGGAGCGCTATTCCACCTTCGACCTGCTGCACAAGTACGGCGATGACTACAAGGTGGTGTTCGTCGGCGACGCGGCCATGGCGCCCTACGAAATCACCCAGCCAGGTGGCAGCGTGGAGCACTGGAACGAAGAAGCCGGGTATGTGTGGATGCAGCGCTTCATGGAGAAGTTCAGGAAGATCATCTGGATCAACCCGTATCCGAAGCAGGCCTGGGACTACACCGCATCGACCCATCTGGTGCGGGACCTGATCGAAGACAAGATGTACCCGCTGACCTTGCAGGGGTTGGAGGAAGGGATGCGTTACCTGTCCAAGTAGTTTTTGCCCAATGACCGTTGAGCCTCATAAGAGCCCTGTCCAACGTGTTTTGCAGGGTGCGCAGGCATTGACAATGTCTGCGCACCTTCCTCTCTGACCTACTTCAAATGCTTACGGCTTCTCTTTCACCTTGGATCGCACAATATCCCGAAGCTCAGATAAATCCTTGAGCTCGGGGTCCTGCGGGTGCAGTTCACCGTGTCCCGACAAGAAACGTTTCCGCTGCTCAAAAACACTTTTAACCAGTTTAATGCCTTCGCTCAGCTGCTGTGGTGAATCAGAATGAATCACGACATTGAACTGGATAAATTGTGCATCTTTCTGCAAAACACCATCTCTTGATCTGCCAATATCTGGACTTCCAAGTAAAGTGATCGCATTATCAGTGGCTCTTAAGTAGATAGCTAACCGAGATGGTTTATCTGCTTTATTGACAGAACCTTTAACATCCATAGGTCGTAGACTGTCGAACGGAGAGCTAACACTAGCCCCGTGGAGCTCACGGTTAAATAGCTGACGAAGTGGATTGTGGCGCTTGACGGAAAGCCGAACTTTCATGCGGCCACTGGGATCGAGGTGATTGACGGGGTCCCCCTGGCAGTACGCGTAGCTATTGACCCCTCCATCACCAAACGGACTATGCCTATCTGAACTGTAGAAGCGCATCAAAAAAGGGTTATAAGCCCGATGACCGCGGCCGAGCAGGTAACATCCCGTCACGCGGTCACAGGACTCACCTGCAAATGCGAGCAGCGGCATCATCACAGACTGCGGCGCATATCCGTAAACTGCATAAGCGCGAAAAATGGATCTAGAAGAAAACCTTTTGTCAGCCATAATAAGGCGCCTCATACGTTATAGACGCCAGATTACTTAAAAACAGAAATGTTACGACTAGCAAAAATGACAGGTCCACAATGCTTTGATCAGTTTTTTGATGTTACCTGTACTGGTCTGTTCGCGGCGGTTCGGCGCCCTAATAAACCCTCACAGGGAACTACACAAGTCCTGAGGCCTGCGCCGTACCTGTGGGAGCGGGCAAGCCCGCGAAAGGGCCAGCGGCCTTACAACCAACGCTCCAGGTAACGCTGCTGCTCGCGCCAAGCCTCGTCCTGCACCACCGCCCTGAACCGCACAGCAGCCCCCGGCATGCACTGCGCCAGTTGCGCCAGCGCCAGCGGCGTCAACGCCCCCAGCCGCGGATAGCCGCCAATGGTCTGCCGGTCATTGAGCAACACGATCGGCTGCCCATCCGGCGGCACCTGCACCGCCCCCAGCGGAATCCCCTCGGAAATCATCGGCGCGCCCTGGTAGGCCAACTGCGGCCCCAACAGGCGGATGCCCATGCGGTCGGCCCGGCTGTCCAGCGTCCACTCGCGGTTGAACGCCTCGAACAGGCTGGTACCGCTGAAATCACCGATCTGTGCACCCATCACCAGGTCAAGCACAGGCTTTTGTGCGTACTCTGGCCGCAACGCTTCCGGCACCTCACGCAGGGTCGCCGACGTGCCTGAAAATGCCAGCGCCTGGCCTTTGCCGAGCGCAGAGCCCTGGCCATCGATACCGCCCAGTTCTTCCCGCACAACCGTGGCACAACTGCCCAGCACATCCTCGCCCAGAAACCCGCCAGGTGCTGCCAGATACGCCCGCACGCCCTGCTTCGGCTGTTTCAGGCTCAACCGCTGCCCCTTGGCCAATGCAAAGCTGCGCCAGGGCACCAGTGGCTGGTCATCTACCCGCGCATCCAGGTCGGCACCGGCCAGGGCCAGCACACAATCCTGCTCGGCGACCACACAGAAACCGCCCAGCGCCACCTCGACTACCGGCGCCGCCAACGGATTGCCCAGCAGCCAGTTGGCCCAGTGCATCGCCACCCAGTCCAGCGCCCCGCCCTGGGTCACGCCCAGGTGGCGCACGCCGAAGCGCCCGGCATCCTGCAACTGGCACAGCGGCGTACTGGCCTCGATCGTCAATTGCTTCATCCTTGCGCCTCCACAACACCGCCCAACGCCACGAACTCGCTGCGCGAAACCGGCACGAAGCGCACCCGGTCACCGGGTTGCAACAGGCTGTAGCCCTCGCGTTCACGGTCGAACAGGCGCACCGGGGTACGCCCGATCAGGTTCCAGCCCCCCGGCGATACCGCCGGATAGGCCGCCGTCTGGCGCTCGGCAATGCCGACGCTGCCGGCCGCCACGCGCTTGCGCGGGGTGCTCAGTCGCGGGCTGGCCAGACGTTCGTCCACCAGGCCCATGAAGCCGAAACCGGGGGCGAAACCCAGGGCGAATACCGGGTACTCGCGCGCGCTGTGCAAGCGGATCACCTCTGCTTCACTCAAGCCACTGCGGGCCGCCAGCACCGGCAGTTCCGGGCCGACGCTGGCGTCGTACCACACCGGGATCTCATGGCGGCGCCCAGCGCTGCCCGTGTCTGGCTGCATGCCTTCCAGCGCACGAAGGATAAGCGCCCTCGCCTCCCCCGGTGGCAGGTCGAACTGCACCATCAGCGTGGTGTAGGACGGCACCAGGTCCAGCAAATGCTCGCCAAACGCCGCGTGTAAGCGCTGACTGGCGGCGAGCAGCCACGGCATGTTGGCCTCGTCGATACGCTCGAACAGGCGCACCATCAGGCTGTCGATGGCCACCACTTCAATGCGCGGTTTCATCGCGACTCCAGGGCATCGAGGGCCTGGCGAATCTGCCGCACCGCCGCCACCGAACTGTCGTTGTCGCCGTGCACGCACAGGGTGCTGGCCGCAAGCCTCAAGGCACTGCCATCATCCGCCACCAGCGTGTCGCCACGGGCCAGGCGCACGGCCTGTTCCACCACCCGCGCCGGGTCGTGGTGCACCGCGCCGGGCAGGCGCCGCGATACCAGATGGCCGCTGGCGGTGTAGGCGCGGTCGGCGAATGCTTCGAACCACAGCGGCACGCCGATTTCATCGCCCAGGGCCTGGGCCGCGCGGTTGTCGGCGGTGGCCATCAGCATCAGCGGCAGGTCGCCGCCGTAGGCCGCCACAGCCTCCAGTACGGTGCGAAGCTTGAGCGGGTCGGCCATCATGTCGTTGTACAGCGCGCCATGGGGTTTCACGTAGGCCACGCGGCCGCCCAACACTTTGCAGATGCCGTCCAGCGCACCGATCTGATAGTGCAGCAGGTCGCGGATTTCCTCCGGGCTGCAGGCCATGGAGCGGCGGCCGAAGCCGACCAGGTCCGGGTAGGCCGGGTGCGCGCCGATGGTTACCCCGTGCTCCAGCGCCAGGGCCACGGTGCGGCGCATGATGCCGGGGTCGCCGGCGTGGTAGCCGCAGGCGATGTTGGCGCAATCGATATACGGCATGACCTCGGCGTCCAGGCCCATGCGCCAGCTGCCGAAACTCTCGCCCATGTCGCAATTGAGTAGCAGGCGTTCCACCGCGCGGCCTCCGTTGTCGTTGTTCATATGCCTACCTTACCGCGCCTGCAGCTGTTTGCCGCGGGTTTCCGGCAGGCTCAGCGCCGCCAGGATCACCACGCCGTAGGACACAGCCGAAAACACGCCGATCCCCAGGCCCAGCGGCACTTTCTGGCCGAGCACGCCGATCAGCAGCGGGAACAGGGCCGCGATGACCTTGCCGATGTTGTAGCAGAAGCCCTGCCCGGAACCACGGATGCGGGTGGGGAACAGTTCGGTGAGGAACGCGCCCATGCCGCTGAAGATGCCCGAGGCGAAGAAGCCCAGCGGGAAGCCCAGCCACAGCATCACGCCATCGCTGACGGGCATTTGCGTGTACAGCAGCACGATGACGAACGAGCCCACGGCGAACAGGATGAAGTTCTTCTTGCGCCCCAGCAGGTCGGACAGGTACGCACTGACCACATAGCCGACGTAGGAACCGACGATCACCATGGCCAGGTAGCCGCCGGTGCCCAGCACGCTCAGGCCGCGCTCGTTCTTGAGGAAGGTCGGCAGCCACGAGGTGATGGCGTAGTAGCCGCCCAGTGCGCCGGTGGTCAGCAGCGACGCCCGCACGGTGGTCCAGAGCATGCCGGGGGCAAAGATCTCGTAGAACTGCGCAGGCGCCTCGGCCCTTTCCACCGCCTTGGCCTCGCGGTACACCTCGGGGTCCTTGACCAGGCGGCGGACGAAGATCACGAAGATCGCCGGCACCAGGCCCAACAGGAACAGCGCACGCCAGGCCTGCTCTGCCGGCAGCCAGGAGAACAGCAGCGCGTACAGGATGGCGGTGAGGCCCCAGCCAAGCGCCCAGCCGGACTGCACCATGCCCACCGCCTTGCCACGGTCCTGGGCGCGGATCACCTCGCCGATCAACACCGCGCCGGCAGTCCACTCACCGCCAAAGCCGAAGCCCATCAGGGTGCGAGCGATCAGCAGTTGCTCGTAGTTCTGGGCGAAGCCGCAGAGGAAGGTGAAGAAGGCAAACCACAGCACCGTCAGTTGCAGGGTGCGCACGCGGCCGATGCGGTCGGAGAGAATGCCGGCCACCCAGCCACCCACGGCCGAGGCGATCAACGTGCTGGTATGGATCAGCCCGGCTTCGGTGGTGGTGATGCCCCACAGCATGATCAGCGTGGGGATGACGAAGCTGAGCATCTGTGTGTCCATGCCGTCCAGGCCATAGCCGATCTTGCAGCTCCAGAAGGTGCGGCGTTGCTGTGAGTCGATGTCGCGGTACCAGGCAAAAGGCCCGGACGAAGAGGGGGAATTGACCTGCTGCTGTACGCCGGTGGGGTTCATGCTTGCCTCGGCTTGTTGGTATTGTTTTATGGGCGACAAAGTGTCGCGGCCTGTGCGTCATTGTTCAGAGGCCGCGCCACCTGCGTCCAACGATAAAAACCGCCGGTCTGGAACAAGAAAAACTGATCATGAACCTTCGCTTCCTCGAAACCTTCGTCTGGGTTGCCCGGCTCAAGAGCTTCCGCCTGACCGCAGAAAAGCTGTTCACCACCCAGGCCTCGGTGTCCAGCCGCATCGCCGCGCTGGAGGCCGACCTGGGTGTGAAGCTGCTGCTGCGCGATTCACGCGGTGTCAGCCTGACCCCGGAGGGTGGCAAGGTGCTGGAATATGCCGAGCGCATGCTGGAAACCGCCAAGGCCATGAAGCAGTCGCTGGACAGCGACCGGGCCAAGGTCGGGCGCATCCGTATCGGGGTGATGGACACGGTGATCCACACCTGGATGAGCGCGCTGGTGGCGGAGCTGACCGAGCGTTACCCGCAGGTGGAGATCGAACTGGTGGCCGACACGGCGCTGAACCTTCGCGAGCAACTGCAAAAGGGCTTTCTCGACGTGATCCTGCAGACCGACCTGCTGCGCGAGCAGTCGATCCGCAGCCTGGACCTGGCGCGCTACCCGATGGGTTGGGTCGTGGCCGCCGGCTCGCACCAGCACCGCGACTACGCGTCACTGGCCGAGCTTGGGCGGGAACGCATCATCACCTTCTCGAAGAACTCGCGGCCGCACCAGGAAGTGCTGAGCCTGCTGCTGGGTGCCGGTGCCGAAACGCCGCGGCTGAACTGCGTGAATTCGGTGGCGGCGATTACCCGGCTGTTGCGTGACGGTTTTGGCATTGGCGCGTTGCCGCCGGCACTGGTGGATGCCGAGTTGAGCCGGGGTGAGCTGGTACTGCTGCAGGGGCTTCAACCCCCGCCAAGCCTGGAGCTGGTGGTGGCCTGGCAGACCGGAGTGGCGCTGGTGGATGAAGTGGTCGGGGTGTGCCGGCAGGTGCTGGAGAGGTATGCGCGGGATGTGGGTGGGCAGCGGATCGTGTTGGTCTGACTGATTGGCTTTGTCTGTGCCGGCCCTTTCGCGGGCTTGCCCGCTCCCACAAGTACTGCACAGTTCTCAAGGCCTGTGATGATCCTGTGGGAGCGGGCAAGCCCGCGAAAGGGCCGGCACAGACACAGCAGAGTCAGCGCCAGCTCTCTTTCACCGCCCTGCGCCGCCCACCCAGTATCACCCAGCCAATCGCCAGCAACAGGCTCTCGACCACGAAGGCCAGCACAAACCCGGCACCGACGCCCCAGCCAACCGCCTCGGGCACCAGCAGAATCTGGTAGCTGTAGCCATTGAGGGTTTCGTCGCGCAACTGCGGGTCGGCCTGCACCAGCACGTGCCAGGTACGCAGCGCCCATGGCCCCTGCAGCGCCTGCCATTCGTTTTCCAGCAGTTCGTTGCGGATCATCAGGCTTTCGATGCTGTTGGCGTCACTGAGGAATACCGGGTCGTCGCTACTGCGGTAATGCCGCAGCAGCGCCTGCAGGTCGCCATTGAAGAAGCGTTCGGCGGTCTGCCGGAAACCGTCGAGCGCCTCGCGCGATTCGAACAGGTGCGCCTCGACCCGCTGGCTGTAGTCCTTCACCAGCCCCGGAACCTGGATACCGGCCAGCAGGCCGAAGGTGAACAGCAGCAACCGCAGGTAACTTCTGAACATGCCGCGTCCTTAGCTCTGGCCGTGCGCCACGCACTCGCCGTGCCGCCACAGGGCCCACTGACCCGGCGCGTAGCGCTGCCAGGTCTCGTTCTCGGTCAAGGCCTCGGTGGCGATCACCGTGACCACGTCGTTGGGGGTGGTTTCGGTGTGAAAATCGACGATCAGGTCGACATCCTTCAACCGCGCCGCACCAAAGGGTGCGCGACGGGTGATGTGCACCAGCTTGGTCGAACAGAAACAGAACAGCCAGTCGCCGTCACTGAGCATGCAGTTGAACACGCCCTGGCCGCGGTAGCCGGCACAGGCTTCGACCAGCACCGGCAGCAGCTGTTCCACCGGCACGGGCTCGGGGAAGGCGCTGCGGATGCGGTTGAGCAGGTCGCAGAAGGCCGCCTCGCTGTCGGTGTCGCCCACCGGCCGGTAGAAACTGGCCTGGCCCTTGAAGTCGCCCAGCTGGCCGTTGTGCGCAAAGCACCAGTTGCGGCCCCACATTTCCCGCACGAAGGGGTGGGTGTTGGACAGGCACACCTTGCCGACGTTGGCCTGGCGGATGTGGCCGATGACCACTTCGCTCTTGATCGGATAACGCTGCACCAGGTTGGCCACTTCCGACTCGCTGCTGGCGGCCGGGTCCTGGAACAGGCGCAGGCCACGGCCTTCGTAGAAGCCGATGCCCCAGCCGTCACGGTGCGGGCCGGTACGGCCGCCGCGCTGCATCAGGCCGGTGAAGCTGAAGACGATGTCGGTGGGAACGTTGGCACTCATGCCCAGCAGTTCGCACATAGGCGTGTCTCCACTTACAGACGGGGCTCGACCCGGCCGCCGCCACGCAGGGCGGCAGGGCGTGGGTCGTCAACGTAGCGGTCCCGGCGCTCGGCGGCCAACGGCGCCTGGGCAGCGAGTGCGTCATCTTCGGCGACCTGGCGCTGGGCCGTGGCCTCGGCCTGGGCGCGGCGCTCGCGGGCGCGCTTTTCCAGCGGCCAGCGCAGCGCCACGAAGAGGAAATAGAGGCTGAAGGCGAACATGCCGTACATGGCAAAGTCCGACACCGCGCGCCAGGCGTTGTTGCCGACCTTGAAGGCGACATCCAGGGCAGTGATGGCGATGGCCGGGGCGAAGCTGTCCTTGACCGGGTCGACGATGGTCGGGGTCAGCAGCAGCACCGCCAGCACCACCCGCAGCGGTTCGCGCAGCCAGCGCCACATCCAGCCGGTGAGCTTGAAGCCCACCAGCAGGCAGCCCAGGGCGGCAACCGCGTATAGGCCCCAGGCCAGGGTGTAGTCGTTCTCGGTCATGGTGTTCGTGCAAGCCAGGCAAAGAGATGCCTATGATAAACACTTTTCCGGGCGCAGACAGTGTTTGCCTGTGCCGGCCTCTTCGCGGGCTTGCCCGCTCCCACAGGGACCGCACAGCTTTCAAGAACTGTGGTGAACCTGTGGGAGCGGGCAAGCCCGCGAAGAGGCCGGTACAGGCAACCCCAATCAAGAGATCCTCAATGCCAACCAAGCCCCAACCCCCGATTGCCCACGCCGACAACAGCGCCGACCCGTACGCCTGGCTGCAAAAGCGCGACACCCCCGAGGTGCTTGCCTACCTGCAGGCCGAGAACGCCTACCAGGAAGCCTGCCTGGCCGACCAGGCGCCACTGCGCGAGCAACTGTTCGAAGAGATCAAGGGCCGCATCCTGGAAACCGACCTGTCGCTGCCGGCGCCCTGGGGCCCCTACCTGTACTACACCCGTACCACCGCAGGCGACGAGTACCCGCGCCACTACCGCTGCCCGCGCCCGGCCGACGACTCCAACACGGTCGATGAAAGCCAGGAGCAACTGCTGCTCGACCCCAACGCCCTGGCCAATGGCGGCTTCCTGTCCCTCGGCGCGTTCAACGTCAGCCCCGACCACCGCCTGCTGGCCTACAGCCTGGACACCAGCGGCGACGAAATCTTCACCCTGTACGTCAAGGACCTGGCCAGTGGCAGCGTCACCCCCCTGCCCTTCGACGACTGCGACGGCAGCCTGACCTGGGCCAACGACAGCCAGACGCTGTTCTTCGCCGAACTGGACGACACCCACCGGCCGTGGCGCCTGCGTCGTCACACGCTGGGCAACGAAGGCGCGCAGACCGTGTTCGAGGAGCCCGACGGGCGCTTCTTCCTGCATTGCTACCGCACCAGCTCCGAGCGCCAGCTGGTGCTGCTGCTCAACAGCAAGACCACCAGCGAGGCCTGGGTGCTGGACGCGCAAACCCCGCAGGCACCGTTCACGTGCCTGGCGCCACGCGTCGAAGGCCACGAGTACTTCCCCGACCACGGCCAGCTCGACGGCCAGTGGCGCTGGTTCATCCGCACCAACCAGGACGGCATCAACTTCGCCCTGTATCACGCTCCGGTCGCACCGGTGCCCAGCCGTGAGCAATGGCAGGTGCTGGTGCAGCACCGCGACGCGATCATGCTCGAGGGCCTCAGCCTGAATGCCACTGCGCTGACCCTTAGCCTGCGCGAAGGCGGCCTGCCGATCATCGAAGTGCGTCCCCAGGGCCTGGCAGCCTACCGTGTCGAACTGCCCGATGCGGCCTACAGCCTGTACGTGCAGGACAGCCTGGAGTTCGCCAGCACGCGCCTGCGCCTGCGCTACGAGGCCCTCAACCGCCCCGCCCAGGTGCGCCAGCTGGACCTGGCCAGCGGTGCCCAGGTGGTGCTCAAGCAAACCCCGGTACTCGGGCCGTTCGATGCCGATGACTATGTCAGCGAGCGCCTGTGGGCCACCGCAGCGGATGGCACACGGGTGCCGATCAGCCTGGTGCGCCGCCGCCAGGACCTGGGCCGGACCGTGCCCCTGTACCTGTATGGCTACGGTGCCTATGGCGAAAGCCTCGACCCGTGGTTCTCGCATGCGCGCCTGAGCCTGCTGGAGCGCGGCGTGGCCTTTGCCATCGCGCATGTGCGTGGTGGTGGCGAACTGGGCGAAGCCTGGTACCGCGCCGGCAAGCAGGAGCACAAGCACAACACGTTCAGCGACTTCATCGCTTGTGCCGAACACCTGATCGCCGAAGGTGTGACAGCTGCCGACCGCCTGGCCATCAGTGGCGGCAGCGCCGGTGGCCTGCTGATGGGTGCAGTGCTCAACCTGCGCCCCGAGCTGTTCCGCTGCGCGATTGCCGAAGTACCGTTCGTCGACGTGCTCAACACCATGCTCGACCCCGAGCTGCCGCTGACCGTGACCGAGTACGACGAATGGGGCAACCCTGAGGAGCCGGAGGTGTATGAGCGGATCAAGGCCTACGCACCGTACGAGAACGTGAAGGCACAGGCCTACCCGGCGATGCTGGTGGTGGCGGGCTACAACGACAGCCGCGTGCAATACTGGGAAGCGGCCAAGTGGGTGGCGCGGTTGCGTACGTGCAAGACCGACAGCAACCTGCTGCTGCTGAAGACCGAGATGGGCGCTGGCCATGGCGGGATGAGTGGGCGGTACCAGGGCTTGAAGGATGTGGCGCTGGAGTATGCGTTCGTGTTTGGTGAGCTGGGTGTGGCGTAAAACCCAGGGTTGAGCACCCGCGCCGATCCCTGTGGGAGCGGGCATGCCCGCGAAGAACTCAACGCGGTGGTTGGCACCGGCTTCGCCGGTGTTCGCGGGCACGCCCGCTCCCACAGGATCCGGTGCAGGCTGATTTTATTTAATCATCATCCACCGCCGGCTTCGGCGGCTCCGGCCGCAACCCCGGCAACGGCTGGTCCTTCGGCGGCCCGGGTACCGGCATCGGCGGTAGCAACGGCGCCCCCGGCTGGTTGTCGTAGGCCTTGGGCGGCGCACTCGGGGTAATCTGCGGGTATGGCGTAGGCGTAGGCGTACCCGGTGCACCAGGCACCGGCGTGGTCAGCCGGGGTGGCGTGCTGGCAGCTTCGGCCATGGGCAGGCCGGCCAACAACAGCAGAGCGAGGATCGCGCGAAACATCAGCAACCTCCTGTCGGGAACCTTCCTACAGGCTACGCCTAAATGGAAGCTTTCGCCTGTCCTCCGGCCCCGCAAGCGCGCTAGACTCAATGGCATAACCGTCATTTGCCTGATCAGTACAAAGGAAACACCATGAGCTCCACCTCTTCCGCCGCTGCCACCGCGCGACTGGACCGCATCCTGGCCGATGCCAAGCGCGACAAGGAAATGGGCTACCGCGACAAGGCCCTGAAAATGTACCCGCACGTCTGCGGCCGCTGCGCCCGCGAGTTCTCCGGCAAGCGCCTGAGCGAGCTGACCGTGCACCACCGCGACCACAACCACGACAACAACCCGCAGGACGGCTCCAACTGGGAGTTGCTGTGCCTGTACTGCCACGACAACGAGCACTCGCGCTACACCGACCAGCAGTACTTCAGCGAAGGCTCCACCAGCACCCCGAGCATCGCCAAGGCCACCCATAACCCGTTCGCCGGGCTGGCGGGGATGCTGAAGAAAGACTGACCATCGATTCGCCCCCCGCTGCTACCGGGCAGCCCGTATAATCGCGCTTTTTTCGCGAAGGGCCCCGGTACGTGGCAAACAAACGATACAGCTGCATCGGCCTGTTCAACCCCAAGTCGGCAGAAAACGTCGGTTCGGTGATGCGCGCCGCGGGTTGCTACGGCGTCAATTCGGTGTTCTACACCGGCAAACGCTACGAGCGTGCCCGTGACTTCGTCACCGACACCAAGCGCGTGCACTACGACATCCCGCTGATCGGCATCGATGACCTGCAGCGCATCATCCCGCTGGGCTGCACGCCGGTGGCTGTAGAACTGGTTGAGGGTGCGCGGCCATTGCCGGAGTACACCCACCCGGACCGGGCCATCTATATCTTCGGGCCTGAAGACGGCAGCCTCAGTGCTGATGTGCGGGCGTGGTGCGAAGAGACCATCTACATTCCGACCGAGGGCTGCATGAACCTGGCGGCGACGGTGAACGTGGTGCTGTATGACCGCATGGCCAAGGGCCTGAACACCCGTTCGGGGCCCCGGTTCAAATAGCCGACTGAACGATGACGGTGGCCGACAGGTCACCTGCATACACTTCAGACGGAGACCTTGCCATGCTTGATATCCATTCGGCAGCGACATCGCAGGAAAACAACGTTCACGGCCTTGAGCGCGCCAGTTCGCTGGCTGGTGGCGCGCTGATGGTAAGCAAGGGGTTGCGCCACGGCGGCCTGGTCGGCTTGTTGCAGATTGCCGTGGGCGGCCTGGCCCTGGCTCGGGGCTTCAGCGGGCACTGTGCAACCAAGGCCTGGTGGCAGCGGCATCGGCAGGAATATCACCGCTTGCGTTCGGACATCGAGCGCAGCGCGGCGGAGCTGGAGGCATTGAAGGCCAGTGCCGACGCGGCGACGCGGGGGGTGACGGTGACCGGGAAGGATCCGTTGGCTGGCAGTTGATCCTGCACTGCCTGTGTTGGCCCTTTCGCGGGCGCGCCCGCTCCCACAGGTACCGGATTGCCGCTGAGCCCTGCGCGGTCCTGTGGGAGCGGGCGTGCCCGCGAAAGGGCCGACACATGCAATGAAGAGCCCTAGCGCAACGCCTTGCTCTGCAATACCTCGGAGCGCCGCCCCAGCACATTCTCGCTGATCTGCACGAAGTCTTCGGTGCTCACGCTCGGCAAGCGCATCAGCCCCCGCGCCACATCGTCCAGCGATCGTTTGGCCTGGGTGTGGATGCGGATTTCCTTGTCCAGTGCCTGCAGCAACATCACCCCACGCGCTACCTGCGCCGGGGTGGCCTGCTCGCCCTTGAGCCGAGTGACTTTGGCACCCTGCTTGCTCAGGCGCGCCTGCCAGGCCTGGTAACGGTCGTCACTTACCCCGCCCGAGCGGCGCAGCAACTCACTGGCGTAATAGTCGGTCAGGCTTTCCACCAACCAGTCACTGCCATCACGCCCATGGATCTGCGCAAACAGTTGCACCACTTCACGCAGCAACGGGCTGCTGCCATTCTCGCTGATCATCGGCCGGGCGCTGTGCAGGTACAACGACCCCTGCGCAGCCATCGTCCCGCGCCACATGCCGTCGCGGGCACCGACCAACAGCAGCTTCGGCGGATTGCGCGGGAACACCGCCTGCAGTTGCGGCCAGACAAAGGTCAGCAGGGTCAGGTTGTCCATGCGCCGCATACCCTGCCCCACCGGTGCGGCCACGGTAACCTCGGTTTCGCCCAGGCGGGCGCGGCGGCTGCCCAGGTCGCCGGCAAGCATCCAGCCGGTGGGGCGGTCGAACAGGCGTGAAACGTTGTCGATGCGGAACTTGTCCTTGCCGATGCGTGGCCAGGCGGTCTCGATGCTCTTCCAGCCCTCGGGCAGGTCGAACGCCAGCCGCGCCACCAGCTCGGTGCCATCCTGCTGGTCGAGGCGCGCAGGCGGCACCAGTTGGTCGCCGAGGAACAGTGCCCAGTGCGGGGTGATGCGCGACGAATAGGCGCCGCTGGCGCGTTTCTGGTCCAGTTGCACGCGGTAGCTGAGGCTGGTCTTGCCGGCCGCCGGTTGCCACACACCGCGCTGGCCCTGCATTTGCCATTGGCCATCAGCCTGGAAGCCGCTGTAGGCCCCGGCCTTGCCCAGGTCGAAGTCCAGGCTGCGCACGGCACTGCCTTCGGCCAAGGTGAGGCGGACCTCCGCCTGACCACTGGCCGGTAACAGGCGCACCTGGTAGTCGAGGTCGACCTTTTTCGCCCAGGCCGACGAACTGGCCATCAGGCCCAACAGCAACAACAGCTGGCAACGCATACAGAAACTCCTTGTTTCCCCGTGGCAGCGGGCCGCGCCGATCAGCTGGCGCGGAAGATCAGGTGGTCTTCCCAGTCGTCTTCGTGCACATCGTGTTCACTGAGCATGCGCCCCGACTGGGAAATGCGCTGTTCATGGACCTGCTGGCGGTCGCCGCAGACCAGGTGGTGCCAGGCTGGCAGGTCCTTGCCTTCGCTGACCAGGCGGTAGCCGCAGGTGCTCGGCAGCCACTTGAACTGGTCGGCCTTGCCCGGGGTGAGCTGGATGCAGTCGGGCACCTGGGCAAAGCGGTTGGGGTAATCGCTGCACTGGCAAGTATCCAGATCCAGCAATTTGCAGGCGACGCGTGTGTAATAGACGCTGTTATCGTCCTCGTCCTCAAGCTTTTGCAGGCAGCACAGGCCGCAGCCGTCACACAGCGACTCCCACTCTTGCGGGCTGAGTTGCTCGAGGGTCTTGCGCCGCCAGAACGGCGCGTTTTCAGCGATCATGACACGGGTTTCCTGCATTCATCTTGGGGCCACGGCGCGCGGCGGCGCCAGTCTAGAGCCTGGCCTTCGGCAAAGCCAGACCGCTTGTCAGTCGCGACGCGACGCAGTAGCGTGCGCGTTTCCCGTCCTTTTGCAGGAGCCACCATGAGCGCCAACCCCCGCATTGCCGATTACGCCATCAACGAGCAGTTCATCAACCGCTGGTCGCCACGCGCCTTCACCGCCGAGCCGATCAGCGAAGAAACCTTGCTGAGCTTCCTCGAAGCGGCTCGGTGGGCGCCGTCGGCGAACAACTCGCAACCTTGGCGCTTCCTCTATGCCCGCCGTGACACGCCGAACTGGGAGCGTTACCTGAACCTGCTGGTGCCGGCCAACCGGAGCTGGGCGCAACAGGCTTCGGCGCTGGTGCTGGTGATTTCCAAGACCACCTACGCCGCACCGGGCGCCACGGAAGAAAAACCGGCGCTGTGGCACACCTTCGACACCGGCTCCGCCTGGGGGCACCTGGCCCTGCAAGCCAGCATCAGCGGCTGGCATACCCATGGCATGGCCGGTTTCGACCAGGCGCTGGCGCGTCAGGAGCTGAAGGTGCCAGAGGGCTACGTGCTGCATGCCATGGTGGCGATCGGCAAGCTGGGTGACAAGGCCAGCCTGAACGAAGCCCTGCAGGCACGTGAAGTGCCCAGCCCGCGCAAGCCACTGAGCGAGCTGGCGGCCGAGGGTGATTTCAGCCTGTAAGCCTTGCATTGGCTGTACCGGCCTTTTCGCGGGCTCGCCCGCTCCCACAGGTACAACACCCCCTTCGAGGGCGGCGCAATACCTGTGGGAGCGGGCAAGCCCGCGAAAAGGCCGGTACAGGCACTACAAAATCAATAGCCCCGGGCGAAGTCCACTTCCCCACGCAAGCCCTGCCCCGCCACATACGCCTGCACATTCTCGACAAACAACCGCACCATCGCCGCCGGCGAGGTGGGCGCCGAGCTGTGCCCGGTCAGCAGCAAGCCCCACGCCGTCCAGAAGGGGTGTTGCCTGGGCAGTGGCTCCTGCCGGCAGACATCGATCACCGCGCCCGCCAGGTGCCCGTCCTTCAGCGCTTCGACCAGGTCAGCGTCGACCACCGCCACCCCACGCCCGGCATTGATGAACAGCGCCGTGGGCTGGAAGCACTTGAACAGTGCCGCGTCATACAGGTCACGGGTGGCCGGGGTATCCGGCAGCAGGTTGAGCACGTAGTCGGCCTGGCCAACCATGCGCGGCAGGTCGGCCAGCGCTGCCACCTCGACGAACGGCGCCTGCTCGCGGGCGCTGCTGGCAACGCCATACAGCACCACGCCAAACGCCTGCAGGAACTCGGCCACCCGCTGGCCAATGTCGCCCGTGCCGACGATCAGCACCTTGCGCCCTTCCAGGGTACGCCCCGGGCGGTCGTCCCAACGCCGCTCGACCTGGCTGACCAGGCGCGACAGCACCTCGCGCTCATGGCCAAGCATGTAGGTGAGCATGTACTCGGCCATCACCTGGCCAAAGATGCCCACGGCGCGGGTCAGCCGATAGTCACGCGGCAGGCCTTCGGCCAGCAGCGGGGTGATACCGGCCCAGGTAGACTGCACCCAGCGCGGCTTGTGGCCCTGGCGCAGCAGGCTGGCCAGCAGGTCCGGCTGGCCCAGCCACACCGGGCACTGCGGTGCCTGGCGGGCCAGTTCGGCGGAGTCACCGCTGGTCAGCACTTCCAGTTCAGGCGCGGCTGCGCGCAAAATTTCGGCATATCGAGCATGATCATGCTCAGCAATCAGTACTCGCATGGTCAGGCAGGGTCGTTCCGGCGCAGCAACTCTTCGGGCAGGTGCTCGATGTAGTCGTCTTCCGGCGGCGGCATCTGCAGGTGGTAACCCTGGTTGTCGAGGTTTTCCAGCACCTTGGCGATGTCCTCGCGGGCCAGCTTGCGCTCGGGGGTCAGCACCAGGTCGAAGGCGTGCTTCGGGGTGCCGAAGAACGGCAGCAGGCCTTCGGGCACACGGTCCAGGCCGTCGGCCTTGAGCACGTACAGGTACATTTCGTTCTTGCGGGGGCTCTTGTAGATAGAGCAAATGCGTTTCATCGGGTCTCTCCGGCGCCTGCCAGGCTGTCCAGCAGGGCCTGGCCCATGCGCTCACGGCGCCAGCCGCGCAGCGAATCGGGCAGTTGGTAGGGGCCATTGGGGTAGCCGCTCTTGAGCAGCGCTTCCAGGGCTTTCTTGCGCAGCATCAGCTCGGGGGCAATGCCCAGGCGCTCACCTTCGGCCTGGCCGATGGCACGCAGCTGCTTGAGGATGCCAGCGGCTTCGATCGGCAAAGGTTCGGGCAGGGCCTGTGGCCATTGTTCGGCTGGCAGGCTGGCGGCACGCTTGATCAGCTGAATGAGGAACTCACCGTCCTGACGAATGGTGCGCGGATGCATCTCGTCGATCCTGGCCAGCGCCGACAGATTGTTCGGCTGGCTCTTGGCCATGGGCCACAGCGAATGCTCCTTGAGGATGCGGTTGCGCGGCACGTCGCGGTTGCGCGCTTCACGCTCGCGCCAGGCGCACAGCTCACGCAGCACAGCCAGTTGCTGGGGGCTCAGCTTCCAGGCCAGCTTGACGTCGCGGTACAGGCTTTCGGGCTCGACTTCGCGGCGCAAAGCGGCCACCAGCTCGGCGCCGTCCTCCAGCACCCAGGCGTACTTGTCGTCACTCAGGCGCGGGCGCAGCACGGTGAACAGCTCGGCCAGGTGCACGGCATCCTCGGCGGCATAGCTGACCTGGGTTTCCGAGAGGGGCCGCTGCAGCCAGTCGGAGCGGGTTTCGCCCTTGGGCAGGTCGATACCCAGCACGTCCTGCACCAGGCGCGAATAGCCCATGGAGAAGCCCAGGTTCAGGTAACCCGCGGCCAGCTGGGTGTCGAACAGCGGCTGTGGCAGTTTGCCGGTCAGGCGCAGCAGCACTTCGAGGTCTTCGCTGCAGGCGTGCAGCACCTTGACCACACCGCTGTCTTCCAGCAGTTCGGCCAAAGGCTGCCAGTTGCCGATCAGCAACGGGTCGATCAGGAAGGCACGCTGGCCGTCGCCGATCTGGATCAGCCCGGCTTTCGGGTAGAAGGTGTCGACCCGCATGAATTCGGTATCGACGGCGACAAAGGGCAGCTGGTGCCAGTCGCGGCAGTGTTCGGCCAGGCTCTGGTCGTCACGGATCCAGTGTATTTCGATGGCCACGAGGCTCTCCCACTAACATTGGCGCGCAGTATATACGGCGCGGGCACTGCTGGTGAAACCCGGGCCATCCCTGGAATGGATAAACGGTGCAGCCCGACTCAGCGCTCTGCCGCCAGCCAAGGCCGGCAGCTGGCGAACATGTCCAGCGACTGCTGGTAGACCTCGGTGTGCACCTGCAACAGGCCGAGCATCGAGTGGAACAGGTTGTCCTGCGACAGCGGCGCATCGCTGAGCTTGGCCAGGCAGTCGGTGTCGACGCCGAAGTCCTCCTTGTAGCTGTCCGAGAACCAGGTCAGCAGCGGCACGTGCTTCTGCTGCTCGGGGGCGATGGCGTACGGAGTGCCGTGCAGGAACAGGTTGTACTCGCCCAGCGACTCGCCGTGGTCGGACAGGTAGATCATTGCCGTGTCGACCTTGTCCTGCTTGCTGCGCAGGGTGTCGATCAGCGAGGCCAGTACCTCGTCCGTATAAGCCAGGGTGTTGTCGTAGCCGTTGATGATTTCCTGCTCGCTGCACTGGTCCAGCGCGTTGCTCTGGCACACCGGGGCAAAGCGCTGGTCGGCGGCGGGGTAGCGCTTGAAGTACTCAGGCCCGTGGCTGCCCATCTGGTGCAGCACCAGCACGGTGTCCTTGTCGAGGTTGTCGATCAGCTCACCCAGGCCCTGCAGCAGGATCTGGTCATGGCATTCACCATCAGCGCACAACTGCGGGTCCTTGAGGTTGCTGACATCAATGAACTGCACCCGGTCGCAGGTACCCTTGCAGCCCGACTGGTTGTCACGCCACTGCACGGCCAGGCCGGCACGCTGGAGGATGTCCAGCAACCCTTCGCGGTTCTTCGCCACGCGGGCATCGTAGTCCTTGCGCCTCATGCCAGAGAACATGCACGGCACCGAGACGGCGGTTTCCGTGCCGCAGGAGTGCACATCGGAAAACGCCAGCAGGCCCTGCTCCCTGGCAAGGTTCGGTGTGGTATCGCGGTTGTAGCCAAGCACGCCGAAGTGGTCTGCCCGCGCACTTTCACCCACCACCAGCACGGTCAGCGACTTGCGCTGGTGTTTTTGCCAGGCGGCCTCACGCCTGGCATCTTCGCCATAATGCTGGAAGGGGCGCGATGCGGTACCGACGCGCTCGCTGACATAACCGATGGAGGCCCCCACGATATTGCTGGGGGTGAGCATCAGGCGCAGTTCGTGGTGGTTGCGAAACAGCGACGAAAGGCCCTGGTAGTTGACCAATGCTACCGAGCCCAGTGCCACCACGCAGGCACCGCCAACCACCAGCTTGCCGAGCAGTTCACGGTGCCAGGCACGATAGGCGATGGGCGCCTTCCACAACAGTACCGAAGGCACTACACCGAGGCCCAGGATATACAAGGCAAACTTCAACGACAGCAAGTCACGCACTTCCGCCACGTTGGTTTCCGCGATATTGCGGAACATACCTGCGTCAATAAGTACGCCGTACTGGTTCATGAAGTAGGCCACACCCGCGCCACTCATGAACAACACGATAAGTACTGGCTTCAATACATAACGGAAGGCGAACAACGTAAGAATCAGGTTGAACGCGAACAACATCAGCACGGCAAATGCCAGGCTCAGCCAAAGCCCAGGTAAACCGGGCGGAACGACCTGTTCAAGGTGCTGCCAGAGGAAGACATTGAAGCCGATCAGCAGGTAAAGGCTGGCCAGAAGCGTGACCCATTCAGTCCGCAGGGATTTGAAGTTGAGCATCAGTGTTCGCAATCAAGAGTGATTATCAGCCCAAGGGCCTGCGCGGCACCGGGGAAACTGGGCTGAACTTTAGAAAGCGCACCATCAATTTTTTGTGAAAAAGACGCCAACAAATTCGTGAGCAGGCGCCTTTTCTACATTAAAAGAAGTTCATTCAGCCTGTGCTCAGCCAGGCAGGCGTGCCTTGGCATATGGCTCGCGGTCGATGTCCAGCACTTCCACGCACAGCTGGATATCCAGCCCGGCCTGCTCGGAGATGGCCTCACGCAACACTTCCAGCAGGCTGGCGGACAGTTGCGTTTTTACCTCGGGCGAGCGCCCGCTGAGGATGGCCAGGCGCACATGGGCAAAGGCACGCTCACCGGGCGCGATGCCCACCCGATAGTGCTTGAAGGCTTCGGCGCGGCTTTTGATGTCGGCCTCGTCGGCGAACTGGCCACTGCCGACCAGGGCGTGATTCAGACGCAGCAGCAGGACGTCGACATTGAGCTCGCGCAGGTTGTCGCTGTATTCCAGGTTCAGGTGAGGCATGGTACGGGTTCCGGGTCAACGGGGAGATACGACAGCCTAACCCAGTCCCCTACCTGCGCAAAGGCGACTATCCTCAAAGGTCAGAACCATTCGCCAACCCCCGACAGAGGTGAAGAAATGCCAGTTCCGCATGATCTGCTCGCTGACCTGCACGTTACCGCTGATGCATTCCAGGCGCTCATGGACAAGGACCAGACGCTGCACTCACTGCACAAGGAATACAACGCCAAAGACAAGGAGGTAGTTGCCGCCGAAGGCAACGGCACCAACGACGAAGCCGTCAACCGCCTGCGCAAGGAGCGGTTGCTGATCAAGGACAAGATCGAACGGATCATTCATCCGCCCAAATCCTGACAGGCATTCACTGAACCCACCGGCCTCTTCGCGGGTGAACCCGCTCCCACAGGTCAACGATCCCCCTGTGGTAGCGGGCAAGCCCGCGAAGAGGCCAGTTGCCCTTACACGGCAGCCGCAGCCTTCAACGCCCCATCCAGGTCCTCGACCAGGTCACGGTAATCCTCGATCCCCACCGACAGCCGCAGCAGGTTCTCGCTGATGCCCATTACGCCCTTCTGTTCCGGGCTCAGCGAGCAGTGCGACATGCTCCAGGAGTGGTTGATCATGCTCTCCACCCCGCCCAGCGAGTCGGCCAGCACGAAGATCTGCAGCGCTTCCACCAGGCGGTTGAGCGCGGCCCGGTCGCCCTTGACCTTCATCGCCACCACCGCCCCGCCACTGCGCATCTGCCGTTTGCACAGCTCATGCTGCGGGTGGCTTTCCAGCCCCGGGTAGTACACCTGCTCGATCTGCGCGTGGCTTTCCAGGAAGCGCGCTACCTGCAGGGCATTGGCACACTGGCGCTCCATGCGCACATCCAGGGTCTTCAGGCCGCGCAAGGCCAGGTAGCAGTCGAACGGGCCCTGCACCGCACCAATCGCCATGCTGATGCGGCGCAGGCGCGCCAACAGGGCATCATTGGCGGCAACCACCACACCACCGGTGAGGTCGGAATGGCCGCCGATGTACTTGCTGGCCGAGTGCATCACCAGGTCCACACCCAGGGTGATCGGGCGCTGGTTCCATGGCGAGCAGAAGGTGTTGTCGATGCAGGTAAGGATGCCGCGCGCCCTGGCCAGGTCGCACACTGCCTTGATGTCGACCAGGTGCAGCAGCGGGTTGGTCGGCGATTCGATCCAGATCAGCTGGGTTTCCGGCTTGATGGCGGCGGCCACCGCCTCGAGGTCGTTGAGGTCGACGTAAGTGGTGGTCAGGCCCGAGGTGCGGCTGCGGTAGTCTTCGAGGATGCGGAAGGTGCCGCCGTACACACCGTTCATCACCACCACGTGCGCATCCTTGGGCAGCAGCTCCAGCACGGTGGCGGTGGCGTTCACGCCCGAGGCGCAGGCGACCGCGCCAACCCCTTCTTCCAGGGCGGCGACACAGGTCTCGTAGGCATGCCGGGTGGGGTTGCCAACGCGGCTGTAGGAGTATTCCGGCTTGTCATCCAGGCTGCGCTTGGTGAACGAGCTGGCGGTGACGATCGCCGGGAAAATAGCGTTATCGGCGACGCTGAACTGCTCACCGGCGTGAATGGTACGGGTGGCAAAATTACGCGGCTTGTCGGACATGGTCAGGCCCATCGGCAGAGTGAAAGTTGCCACTATCGCACAACCCAAATGTTCTGGCCTTGGGGTAATCTGTGAAATATTTTTCTCCACGGCCCAGGCGCGATATGGACAGCTTCGACCAGCACATTCTCACCCTGCTTCAGCGCGATGCCTCGATCTCGCTCAAGGACCTGGCCGAGGCCGTCAACCTGTCTACCACGCCGTGCTGGAAGCGGGTCAGGCGCCTGGAGGAAGACGGCTACATTGTCGGCCGCGTCGCCCTGCTCGACCCGGAAAAACTCGGACTGGGGCTTACCGTGTTCGTCCAGCTCAAGACCCAGCGCCACGACAGCGCCTGGCTGGAGCAGTTTGCCGCGACCGTGACCGGGTTCGAGGAGGTGATGGAGTTCTACCGCATGTCGGGCGACTGGGATTACATGCTGCGGGTGGTGGTGGGGGATATTGCGGCGTATGACCGGTTCTACAAGAAGCTGATCACCAGTACTGACGGGCTGTCGAACATCACGTCCAGTTTTGCCATGGAGCAGATGAAGTACACCACGGCTTATCCGGTGCATCGTTCCTGATCGGTGCTGGGTTCTTCGCGGGCTTGCCCGCTCCCACAGGTGCTGAAAACTGTGGGGGGTCCCTGTGGGAGCGGGCCAGCCCGCGGAGGCCAGCACAGGCAACCGGTCAATCCGCGGCCAGCACCGCCGCAATCCGGTTGCCCGCCTTGGCTTTCTCGACCTTGATCGCCACAAACTTCGAGGTCGGGGTATAAGTGCCCTCGCCATAGCTTTCCAGCGGCACCAGCGGGTTGGTCTCGGGATAATAGGCCGCCGCCTGCCCCTCGGGCACGTCATACGCCACCAGGCGGAAGCCCGACACCCGCCGCTCCACGCCATCCTCCCACAGCGACACCAGGTCCACGTGCTCGCCTGGCTCGAAGCCCATCCGGCGGATGTCGACCTCGTTGACGAACACCACTTCACGCAGGCCGAACACCCCGCGATAACGGTCGTCCAGGCCATACAGGGTGGTGTTGTACTGGTCGTGCGAACGCAGGGTCTGCAGGATCAGGTCGGGCTTGTCACCGCGCGCCAGCACCTTGGCATTCACCAGCTGCTCCGGCAGCAGGTGCGGGCTGAAGCGTGCCTTGCCAGTGGCCGTGCGCCAGGTACGGTCGGCGGCGTTGTTGCCCAGGTGGAAGCCGCCCGGGTGCTGCAGGCGCTCGTTGAAATCGGCAAAGCCGGGGATCACATCGGCAATCATGCTACGGATGCGGCCGTAGTCGGCAACAGCGTATTCCCAGTCGATCGGCTGCTTGCCCAGGGTCGCCTGGGCCATGCCGGCGATGATCCATGGCTCCGAGCGCAGGTGCGGCGAGCGCGGGCGCAGCTGGCCGTGGGAGATGTGCACCATGCTGAAGGTGTCCTCCACGGTCACGCCTTGCGGCCCGCTGGCCTGCATGTCGATTTCAGTACGGCCCAGGCACGGCAGGATCAACGCATCGCGGCCGGTGACCAGGTGCGAGCGGTTGAGCTTGGTGGAAATCTGCACGGTCAGCGCGCAATTGCGCATGGCGGCATGGGTGCGCGGCGTATCCGGCGTGGCCTGGGCAAAGTTGCCACCCAGGCCGATGAACACCTTGGCCCGCCCCTCTTCCATGGCCTTGATCGCCAGCACCGCGTTGTGCCCGTGGGCACGCGGCACACGGAAGCGGAAGCGTTTTTCGATGGCATCGAGCAGCGCCGCCCCGGGCTTCTCGTCGATGCCCATGGTGCGGTCGCCCTGCACGTTGCTGTGGCCACGCACAGGTGACAGGCCGGCGCCGGGCTTGCCGACGTTACCGCGCAGCAGTTGCAGGTTGACGATTTCCTGAACGGTCGGCACCGAATGGCGGTGCTGGGTGACGCCCATGGCCCAGCACATGATCACCCGCTCGGCTTTGCGGTACATGCGCGCAGCCAGTTCGATCTCGGCCTGGGTCAGGCCCGATTGCTCGACGATATGCGCCCAGGGCGTGGCATCCACGGCTTCCAGGTACGCGTCGATGCCACTGGTATGCTCGGCGATGAAGGCGTGGTCGAATACTGCCGGCTCGCCGTTGGCCTGGGCCTCGCGCTCCCACTGCAGCAGGTACTTGGCAATGCCACGCATCACGGCCATGTCGCCCCCCAGGGCCGGGCGGAAGTAGGCCGTGTTGGTTGGCTCGGAGCCATTGCTGAGCATCTCGAACGGATGCTGCGGGTGCTGGAAGCGCTCCAGGCCGCGCTCCTTGAGCGGGTTGAAGCACACCACCTGGGCACCACGCTTCACCGCTTCACGCAGCGGTTCGAGCATGCGCGGGTGGTTGGTGCCGGGGTTCTGGCCGATGACGAAGATGGCGTCGGCCAGTTCCAGGTCGTGGAACACCACGGTGCCCTTGCCCACGCCGAGGGTTTCCGACATGCCCACGCCGCTGGCCTCGTGGCACATGTTCGAACAGTCGGGGAAGTTGTTGGTGCCGTAGGCGCGGACGAACAGCTGGTAGAGGAACGCCGCCTCGTTGCTGGCCCGGCCCGAGGTGTAGAACTCGGCCTGGTCGGGCGATTCGAGTGCGCGCAAATGTTGGGCAACCAGCGCGAAGGCTTCTTCCCAGCTGGTTTCGACATAGTGGTCGGTGGCCGCGTCGTAGCGCATCGGGTGGGTCAGGCGGCCTTGGTACTCCAGCCAGTAGTCGGTCTGTTCGGCCAGGGCGCTGACGCTGTACCGGGCGAAGAACGCCGGGTCCACCGAGCGGCCGGTGGCTTCCCAGTTGACCGCCTTGGCGCCGTTCTCGCAGAACTTGACCATGTCGTTTTCCGGCGACTCGCCCCACGCGCAGCCGGGGCAGTCGAAGCCGCCGTTCTGGTTGGTCTTGAGCATGGCCCGCAGGTTTTTGAAGGCATTGTCGCTGCCCAGCCAGCTCTTGGTCACGCTCTTGAGCGCACCCCAGCCGGCGGCGGCGCCCTTGTAGTCCCTGATGTGTTGGTCCTGGCTCATGCGATGAATCCTCACGCTTCGATGCTTTTTTTCAGCCTATGGAGCGTGAGGTAGAGCCGTCCAATCGAAAGATCTTACGGCGTGATAAGCGGTTTCGATCATGGGCCGCGGATGGGGGTTGCAGCATTCGCGGGCACGCCCGCTCCCACAGAACCTCAGCCCTGTGACGCACCTGTGGGAGCGGGCATGCCCGCGAAGGAGGCAACGCGGTGTCGGCATTGAAATTCCTGCCCTGCAGCCATGATAGAGGCCATCGATCAAGCAGTCGGACAAAGCAATTTGACGGCCCTGCGGCCAGGTTATAGCTTGGAGTTGTGTGCCAACCCATTCGAGCGCGAACGTGGAACAGAACAGCCGGGCCCTGATTGACGGTTTCAACCGGAAAATCGACTACCTGCGGATGTCGGTCACAGACCGCTGTGACTTCCGTTGCGTGTACTGCATGGCCGAAGACATGCAGTTCCTGCCGCGCCAGCAAATCCTCAGCCTCGAGGAACTGTTCCAGGTGGCCGAGCGCTTCGTCGCCCTCGGCACCCGCAAGATCCGCCTGACCGGCGGCGAGCCGCTGGTGCGCCAGGGCATCGTCGACCTGTGCGGGCGCATTGCCGCCCTGCCCGGCCTGCGCGAATTGTGCCTGACCAGCAATGGCTCGCAACTCGGGCGCCTGGCCCGGCCGCTGTTCGACGCTGGCGTGACGCGCCTGAACATCAGCCTCGACAGCCTGGACGCCGACCGTTTCAAGCAACTGACCCGCACCGGCGACCTGCACCAGGTGATCGCCGGCATCGACGCCGCCCGCCAGGCCGGCTTCAAGCGCACCAAGCTCAACTGCGTGGTCCTCAAGGGCCGAAACGATCATGAACTGGTCGACCTGGTGCGTTTTGCCATCGACCGCGAACTGGACATCACCTTCATCGAAGAAATGCCCTTGGGCGTGATCAGCGAACATGAACGCGGCGAGTCGTTCTGCTCCAGCGATGAAGTACGTGCGCTGCTGGCCGAGCAGTTCACCCTGGTCGAGTCGACCGAGTCGTCCCAGGGCCCGGCCCGCTACTGGCGCCTGGCCGAAGCCGCCAACACTCGGGTCGGCTTCATTTCGCCACACAGCCACAACTTCTGCGCCACCTGCAACCGCGTGCGCCTCACCGTCGAAGGCCGCCTGCTGCTGTGCCTGGGCAATGAACACTCGGTGGACCTGAAGCAGGTGCTGCGCGCCCACCCCGGCAACCCCGGACGTCTGGAAAAGGCCATTCGTGACTCATTGCACCTCAAGCCCTACCGCCATCACTTCGAAGTCGGGGGCGACGTGCAGATCCTGCGTTTCATGAACATGACCGGCGGCTAGGCAGCCGTCCCTGGATTTCCATGATCGTCCACCCCACCCCCGATGTGCTGCGTGTGCTGTTCACCCTCAAGGGTTCGATCGTCAAGCGCATAGCCCTGCGCTGCCTGTCCGTCACCCTGCTGGCCGCATTGATCGTGCTGGTCGAGCGGCATTTCCCGGCGTTCTTCTACCCGGTGAGCGCCACGCCGTTCACCTTGCTCGGCCTGTCGCTGTCGATTTTCATGAGCTTTCGCAACAACGCCTGCTATGACCGCTGGTGGGAGGGGCGCAAGGCCTGGGGCAAGCTGATCATCGAAACCCGCTCTTTCGTGCGCGAAAGCCTGGTGATTACCGACGAAACCCTGCGGGTCGAACTGTTGCGCAGCCTGTGCGGCTTTGCCCATGCGCTGAATGCACGGCTGCGCAGCGAGGACGAACTGGCGGCCGCCCGGCCCTGGCTGGCACGTCCCGAGGTGATCAGCCCGCACAATGTCTGCGACGCCATCCTGCGCGAAGTTGGCGGGCATTGCTCGCGGCTGGCCGAACGGCAGCAGATCAGTGACTGGCGCTACAGCCTGCTGGAGCAGCGGCTGGTGGGCCTGACCGAAGTGCAGGCCACCTGCGAACGCATCAAGGGCACGCCGTTGCCGTTCCCCTATACGCTGTTGCTGCACCGCACCATCTACATCTTCTGCCTGCTGCTGCCATTTGCCCTGGCCGAACCGCTGGGCTGGCTGGCGCCGCTGTTCACCACCATCGTGGGGTACACGTTCTTCGGGCTGGATGCGATCGGCAACGAACTGGAAGACCCGTTCGGGCGCGATGAGAACGATTTGCCGACCGATGCCATGGTACGGACCGTGGAGCGCGATGTGCTGGCGGGGTTGGGGGAACAACAGCTACCGCCGGCGTTGTTGCCGGTGGACCATGTTTTGAGCTGACTGATTGTTGTTGCCTGTCCTGGCCTCTTCGCGGGCTTGCCCGCTCCCACAGGTACTCCTCAGCTCTTGAGGGCGGTGGCAACCCTGTGGGAGCGGGCAAGCCCGCGAAGAGGCCGGTACAGGAGAAAAATCAGCCCCGGCTTGCACAGGCCTCGATCGGCTTCAGGTGCTTGACGAAGTTGCACGGCCGGTGCCGCGCATCCAGTTGCTCCGCCAGGATGCCCTCCCACGCCGTACGGCAGGCCCCGGTGGACCCCGGCAGGCAGCACACCAACGTTCGGTTGGACAGCCCGGCCAGCGCCCGGCTCTGCACGGTCGAGGTGCCGATGTCGAGAATCGACAACGCGCGGAACAGTTCGCCAAAGCCATCGATGCGCTTGTCCAGCAGGCACTCGACCGCTTCCGGCGTGCTGTCACGCCCGGTAAAACCGGTACCGCCGGTGATCAGTACCACCTGCACCTGCTCGTCGGCAATCCAGGTGGCGACCTGGGCGCGGATCTTGTAAAGGTCGTCCTTGAGCAACGCCCGTGCCACCAGGCGGTGGCCGATCTCCACCGAGCGGCTGGCCAGCAGCTCACCGGAGGTGTCGTTGTCGTAGGTACGGGTGTCGCTGACGGTCAGCACGGCAATGTTGAGCGGTACGAAGACCGCGTCGGGTTGGACGCGCACGGTGGGGCTCCTCGAGTGGCATTGCCGCCACGCTAGAGGCATGGCCCATGGGCGTCCAATCGATATGGCGTACCGACTGATCAATGACATCTATCGCAGACGTGGGTTAAGGTCTGCACAACCCGCTACCAGGCACTTCCATGGACATCAAGCAGCTCAAGTTCCTCATCGCCCTCGACCAGACCCGCCACTTCGGCCAGGCGGCGGCGCTGTGCCATATCACCCAGCCGACGCTGTCCATGCGCCTGCGCAACCTGGAGGACGAGCTGAACCTGGTGCTGGTCAAGCGCGGCCAGCGCTTCGAAGGCTTCACCGAGGCCGGCGAGCGCATCCTGGCCTGGGCCCGCACCTTGCTCGCCGCTCACGACGGCCTGCAGGCCGAAGCCGCCAGCTGCCGTGGCCAGGTAGTCGGCAGCCTGCGCCTGGGCACGGTGCCGCTGGCCAGTTTCAACCCCATGCACCTGTTGCTGCCGCTGCGTGAAAAATACCCCGAGCTGCACTTCCAGCTCAGCTCGCTCAGCTCGGAACAGATCATCGATGGGCTCAGCCGCAACCAGCTCGACCTGGGTATCTGCTACCTCGACCAGGTCAACACCAGCTTCTTCGAAGTGATCGAACTGGGCACCACCACCATGGGCCTGCTGCACGATACCCGGCACTTCAAGTTCACCAGCGACACCCTGCGCTGGGACGAGCTGGGCGACATTCCGCTGGGCCTGCTGAGCAAGGGCATGCATTACCGCCAATCGCTGGACCTGAGTTTCCGCAGCCGTGGCCTGGAGCCGAATGCGGTGCTGGAAAGCGACTCGAGCTTCCAGTTGATCCAGGCCATCAACACCGGCATGTGCTGCGCGGTCATGCCGCTGGACTGCGGCCTGGAAGACCTGAGCGAACACCTGCGCATCCTGCCAGTGGCCGACGCCGCCATCCACAGCCCGGTCGGCCTGCTGCTGCGCCGCAGCGAACCGCGTTCGGCCATTGCCGAGCAGTGCTTCGATGAGGCGCGGGGGCTGTTTCAGGCCAGCTGATCGCTGGTTGCCTGGCGGTACTGGCGCGGGGTGAAGCCGGTCAGTTGCTTGAACTGGCGGCTGAAGGCGCTGTGGTCGGTATAGCCGCAGCACATCGCCACTTCAGTGATCGGCAGTTCCGAGTGCAGCAACCGGTGAGCGTGCTCCAGGCGCGCCTTGTGGATCATCTGCCGTGGCGTGAGGTGGAACACCCGCTTGCAGTAGCGCTCCAGCTGGGCCACGGAAATGCCGGCGATACGGGTCAGCTCGCCCATGCTGATCGGTTGGTGGAAATGCCGGCGGATATGCTCGTCCACCGCCGCCAGGCGCTGGTAGGCAGGGTGGCTGTCGGAGGCTGACTGCAAGTCTACCGAGATGCCGACCAGGCCGATGATCTCGCCGGCCTGGTTGTACAGCGGGCGCTTGTGGGTCAGGCACCAGCCGGGCTCGCGGCTGCCGTACAGGTGCAGTTCCAGCTGGTCTACCAATACCAGCCCTTCCTTGAGGACACGACGATCCTGCTCGGTGTAGCCGGGGCCCAGTTGTGCCGGGAACACTTCGGCGCTGGTCTTGCCCAGCAGCGGCGGCAGGCGCTTGAGGCCGCAGCGCTGGACCAGGGTGTTGTTGGCCAGCACATAGCGGGCGGCCGGGTCCTTGATGAAGATCGCGGCGTTGGGGATGGCGTCGAGGATCGGCAGTAGCAGGGACACGCCGGCGAGCAGGGCCTCGAGGGTGGCGGGGCGGTGCTGGTCGAGGGACTGGTAGAGGGTTGCCAGGGGGGTATCGGTCATCTGTCGGTTCTCTGCTGGCTGTGCCGGCCCTTTCGCGGGCTCGCCCGCTCCCACAGGTCCCGCACAAATTTCGAATCCTGTGCCGTACCTGTGGGAGCGGGCGTGCCCGCGAAGAGGCCAGCGCTACCAACAAACCTCTACAGCCCTTATACGGTATGGCTTACAGCCTATCCCCCACCCTTCCGGCCCGCCACTGTTTTTCTGCAATTGTGCCGATTTCGTCATCCCACCTGCAGAAAACCATCAAGAACCGACGCCCCGATCGGTCCACTCTATGCCCCACGCAAGCCGCCCCAAGTCCTACAAGAGCGCGGCCCAAAAAGCCGCATCTCGTGACATCAGACCTGCCTATCCAATAACCAACAAAAAGGCGAACCCATGTCAGGCAAATTCAAAAAACAGTTGTCATTGCTGGACCTCACCTTCATCGGCCTAGGCGCCATCTTCGGTTCCGGCTGGTTGTTCGCAGCCAGCCATGTCTCGGCCATCGCAGGCCCGGCCGGCATCCTGTCCTGGTTCCTTGGCGGCTTCGCCGTCCTGTTGCTGGGCATCGTCTATTGCGAACTGGGCGCGGCCCTGCCGCGCGCCGGGGGCGTGGTGCGCTACCCGGTTTATTCCCACGGCCCGTTGCTGGGCTACCTGATGGGCTTCATCACCCTGATCGCCTTTTCCAGCCTGATCGCCATCGAAGTGGTCGCCTCACGCCAATACGCCGCCGCCTGGTTCCCCGGGCTGACCAAGGCCGGCTCCAGCGACCCGACCGTGCTCGGCTGGCTGGTGCAGTTCGCCCTGCTGGGGCTGTTCTTCTTCCTCAACTACCGCAGCGTGAAAACCTTCGCCAAGGCCAACAACCTGGTCAGCGTGTTCAAGTTCATCGTGCCGCTGCTGGTGATCGGCGTGCTGTTCACCTTCTTCAAGCCGGAAAACTTCGAGGTACAGGGTTTTGCCCCGTTCGGTCTGTCGGGCGTTGAAATGGCGGTATCGGCCGGCGGCATCATCTTCGCCTACCTGGGCCTGACCCCGATCATTTCGGTGGCCAGCGAGGTGAAGAACCCGCAGCGTACCATCCCTATCGCGCTGATCCTCTCGGTACTGCTGTCCACCGCGATTTACGCCCTGCTGCAACTGGCCTTCCTCGGCAGCGTGCCAACCGAAATGCTGAGCAACGGCTGGGCCGCCGTGACCAAGGAACTGGCCCTGCCCTACCGTGACATCGCCCTGGCGCTGGGTGTGGGCTGGCTGGCCTACCTGGTGGTCGCCGACGCAGTGATCTCGCCCAGCGGCTGCGGCAACATCTACATGAACGCCACCCCGCGCGTGGTCTATGGCTGGGCGCAGACCGGCACCTTCTTCAAGTACTTCACCCGCATCGACGCCGAGTCCGGCATCCCGCGCCCGGCGCTGTGGCTGACCTTTGGCCTGTCGGTGTTCTGGACCCTGCCGTTCCCTTCGTGGGAAGCACTGATCAACGTGGTTTCTGCCGCCTTGGTACTGAGCTACGCCGTGGCCCCGGTTACCGTCGCCGCGCTGCGCCGCAACGCCCCCGACATGCCGCGCCCGTTCCGGGTCAAGGGCATGGGCGTGCTCGGCCCGCTGTCGTTCATCATCGCCGCGCTGATCGTGTACTGGTCGGGCTGGAACACCGTGTCGTGGCTGCTGGCCCTGCAGATCGTGATGTTCGTGCTGTACCTGCTGTGCGGCCGCTTCGTGCCGACCCAACACCTGTCGCTGGCCCAGCAAGTGCGCTCGTCGGCGTGGCTGATCGGCTTCTACGCGGTGACCATCCTGCTGTCATGGCTGGGCAGCTTCGGCGGCCTGGGGGTACTCGGCCACCCGTTCGACACCGTGGTCGTGGCCGCTTGTGCGCTGGGCATCTACTACTGGGGCGCGGCCACCGGCGTGCCTGCGCACCTGGTGCGCCTGGAGGGTGAGGATGAAAGCGAAGCCTCCACCGAAAGCCACCCAGGCCAGCGCCCTGCCGCCGTCGCCTCCTGACCTACTCTCGAATGGACATGCCCATGAAACACGTTCACGTCATCGATTCGCACACCGGCGGGGAACCCACCCGCCTGGTGATGAAAGGCTTCCCGCAACTGCACGGTCGCAGCATGGCCGAGCAACGCGACGAACTGCGCGAGCTGCACGACCAATGGCGCCGCGCCTGCCTGCTGGAACCACGTGGCAACGATGTGCTGGTCGGCGCGCTGTACTGCCCACCGGTGTCGGCCGACGCCACGTGCGGGGTGATCTTCTTCAACAACGCCGGCTACCTGAACATGTGCGGCCACGGCACCATCGGCCTGGTCGCCTCGCTGCAGCACCTGGGCCTGATCGCGCCGGGCGTGCACAAGATCGACACCCCGGTCGGCCCGGTCAGCGCCACCCTGCATGAAGACGGCGCCGTCACCGTCGGCAACGTGCCGTCCTACCGCTACCGCCAGCAGGTGCGGGTGGACGTGCCCGGCCATGGCCCGGTGCGCGGTGACATCGCTTGGGGCGGCAACTGGTTTTTCCTGGTTTCCGAACACGGCCAGCGCATCGAACTGGACAACCGCGAGGCGCTGACCGAGTACACCTGGGCGATGCTCAAGGCCCTCGAAGCCCAAGGCATCACCGGTGAAAACGGCGCCCCCATCGACCATGTCGAACTGTTCGCCGACGACGCCAATGCCGACAGCCGCAACTTCGTGATGTGCCCCGGCAAAGCTTACGACCGCTCCCCCTGCGGCACCGGCACCAGCGCCAAGCTGGCCTGCCTGGCCGCCGACGGCAAGCTCGACCAGGGCCAGACCTGGGTACAGGCCAGTATCACCGGCAGCCAGTTCCAGGGCCGCTACGAGCACGACGGCGAACGCATTCGCCCGTTCATCACCGGCCGCGCCTACATGACCGCCGACAGCACCCTGCTGATCGACGAACAGGACCCGTTCGCCTGGGGCATCTGACCCCGGCTTTTTCCACAAAAAACGAATATCGCGAGGAGTGACAACAATGACCAACAATATCTTCACCGGCACCATGCCCGCCCTGATGACCCCCTGCACCGCCCAGCGCAAGCCGGACTTCGACGCCCTGGTGCGCAAGGGCCGCGAGCTGATCGAGGCCGGCATGAGCGCCGTGGTCTACTGCGGCTCGATGGGTGACTGGCCGCTGCTGACCGAAGCCGAGCGCCAGGAAGGCGTGGCACGCCTGGTAGCCGCCGGCATCC
>Ga0209676_1000531_pt1 | contig 59508 bp, 54 predicted proteins | sample AraplaCvi_mLB_r2_FD_184282 | JGI IMG/M metagenome (GOLD analysis project Ga0209676, IMG submission 184282) | Arabidopsis root microbial communities from North Carolina, USA - plate scrape MF_Cvi_mLB_r2 (SPAdes) (version 2) | ecosystem: Host-associated > Plants > Roots > Endosphere | place: USA... | reverse complement strand
TTTTATATCCGAAAAAAAGTGGGGTGTTATGTAAGTAACAGCCCACTTTAATGATAGGAAATCCATTTATCTCTTTATATGATTTTTACATAAAAATCTTTACCGTTAATAAGCTCGGTCAGTTCAATGTTGTGATTTGTTTTATAGTAAGTATAAATATTACGTGCTAACCCAGAGTGTCCATTTAAATATGTTCCCTTTTTAATCTCTTTGCGTGGATTATGGAAATCAAAATACAAGCGAGAATTGTCGCACATTGCATCCAAAATTGCTTTAAATTCTTGCGCTTCAATATGAATCCCACGTGTATATTTGCATTCCCTGCGGTACGTATCATGAGAAACATTTACCGGCGACGACTCAAGAACCATTTCGATTTTTTTACTCAAATGTTAGCAGCTCCTTTTTAGAAATTAGCACAGAAGGGTAATAAAGAAGACGTTTATTTAAAAAGCATTGACCTAATTCTGATAGGGTCATCACAATAGCGTGTGGTTGATTTTCGTTCCGACTTGGCGCTTTGTAGCTGCGCACAGAGCAGAGCTTCCTGGGGCGTCCGATGAGCCTCGAGGAGTCGCCCAGCCTCCACTTCAATCAACTTATATAAAAATGGTATTCCTTTTAACGAATTTCATCTCAAACTTAGGTGACAAGTTTTATGATTAATATAGGTAAACTTATTTATTTCAGTATATAATTATCAGAAAATTATAGCAATATCTTTTCTACCAATCTTGTTGCTGTATTTCTTCTGCAACTACTTGTAAATCATAAGCGGTAATCATTAAAAGTGAATAATCGTGTGTCTCCATATATTTTTCTGCTAGACGTTTCATATACTTCGGGGAGCCTTCGTTTTCTTCGTCATAAATTAGCAGCAGACCATCTGTATTTTGGATAATGAATTTATCTTTTTCGATAAATTGCCATGGCGCCTCGTATGGCTTTTTCGTAACGCTTGTCACAAAGTCTGCTTGCGCTACTAATGCTTGATATTTTTCTTTTTTATGGTTCTGCCAATTTTTCTCCTGCTCCAAAAAAGGAGTGATAATAGAGTATTTTAAATGAGGAAATTCCCTTTTTAACGTAAGAACAATCTCAGCAGCCCAAGTTTCGACACCTTGTTGACCACTAATAATGACCCATTCTAAACCTTCGTCTATCAATAGACGAAGACGATTTTCGAGTGCTTTTTTTATGATGGCAATGCCAGGGTGCTTGTCATTAAAGATGCCTAATTCATGTGGTCTATAGCCAGTAATAATAATTCGCTCTAGCAAAAAAACGCCCCCTAAGCTGTATAGTATGTGTAATCATAGTATACAGTAGGAGGCATTTGAAAACGAATTTCTATATGTTGTTGTAAAAGTTGATAGTTAATTGATCTATTAACAGCTCGGAAGGACCGATTGTTAAAAATGTGTGGAGGGGAAAGAAACAGTACTACTTAATGCCTTACTATATTAAAACGCAAACAGTGTTAAAACTACAACAACGGCAGTACAGATTCCTAAAAACCACCATGTATCAGTAAAATCCTCTTTATAGTCGCTATTCATGTAAAGTACTCCCTTTCTGTTTTGTTTTTATCTGTCCGTTCCAAGACCAATTCGTCCATACACGCAGTACGGTTTCGAATGGTCCACGTTTAAATTTCTTGAAATAGGCAAGGCTGAAAACGCATTGCAAGCTATACACGACGATTCCAAATAAAATACCGCCAAATACGCCTAACTTGCCGTATAAGCCTAAACCATATCCATAAAATACTGTTGTACAAATAATGGTTTGCATTAGATAATTGGTTAAAGATAGTTTACCGACACTTTCAAAAGCAGGAGCGAGACGTTGTACAGGGCGAGTTTTATAAAGTAAAGCTGCAAGGCAGACATAGCCAACTGCTAATAATTCAGATCCGCCTATTAACAACATTCCGGAAAAATTGGTTTCTATAAAACTTAGACTCTTGCAAGTGAGCCCTATTGGAACAAGCAGAGCGCCAAGTTTATACCATTTCTTTTCGTCGTCCATATTCACAAAAGCTTGCTTTTTAGCGAGCCCCATGCCGAAAAGGGTCAATGAAGTGGTATACAATGGTGCGAGAAAAATTAATAAGAGAAAGACTAAACCTTTATCATCCATGCCTGGAGGTACATCATTTGCACGGAAATCATAAATGTCTAAGTAGCTTCCATTTGCGTATACATTGTCGGCTTTCTCTATATAGGTTGCCATTTCTTTTTGTTCTTTTTTAGTTTCTTCTAAGGAACCAAATGATAAGGCTGTCATAAGTAATAAGAAGAAGCCAGCCCAAATAAATAAAGTTTTTGGTTTACGATTAATAAATGGGATTAAAAACAATATCATGAAACCGTAGGAAAATAGAATATCCCCGTCCCATAAAAACATTGAGTGTAACAAACCTAAGGCCATAAGCCCCGTTGCGCGGCGTAAAATGGACCATCGACTCTTATCTTTTTTTCTACGAATAGACTCTATAAGTTTAATAAGAGAAAAGCCAAATAAAATGGTGAAAATCGGCATAAATGAACCTTCTATAAAGATTTTTACAAAATATAGGGCTCCGTTATCGAGGGTGGAAAGATCTTTTAGTTCATCTTTGCCATACATGCCAAATTGGAAAATCAACAAATTTGCCATTAAGATGCCGAATAAGCTAAACCCACGCATTGTATCTATGAAGGTAACACGGTTTTTTGTCATTGCGTTTTATCTCCTTAATTGGTTATCTTATACATAGTGTAGTTGGTAAAGCTTATGGTGAAATGATGGCTACCTTAAAGTATTCTTAAAAGAAGGTGATAGCATGCAAGACGTGTCAATTTTAGTATTAGAGGACGAACGGGCAATTGCAGAAATGATTGAAATTATATTAAGAAAAGAAGGTTTTTTAAACATTACACTCTGCGACACTGTTCAAGAAGCAAAAAAGAAAATGGAAATGAAGGTTTTTGATTTTTATCTATTAGATATTATGCTTCCAGATGGTAGTGGACTGGATATGGCGAACATAATTCGAGAGCAAAGTGAAGCACCTATATTCTTTTTAACTGCAAAAGGTAGTGATGCAGATAAGCTTCGTGGTTTTATGAATGGCGCAGACGATTATATTACGAAGCCATTTAACCCGCTAGAGCTTGTTGCGAGGGTTAAGGTGCAACTGACAAGATATATAAAGAAAAAAGATGTGCCAGAAAGTCATATATTTTCATGTAGTCGGTTTACATTCGATATCGATGCAGCAGAGGTAACAGTAAATGGCACAAAGGAAATTATTAGTGGTAGGTTATTTCATCTATTGAAATACTTATGTGAAAATGCGGGGCAAGTATTATCGAAGGAACAAATTTACGAGCGTGTATGGGGTGACTGTTTGTTTGATGATAATACCGTGATGGTACATATTCGAAAACTCCGTGAAAAAATAGAGAAGAAACCTGGTAAACCAACCTGCATTATTACAGTGAGGGGGATTGGTTATAAGCTTGTTGGAGATGTTCATTCATGAAGCCAGCTAGAAGATTAACGCTTCGTTTTGTGTCTTATTTCATCATTTTTTATTTACTAATCATTACAGGCTTTATTATAAGTTTGGTGTTTTTTGTAATCTTTATTAATCTTCATGTCGGTGACGATATTCATATAATGTCTTCCTCTGAAATTAAAGATGATGCTGTCGTAGAAAAAGGGGATTCCATTAAGATTGCGGATTATTTAGTGAAGCGAGCCGAGGAGAACTTAGGGCAATTATATTTGTTCAATCGATCGATGGACATTGTTGATTACACGGGAGAAACTTGTGAACTATGTGGAATGCCAGATAACGAAATAACGACTCTTAAACGGCCAGGAATGCACACGTGGGAGATTCCAAAATACCATTTATTATTCCTCCCGGCTTTACCTGTCCAACCGTTTTTTGAGGAAGTAGTTCAGGAGTGGAAAGATAAAGGAGAGATTCCTTCTGAACTGCTCCAGCGTTTACAGGATAAGAAGGTATCAGTTGAAATCTATAATGAGCAGTGGGATCGTGTAGAAGTCATTGGTGAGCGCTATAAAAAACTTCATAAGCCTCAATTGCTCGAAGAAAACTACGATATTTTTGAGTACAAAGAGCTTACGGGAAATGCTTTATTAGAGGATGGATCGACACTAGTTGTACGTATGCCCAATCCAGCGTATAAGCCGTTTGACGAGCCTTTTAATAAAGCGATGCTTTTATTTATCTCCATCTTCTTTGGCGGACATATTATATTGCTAATAGGGATTATTTTTTTATCGGTTAGCATTTCCCGTCAGTTTGTTCGCCCGCTTGTTTATGTAATATCTCGAATCGAGCTATTAGCACAATTCGACTACAGTAAAGTAATAGATAAAAGTATCCACCATCTGAAGACAGGGAAGTTAAAAAGGAAATTTAAACTATTTGAGCCAGTTGATGAATCGATTAATAATCTATCAAAGCGCCTTTCCTCCAATGAAAGACAGATTAAACATGCGGAGCAATTACGTGAGGAATGGATAACGGGCTTATCGCATGATTTAAAGACACCGTTAAGCTCTATTTATGGTTATTCAACAATGCTTGCTTCTGAGGACTATGAGTGGACGAAGGAAGAAATGCGCGTCTTTGCAACTACGATGCAGGAAAAGGCAACGTACATGGATGCCCTTATACGAGACTTAACATATACGTACCAATTAAAAAATAGAGCGATCCAGCTTGAAAAAGTGTTGATACCACTCGCTGTCTGGTTACCTCAATTTGCAGATGAGCAAGTGTCTGTAAAGGTTTATGGTGATGTCGTGCTTGAAGCGGACGAGCTTTTATTAAAGCGTATTTTGGATAATCTTATAACCAATGCTAAAAAGTATACGCCTGACGGTACAAAGGTGAACGTAGAAGCGCAAAATATAGGTAAGGAAATTATGCTGACAATTGCCGACCAAGGTCCGGGAATTCCCCAAGCGGAGCTTGATAACCTCTTTGAGCGATATTATCGAGGTACAAATACTACAGACGATACAACGGGTACAGGTCTAGGATTGGCTATTACTAAGCAGTTAATTGATTTGCATGGAGGTACGATTAGTGTCCAATCAGGAGCGGAAGGTACAGTTTTTATATTGAAGTTTACATGTAAGTAGTAGTTTTCGGCCTCAAAGTTGGGGGCGTTTGTGAAAATGAATGTCAGTATATAAGTTGGTTGGAGTGGAGGCTGGGCGACGCCTTCGTGACCAACATCGTGCTATTGTTGCTGCCGCTTCGCTTTCACGCAGTCCAAAATCTTTTGCTGTCGCTTCGCTTTCGCACATACAAACACGTTGCTGTCGCTACATTGCACTCACGCTTTCGCGCAAAAGACATCTAGACCCTGCAGCGCAGCGAAGCGGCTCATCGGACGCCCCAGGAAGCTCTGCTCTGTGCGAAAGCGAAGCGGCAGCTACAAAGCGCCCAGTCGGAACGGAAATCAACGCCACATTATGGAGATGGCTAGTTTTTGATTGAAGAGGTAAAGTAAAACACTGTTATTTAGGGCAGTACAAGTGATGAAACATTCACCTTGTACTGCCCTTTTTGTGATATTGAACATTAGAGTGTAATTTTTTAGGGGATTACCCCTATATGAACGGCTCTCTCTTAAAACTATTATTAAGGTGTAAAAGTTGTATACGAAAGACAGCATGATAAGGAGGATGCACACATGAAGACTTCTTTTAAAGTAGTCATCGTTGGAGGAGGAACTGCTGGTATTTCAGTAGCGGCACGCTTACTTCGTCAATCTCATTCACTTCAAGGGGAGATTGCCATCATAGATCCTGCGGAAAAACATTATTATCAACCACTCTGGACATTGGTGGGAGGGGGTGCGGCAAATAAGTGGGACTCTGAACGTGAGATGCTTTCTGTTATCCCTGAAGGAGCTGTTTGGTTAAAAGAGGCTGTTAGTAGTTTTGACCCTAATCAAAACCAGGTAATAACACTAGGCGGTACAACATACACGTATGACTTTTTAGTAGTTGCTGGTGGGATAGAAATTAACTGGGGTGCTATTAAAGGGCTGAAAGAGGCATTGGGGACTAAAAATGTATGTAGTAATTATTCTTTTAAGCATGTTGATTATACGTGGGAAACGATCCGTAATTTTAAAGAAGGGACAGCGTTATTTACACATCCAAACTCACCGGTAAAATGTGGCGGTGCTCCACAAAAAATTATGCATTTAGCAGAAGACCATTTTAATAGAGTCAATGTTCGTGACAATATTAACGTTATTTTTGGTTCGGCCAATCCGGCGATTTTCGATGTTTTGAAATATCGTGATGCACTGGAAAAGGTCATAGAGCGGAAAAAGATTGATGCTCGATTCCGTCGTAATTTAATTGAAATTAAGGCTGAAGAAAAAATAGCTATTTTTGAAAATTTAGATACAGGCACATTAGAAGAGATTAAATACGACATGATTCACGTGACACCTTATATGTGTTCACCCGAATTTATACGGACGAGTGCATTAGCAGACGAATGTGGCTGGGTAGATGTCGACAAGTTTACTTTGCAACATAAAAAGTATAGCAATGTGTTTGGAATAGGCGATAACGCTAATCTACCAACATCCAAAACGGGTGCAGCTATACGCAAGCAAGCTCCTGTCGTTGCACAAAATCTTATTGCTTTAATGAGACGACAGCCAATGACGCAAACGTATGATGGCTACTCCTCTTGCCCAATTGTAACAGGCTACAACAAACTGATATTGGCGGAGTTTGATTACAATAAAGAACCTGTTGAATCTATGCCCTTCAACCAGGCGGTGGAAAGATCCAGTATGTATTTTATGAAAAAGGATTTACTACCTATTATGTACTGGGATGGGATGTTGAAAGGCACTATGTAATTACGAATGAAGGGAGGCGACAAGCATGGCTAATGCTACGGTAAGTATGAGCAAGGAATTATATCAAATAATCGAAACGCTTGAGAAGCCAGAAGTTCGAGACTCTTTACAGCGCTTGTTGGAAAAATTACCGAATGTAGAGCAAACGATAGAATCAGCAGAAAATGTTGTGGGTTTTGGAAAAGCAGTACTAACTGATGACAAGACGATAGATAGATACGAGCAATATGTCTCTACTTATAATGTAGGCTCAGAAACGATAATAGCTATTGTTCAGCTGATGGAGAAGTTGCCAAAGCTTGTTCAAATCATTCATCAGTTAGAAAACATCATTGATTTTGGTACAGCGGTACTTCAGGATAAACAAACGACAGAATATACAATGAATAACTTAAAGAGCTATACCGATTCCTACGTCGAAAAAGGTAAGACGGGTATGGAGTTCTTCAGAATGGTACAGCAAAGAGTAGAAGAGAAGCCTCAACATATCAATGTTTTTTCAATTATTAAATGGATGAAAGATCCTTCTGTTCAAAAAACACTTAATTATGTTCAATCTGCACTAGATATTTTAAAAGAAAAAAACTGAGTAAAGGGGAGTTTTACACATGTTATTACGATATTTTTACGATGAAAAATTAGCGCACGCTTCTTATGCTGTGGGATGTCAGGCGAAAGGTGAAATGGTCATTGTTGACCCGATGCGTAATATTGAGCCATATCTTGCGTTAGCAGAAAAAGAAAAGATGCAAATTGTTGGCGCGTTAGAAACGCATATTCATGCCGATTTTGTAGCTGGGTCTCGTGAGTTAGCAGACCGTGTTGGAACAACGATGTATATTTCTGACGAAGGGGATGCTGATTGGAAGTATCAAAATCTTGAAGGAATTCCGCATCAATTATTAAAAGATGGTGATGAATTTACTATAGGTAATCTTATTTTTAAAGTCATGCACACATCAGGACATACGCCAGAAAGTATCTCCTTCTTATTAACGGATCGTGGCGGTGTAGCAGATAAGCCGATGGGGATTTTTACAGGTGACTTTGTTTTTGTAGGTGATATTGGACGCCCTGATTTATTAGAAAAGGCTGCTGGTATTCAAGGTACATCACTATCTGGTGCAAAAGCGATGTTTACATCATTAGAACGCTTTAAGGCTTTACCAGATTATATGCAGATATGGCCAGCTCATGGAGCAGGTAGTGCTTGTGGTAAAGCATTAGGCGCTGTGCCATCTTCAACAGTTGGGTATGAGAAGCAATTCAACTGGGCTATGCAGTTTGATGATGAACAAAAATTTGTTGACGCATTACTAGATGGTCAGCCGGAACCTCCTTATTATTTCGCTGTTATGAAGCGTGTCAATAAAGTAGGGATAGAACTTCTTAAGAACTTACCACCAGTAAAGGCAGTGTCAAATTATGAAGAGATTACTCAACTTCTTGCGGATGGGAAGCAAGTGATTGATACTAGATTGGCGGGAGATTTCTCACAAGGATTTATCGCAGGTACACTAAATATCCCTTACAATAATTCATTGACCAATTGGGCTGGTTGGTTAGTAGATTATACAAAACCGTTATATTTATTAATTAATCCTTCCCAACTAGATGATATTTTAATAGCATTACGTTCTATTGGTATCGACAATGTTGTTGGTTATGGAGATGTGACGAAAGTATTGGAAGAGGCTACTTCTCTAGATAGTTATGGAAATATAACTCCTTTAGAAGCAAAGTCGTTCATTGAAAGTGAAAAAGTTCATGTGCTTGATGTGCGCAATCAAACAGAATATGATGCAGGGCATATTGAAAATGCTCAACATATTATGGTTGGTACATTAGCTAGACGTTTAGATGAATTGCAAACTAATAAAAAAATTGTTGTCCAATGCCAAGGTGGTGCTCGTTCTGCAATTGCTGTAAGTGTGCTAAAAGCAAACGGCATTCACGACGTTGTAAATTTAACGGGTGGCTATATGGCTTGGCAACAAGAGGTAGTGACTAAATAAATGAGGTTGTTCTAAAAGAAAAATAGCATACTAGGGATCCTAGTCTGCTATTTTTCTTTGCTTATAAGGTTTAGTAAGGCGTTATGAGATTCGTCAATGAAATGCTAAACGAATTTAGACAACCTTTTTTCTCGATAAAAGGGGTTAAAAAATGATTATTGTAAATTTGAGTATATTCCTTCTTATTATTGGTAGAATTATTTATAAACGGCATATCCCGGTACGGCAAATACAAGAGTGTTTACTACAAGAGTTGCATGTGGGAATGGCTATAGTGGATGTACGTGATTATAATGACTCTTATAAATCACCTACACCAAATGCATTAAATTTACCAATTGCTTATTTAGTACGTCACATGCATGAACTACCCAAAAAACCACTTCATATCATTGCATCAACACAGCTAGAAAAAAATATGAGTGTTCGCATCATTCGGAAAGCAGGGCATGATGTGAGGAGTTATAGCTTAATAGAAGAAAAAGTATAGGGTCAATTATGCTGGGGTAATAAGTAAACTTAAAGGGAGGCTTTATGCCTTTTTTAACTTCTTTCAGCGGGTGTCCAATCATCCGCTGAAATATAGGAACTCAGTCTAAGAACGCCACGCCACGTCCTGTGGCAATTTATCTGTGCGAAAGCGAAGCGACAGCAACACACAACTGAGTGACCAACATCGTATTGGCCTAAAGCCTCCGGCGGATGTCATGGAATCGGAGAGGAGTTCGCATAGGATGTTAGCCTAAAATCATCGCATTCATGCGATAACGGCTAACTGACCTGCATCGGTAAAAACGCCACGTCCTGTGGCATTACCGAAATGACCGACATCGTGTCGGCCCTCACGCAGGCCCTCACGCAGGCCTAAGCACAAAACCGATTCCGGACGCAATTATGCCGAGGTATAATTGATCTAGGAGTGTGTTTAGATTGGAGAAAGAACAACTGAAAAATAAATATTTACAGCAAATATTTCAATATATTCAAGATGGCATCATCATAATGAATCAAAACCGTGAAATTTTAATGATGAATCCCTCTGCGAAGCGGTTATCGGGATGGGAATTAGGAGATCGAGTGCCCTTTTGTTCATTTTGCGAAAATCGTCAAAAATCTCCAAAAGAACATACATGTTATTTAATAGAGCATAATGAGGTTCCTTATTTTTTATCGAAAATGCCGACGTATCATGGGAGTAAGATAGATGTTGAAATGAGCACGGCACTGATGTATACAGATAGTAACGAGCAAGCGTTTCTTCTTGTGTTGCGCGATCAGACCCTTCAGTTAAAGGAAGAGGAGGCTCGGATTTCAAAGCTGATTATTAAAAAGTTGATTGAGGCAAAAGAGGAAGAACATAAAAGGCTTGCGCAAGAATTACATGATGGCGTTGGCCAATCATTATATACAATATCTGTTGCATTGCAGGCGGTTGAATCTTATGTCAAAGACAATGAAAAACTAAATACGTATATCGAAGAAGTACGCAATGAGCTAGAGCAAGTAATGAATGATATTAAATTGTACTCCTATCAGCTTCGCCCCCATAGTATAGATCAGTTAGGAATTACACCTACGTTAAGCACCCTTGTCGATTCAGTGCAAAAGGTACATCCTGATATTGCTATATCGTTAGAAACAGATTTTGAAGAACGGTGCCATCCATCTGTAGAAATCAATATTTATCGCGTCGTGCAGGAGGCTTTACACAATATTACTAAATATGCAAAGGCCACTAAAGTTGTCATTCGCCTCGAAAAGAAAGCTACAAATTTATCACTTTATATAGAAGATAATGGCATAGGGTTTGATTTGCAGTACGTGAAAAAAGAAGGGCTCGGTTTAAAACATATGGAGGAGCGAATTACCCTATTAGGGGGATCATTTAATATTAATTCGGCTCACAATAAAGGTACTAAAATTAGCATTCAAGTACCTAATTGGAAGGATGACTATAGATGATTCGTGTTTTAGTAGTAGATGATCATGTGCTAATCCGTAAAGGGATTGTACTTTTATTGGAAAATTATAAAGATGTGCAGGTTGTAGGTGAAGCGGGTGATGGAGCGGAAGCGATCACTCAGGCAATATCATTAAACCCGGATGTCATTTTAATGGACGTATCCATTCCGAATGGGTTAGATGGGTTTACGGCTACTCAAGAGATTCATAAGCAAATGCCTAACGTGAAAATTATTATGTTAACAATGCACAATGAAGTTGCTTATATTCAAAAAGCGATTGCTGTTGAAGCTCATGGCTATATTTTAAAAAATAGTCAAGGTGGAGTTCTCTATGAGGCTATCCGCGCTGTATATAGTGGCCGTATATATTATGACGTGGGTATTCCACAGGAGCAGCTAAATAAATTGTTTGAACATAAAGGGCATGAAGAACAATGCATTTTAACTGTGCGTGAGCAGGAAATAATGAGGTTAACAGTTCTAGGATATACGAATGTCCAAATTGCTGGGCAACTATATATTAGTAGTAAAACGGTTGAAAATCATAAATCAAATATTATGCAAAAACTCGATTTAAGTAATAAAGCAGAGCTTATACAGTATGGGCTTGCAAATAACTATATGTAACAGCGTATTGCGGTCAGGATTTGGTGCAATACGATTATAGTAATATATGTCTATTTGATAAAATAATGGGTTGATTTACGTTCCTACTAGCGCTTTCTTGGAGCTGCTGAGTGGCGACTCCTGCGGGATAGATTGAAGCCAAGTCCGCGGGAAGGGCCAGCTCGGAGTAAAAATCAACCTTTGTTTATTGATACACATCATTTTAAATTTATTTTTATCAACAAGTTGGGATCACTCGAATGATGAGTGATCTTTTTTACTTTTTAAAAATAATTTTCAATATTGTCACAGTGAGTAAAGCTAATAGTGGAAAACCCCTATATGTCTGGAATTACAGCGGGACTATACTGAAAGCACATAAATAAAAGGAGATGCAAGCACAGTGGATATAACATTTATAATTGTGATTTTCCTGATTGGATTCGTTGGATCTTTTGTGTCCGGTATGTTGGGGATAGGCGGTTCAATCATTAAATACCCAATGCTACTATATATTCCACCACTTTTTGGCTTAGTGGCATTTTCTGCACATGAAGTTTCAGGTATTAGTGCGGTACAAGTGTTTTTTGCTTCGATTGCAGGCGTTTGGGCATATCGAAAGGGTGGCTATCTTAATAAGCCTCTTATTCTATATATGGGAGGAGCCATTTTAGCTGGTAGCTTTGTCGGGAGCTACGGATCACAGTTTTTATCTGAAAGTGGTGTGAATGTCGTATACGGGATTTTAGCCTTGATTGCAGCTGTGATGATGTTTATTCCTAAGAAACAAATTGATGATAAGCCGATGAAGGAAGTAACCTTCAACAAGCCGTTAGCAGCAATTTTAGCATTTATTGTTGGGATTGGCTCAGGAATTGTTGGTGCTGCAGGTGGTTTCTTACTTGTTCCGATTATGCTTGTAGTACTCGGGATTCCAACACGCATGACGATAGCTACTAGTTTAGCCATTACGTTTATCTCATCCATCGGTGGAACAATCGGTAAGTTAATGACAGGACAAGTCGAGTACTATTCCGCAGGTATTATGATAGTGGCAAGTTTACTGGCGGCTCCTCTTGGGGCAAAAGTAGGTAAAAAAATGAATACAAAAATTTTGCAAAGTATTTTAGCCGTACTCATCTTAGCGACAGCGATTAAAATTTGGGTTGATCTATTATGATGAAAAAACAAAAAGTGGCTGCCTATAAATCACATGAAAAAAAACTAATAATTATAAGTTTTTTAGTAGCAGGGATAATGTTTCTTTCAATTATTGGAAGAATTTTTGGTGCCTAGGAGATGAAATGAAATGAATGATTCAGCTGTAATGTGGAGTCGGGCCTTAACAGAGTTAACATTGTCTTTCCATATCGTTTACGCAACAATTGGCGTCGGTATACCTTTGATGATTATGATTGCTCAATGGGTTGGATTGAAAAATAATGACGAACACTATTTATTACTCGCAAGAAGATGGGCAAGAGGATTTGTGATTACCGTGGCAATTGGTGTTGTCACAGGTACTGCGATAGGATTACAGCTATCACTACTATGGCCAAACTTTATGGAGTTGGCAGGTCAGGTAATCGCATTACCATTGTTTATGGAAACATTCGCGTTCTTTGTTGAAGCGATATTCTTAGGGCTTTATTTATATACATGGGATCGATTCAAAAATCCAAAGCGACATCTATTATTATTGGTCCCAGTAGCTATTGGTGCTTCTATGTCGGCCGTTTTTATTACGATTGTGAATGCATTTATGAATGCACCGCAGGGCTTTGATCTTGTAGATGGAGAGCTTGTAAATATTCAACCAGTACTAGCAATGCTAAATCCTGCAATGCCAACGAAGGTAGCACATGTATTAGTAACATCTTATATGACGTCAGCATTTTTATTAGCTTCTATTGCAGCTTATCGTATGCTGCGAGGATCGAAGCATATGTACCACAAAAAAGCATTATATCTTTTATTAAAACTTGGACTAGTGTTTTCGCTAGCAGCACTGATTGTAGGTGATTTTTCTGGGAAGTATTTAGCTGAATATCAACCAGAAAAATTAGCTGCTGCTGAATGGCATTTTGAAACAAAAGAGGATGCATCGCTTGTGCTATTTGGAGTATTAGATGGGAAAGAGGTGAAATATGCCATTAAAGTACCGTATGCATTGAGTGTATTGGCGCATAATAATCCTTTTGCGGAAGTAAAAGGTTTAGATCAATTTCCTGAGGATGAACAGCCGCCACTCTATATCCATTATTTGTTTGACATCATGGTAGTCATCGGAACTTTACTAATTGTCGTTGCAGCTATTTATGTGCTAGGTAAGTGGCGAGGATGGATGATAGTTTCTTCAAAAAGTTTTAAGAGAATAGTAGTGGCAGGTGGTCCGCTATCGCTTATTGCTGTTGAGGCGGGCTGGTGGTTTGCGGAAGTAGGGCGTCAGCCTTGGATACTTCGTGGATATATGAAAACGGCGGAAGGTGCTACAACAAGTGGCCAAGTCGATACGATGCTAATACTATTTGCGGGGCTGTATATTGTATTAGCGGTAGGAAGTATCCTTGTACTTATTCGTATGTTCCGTAACAATCCGATTGAACGTGAAATTGAAGAACATAAGCAAGTGGAAGGATGTGCAGGGCAATGAGTTTGGAAATATTAGGAATTTCAGTACTGTGGTTATTTCTATTCGGCTATGTCATTGTTGCGTCCATAGACTTTGGAGCGGGCTTCTTTAATGCGTATAGTGTCTTGATTGGAAAAGACCAAATACTTGCCAATGTTATTAAACGCTATTTATCTCCGGTGTGGGAAATTACAAATGTCTTCCTTGTATTTTTCTTTGTTGGAATGGTAGGTTTCTTTCCTCAAACAGCTTATTATTACGGCACAATTTTGCTAGTGCCTGTCAGTATCTCATTAATATTAATAGCAATTAGAGGGAGTTATTATGCATTTGAATCCTACAGTGAAAAAGGTGGACATATTGGTTATACAATGATGTACGGAATTACTGGTTTATTTATACCTGCATCCCTATCTATTGTGTTAACGATATCTGAGGGGGGATTTGTAAAAATTATAAATGAAGAACCGCATTTACAAATTGCTAAACTTTTCACGAATCCATTAACTTGGTCTATTGTGCTATTAAGTATAGTGGCAGTTTTGTATATTTCGGCCGTTTTCTTAACATGGTATGGGAAAAGAGCGCGGGATGAACATGCCTCTAATTTAATGAGAAAATATGCTCTCTGTTGGTCTTTGCCGCTCGTAATAAGTGTAATAGGGATTATGGTGGAGTTAAAGGGACATGTGCCTGAGCATTATAAAAATATGTTAAGTCTTTGGTGGTTTTTCGCCATTTCAGGTGTGCTATTTCTTTTAACACTAATTCTTTTATTTAAAAAGAAAAACTATGGCATAGCCGTCTTTTTAATGGTTGCCCAGTTTGGATTTGCATTTTTCGGCTATGGTATTTCACATTATCCGTATTTACTGTATCCGTATTTGTCGGTCTATGATAGCTTTACAAATGAAACAATGGCAATTGCGTTAGTGATAGCGTTTGTTGGAGGATTAGTTCTACTCATCCCTTCACTATATTTAGTAATGAAATGGTTTGTGTTTGATCGTGATTATGCTTGCGGTAAACATGATCACCATGCATAGGGGGAATTATAATGAATCAATTTATTATTTTGTATGCACCTTTTCTTGTAGTAGCTATTAGCATTGCGGTTGGCTTTTGGATAGGACCGAAAGATCGTCAAATTAAGTGATAAATGTATTCATCATTGTATGTGTGTTGATTTCCGTTCCTCTATCGCTAATCCCATAGGAGTCGCCCAGTCGTAACGAAGATTACCTTATAGATTTATCAAATGCGCATAATAAATTAATTTAATAGCATAAAAGCCTGGAAAAAAGAGCTAGATGGAAAGTCATGAATGTTTGACTTTCTATATAGCTCCTTTTGTTTATGTGGTTATTTTAAGCACCGCTCAGATGGTCGCTCAATTTTTACATAGCGCCACAAGCTATTAGCGATGTCACGTGCCTCTTCGGCGTGTACGGTTCCAACGAATGCTTTACGGAAAGGTGTAAGAAGTGATTCGATAATAAAGAGCTTTGGTTTCTCACGCTGTAATTCCTCTAATAAGAATTCCACGTATTCTAACCCTTCAACTGTTTCGTTCTTAGCTAATCCTTTTTTAAAGCCTGTTAATTGCTCGATGACCATTTCCTTATTAACTGTTTTAAAATTCGCGACATTTTGAATCGTATTGATCATTTCTGTACTAATGATGATTTCTTTTGATTCGAGCATAACAGGTATAATTACGCTAATATTGCGTAATGCTACACGTACAATGGCTTCTCGATTTATATATTTATAGTCAGCAATTAAGACTGCGCGTAATGTAAGGTTAATCATACCAAGTGTCTGCACGGCGCATTCGTAGCTAATTGGACTAATTTCTTCTCCAAAAACTTGCACAAGTCGATTGGCGAGCCACTCCAACTCTTGTAAATAATAGTTTAAAATTATTTTTTTTAATTCGATATCCTTGGAGTGAAAAATTGATTCAAAAATTTGAATTAAATTATGTTCTCGATTGACATACATGAGTACTGCAACTTGCTGTGTTAATACTTCTAAATCAGTAGGATCTTTACCATAAAGAAGTTCGTGGCGGCGATTACTTGCCTCTTCGCGTCCTTCGTCTAATATGGCGATTAAACATTCATTTTTAGAAGAAAAATGATTATAAAATGTGCCCTTTGAAATTTTTGCTGCACTAATGATGTCGTTCATCGATGCATCCACGAATCCTTTTTCGATAAAAAGAGCACGGGCAGCAGTGATAATTTGTCTTTTTCTTTTGTTCATAACCTCACCTTTTTTAAAAAATATTATACTCTTATTCTATATTGAAAACGCTTATATATCAATGTTTTTTAAATTTTATAGACTTAATTGTTGAAAAAAATAGACTGCGAGTATAAAATAAGTTTTATCGAAAAAAACAAGAAAGAATTGAGGGATATAAATGAATAGTGAGCAAACATTGAAAAAGCCCCCCTATGGCATGATTAGTATTTTATTTGTGGGTGCTTTTGTTGCTTTTCTAAACAACACATTGTTAAATGTTGCATTACCAACAATCATGAAAGATTTTGGTATAACGTATTCATCCGTACAATGGCTCGCAACAGGCTATATGCTTGTAAGTGGTATTTTAGTACCTGCTTCAGCATTCTTTGTAACGCGCTTTAAAAATAGACATTTATTTATTGTAGCGATGTCAGTCTTTACAATTGGTACGGCTATGGCTGGATTTGCACCTAACTTCGGTACACTTTTAGCAGGTCGTATGGTGCAAGCAGCAGGGGCTGCAAGTATGTCACCACTTCTAATGAATGTAATGCTCATTAGTTTCCCAAAAGAAAAACGCGGAGCAGCAATGGGTATTTTCGGTTTAGTGATGATTTCTGCACCAGCGATCGGGCCTACATTATCAGGATATATTGTTGAGCATCACGATTGGCGTATGCTATTCCAAATGATTATTCCATTTGCTGTCATTAGTTTATTATTTGGTATTTGGAAATTAGAAAACGTGATGGATACACGTGAAGTACATTTAGATGTCCCATCAGTGCTATTATCTACAATTGCATTCGGTGGTATTCTATATGGTTTCAGTACGGCAGGGGATAAAGGCTGGTCAAGTCCTTGGGTATATGGCACAATTTCAGTTGGTCTACTTGCTTTAATCATCTTCATATTTAAACAATTACGTATGGAACAGCCTTTGCTAGAATTACGTATATATAAATATCCAATGTTTGCGTTGGGATCAGCTATCTCGGTTATCGTCTCAATGGCTATGTTTTCTGGGATGATTTTAACACCTGCTTACGTACAATCAATTCGTGGGATTGAACCATTCGAGGCGGGCTTAATGATGCTTCCTGGGGCACTTGCAATGGGCATTATGTCGCCGATTACAGGGAAACTATTCGATAAATTTGGACCGCGTGTACTAGCGATTATCGGTTTAACGATTACAACGATTGCGTCATTCGGTTTAACAAAGTTAGAAATAGATTCAAGCTATACATTTATTGTGTCATTGTACACAATTCGTATGTTTGGTTTGTCAATGGTTATGATGCCAATTATGACAAACGGTTTAAACCAATTACCACAAATGATGAACCCGCACGGTACAGCAATTAATAACACTGTACAGCAAGTAGCAGGGGCAATTGGTAGTGCCGTGATGGTAACGTTCATGAATAACCGTACAAAAGCAAAAGCTGAAGAATTAATTGCAGAAGCAAAAGCCAATGCAGCGCAATCAGGTGTTGCATCAACACCAGAACAAATGCAACAAATGCTGGATCAGATTAAACAAACGGCTTTATTAGATGGTATTACACACTCATTCTTCATTGCGGCTTGTATTACCGTTCTTGCACTTGTACTTGCGTTCTTCTTAAAACGCGTTAAAGTTGAAAGCGCAGCGGCTTCAATGGATTTGAAAAAAACAACTAAATAATAATGAGTTGATATGCTCCCTAAGGTAGACGGATGAAAAATATCTGTTTATCGAAGGGGAGTTTTTTTGATGCATTATAGCAATACGTATCGTTGTATGGGAATTAAAATAGCACGGATATTAGCAAAAGTTAAAGGGTGGATGGATATTTTAAAATCATCCTAACCTTTTGCGCTAATGTCCGTGCCAATTATTCTAATCATTGTTTTTAAATAATGCTCCTGGCCAAAACGCATATTTACCGAGAACAGTAGTAATAGCAGGTACCAGCAATGGACGTACAATGAATGTATCAAGCAACACGCCAATTGCCGTAACGACACCGAACTGAACAAGTACTTGAATAGGTAAGGTAGCAAGGACAGCGAATGTTCCAGCTAAAATTAGACCAGCAGATGTAATAACGCTTCCTGTTCGTACGACACCTTCCTCAATAGCTGTTAAATGATCCACTGTTCTGCGTTTTTTCCAAATTTCCGAAATCATAAAGATGTTATAATCTTCCCCAAGAGCCACTAAAAATACAAATGCATAGAGTGGAATTGCTCCTGAAATGGCATCTGCCCCCATTACATGGTGTAAAATTAGCCAACCTGCACCAAGTGCCCCGAAATAAGAAATAATAACTGTTGCTAATAAGTAAACAGTAGCTGTTATGGAACGTAGATAAATGAATAATAATAAAGCAATTAAAGCAATCATTGTTGGCATAATAACAGTTTCATCGCGTACAGTTAATTGCTGTGTATCATATTGACTAGCTGTTTCGCCGCCAATCCAAATATGTTTATCTGCATCTTTTATACCTTCATCCTCAAGCATTTTTATAACCGCTGCTTTAAGCTCTGGAATATGAGCTAACGATTCCTTAGCATAAGGATTCGCGTTTAAAGAAATCTCGTACAATTGGATAGTATTATTTTTCTCTCCAATTCGGCGATCTGCAACACTATCAATATAAGAGATTTCAGCTAATTGCTGCTGCAAGCGGATATCTATACCCTCAGTATCAATAACGAGCTGAACTGGAGCTAATTCCCCAGGTGAAAAATTTTCTTCTATTAAATTAAAGCCTTCGCGGGATGGCATATTCTCAGGAAATGATGATAATAGATCAAAAGTATACTGAATACGTGGTACGAATGCTGCTAACCCACCAAGGAACAGTAAAGTGACAACAATGACCACCCATGGTTTATGCGTTACAGTGCGCCCGATTGTGCGGCTTATTTTATGTGTTGGTTTGTGCTGTTTTTTTCCTTTTTTATTAGCCATATCCTCTGTTCGTGGTATGAATGGGAAGAAGGCAACGCGACCTATAATAACAAGAATTGCTGGAAGTACAACTAACGCTGCAACACCCATCACCAGTACACCAAAGCTAAACGGAATTGCAAAGCGTTGGAATGCACCATAATGGGCAAGGCTAAGAGTAGCTAAACCGATAACAACCGTTAATGCACTCATCATAATCGCACCGCCAGACTCCTTTATAGTAAGCTTCATGGCAGTAGTCTTATCTTCAATATGAAATAATATCTCTCGATACTTTGATATTAAAAATAAACAATAGTCTGTACCTGCTCCAAAGAGTAATACAGTCATAATAGAGACAGCTTGCGAGTCCTTATCGATCCATCCATGATCAGCGAAAAAACCGAGCGTTGGACTTATAACGACGTAGGCAAGAGCAACAACAATTAATGGAATAATGGCTAATAACGGTGAACGATAAATAATAATTAGTAATACTAAAACAAGGAGCACTGTCGCAATTAGTAATTTAACATCAGCTTGGGAGAATAAGCCAACAGCATCCGTAGCGATACCAACCGGTCCAGAATAACGCACATGAAGATTGTCACTAACTAAGTCTTTATCTAGTTGGATATTATACTTATCCATTGTTTTTGTTAATGTCTTTAAACTCTCTCGCAACGCATCCGTAGCCACGCCTTTTTCAAAGAAAACAGGAGTTACAATTGTTGTGCCATTGTCAGATGCAGACGCTAAAAAGGCTTGAGGTGGCATGTTATCATATGGTGGAATAACAGTTTGATTTGCTAAAGGTTTAGCTTTAAGCTCTCCATAAACTCTTTGGATAGCAACAAAATCATCAGTAGTTAGCCCGCTATCTCGATGCCAGACGAGTAATAATGGTGTACCTGCATCATTCGGAAATTGTTCTGCAATAATAGTTGCTGCCTGCTGAGACATTTCACTTTCGGGTAAATTTTTACTAGATTCACTCTTGATACTATTAATCTGTGGCCAGGCAAATGACAGTACAACAACAAGTGAAATCCAAAAGGCAAGGGCTAAAAAACGCCCTTTTTTACTTGTTACCATTGAGCCCCATTGCTCTAGTGGGTGCTTTTTCATTTAAAGACCTCCTCCGTTTCATGTAAGTAATTTTAATTATATATACCAGAAGGTTAATTAATCAATTGTAAAAAAATTATATGCTATACTATGTCTAAAATGAATCCTTTATAAGGGGGCGAACTTGTTGAAGCAGTCACCGCGTGTTCTCGGAAGACCTCGCCATGATGAGAATGCGAAACCAAAAAAAGATATTGTTCTTGAAACGGCAACAAGGCTTTTTATCAAAGAAGGCTATAAAAATATTTCGATGGCTGATGTAGCAAAAGCTTGTAACGTTACAAAGGCTACTATCTATTACTATTACCCGACTAAAGGGGATTTATATACATCAGCGTTGCTGGCAATGATGGATCAAATCAAACTTTCTATTTTACAGATATTGGAGGAGTCAATATCATTTAAAGATCGGTTGGAGAAGCTTGTTGAAATTCATTTATCGGCCACTGTAGATATTGATATGAAAAATTTTATGAGAGAAGCGACAATTAATTTATCGAAATCTCAGTTAAAAGAAGTGCAAGCATCAGAAAATAATATGTATAAAACGATAGAGCATTCGATGCAGTTAGAAATGCAACTAGGCACGATTCGAAAGGGGAATGCTACTTTTTTTGCCCATTCGTTTATGGCTTTAATGTCAGTAGGCTACGTTAAAGATGGGGAAGGGAAAAGGATATTTCAATCAGAAGCTATGGCCGCGAGAGAAATTATAGACTTTTTCTGGAAATCTGTTGAAAAATGATTTCTTTCATTTTATGTAGTATTAATGCTGAAAATAAAATAAGTATTACACAATCAATTTAGGGGAAGCTTAGATCAGAGGTATTTTAATAAATTTGAGATTAAAAATGTTGTATTTGGGATACAAAGCAAACTTAATTACAAATATATAGTTACAAATCAATGAATTTTGAAAAGATTGTCGAAATTGTGATTTAGCTCATTGAAATAATATACAAACAACCTTATAATGGAGGTTGTAACGTCACCAAGACAAGATAGGATGGAATTATGATGCGCTTTTTGCAAAATAAAGTTAACATTGTAATAACAAATTATACGAATTGCTATCCAGTTCTTGAGACTGGTGATTTGTAAGATATAAGCGCTGTAACGACTGTTAAGAAGTGCCTTAATGGTCTTTTTTACATGGAAGCAATAAAAATTAAAATAGTGATAGTGATGGCAAAGGAGAGTTCAAAATGTCAGAAACGAATAACCAAACACAGTCTGAACAATTAACTGTGAGTCAAGAACAATTGGATGTGCTAGATCAATTATTAAAGCCTGAGGTTCAGGAATCACTTACAACTTTAGTTGAACAATTACCAAAGTTAACTGAAATGATGACGCTATTAACAAAATCATATGAGTTTGCTCAAGCTGTTGCAACTGACGAAGTACTGAAAAATGATACTGTTGGTGCGGTAACAGAAATGGCAGGCCCAGTAGTAGGCTCAGCTAAAAATCTTGCAGCTACTGCAATTGAAGCGAAAGACCGTGCGTCTGAAAGCCAAGAAGTAATTGGTTTATTCGGTCTTATGAAAATGTTAAAAGACCCACAAGTTCAAGGTGTTTTCCGTTTTGTTAATGCTTTCTTACAAGTAAGCGCTGAACGTAAAGCTAAATAAGACTCGACTCGAGATATATTCAAAACGTACGGACGGAGGATTAATTAATCATGTCAAAAGAAATCGTCATCTTAGGTGCTGGTTACGCTGGCGTTTTAACTGCATTAACAGCACGTAAGTATCTATCAGCTGATGAAGCTAAAATTACTGTAGTAAACCAATTCCCAACACACCAAATCATCACTGAACTTCACCGTTTAGCTGGTGGTACTATTGCTGAAGGTGCTGTTGCTTTACCACTTAAAAAAATCTTTAAAGGTTTAGATATCGATTTACAAATCGCTAAAGTTACAAAATTCAACGTAGACAGTAAAAAAGTTGACCTAGATACTGGTTATACTTTAAATTACGATACTTTAGTAGTATCTTTAGGTAGCCAAACTGGATTCTTCGGTATCCCAGGATTAGAAGAAAACTCAATGGTACTTAAATCAGTGAACGAAGCAAACAAAATTAACAAACATATCGAAGATCGTATTAAAGCATATGCACAAACAAAAGACGAAGCAGATGCAACAATCGTTATCGGTGGTGGCGGTTTAACAGGTGTAGAGCTTGTTGGTGAAATCGTGGACAACTTCCCGAAAATCGCAGCAAAACACGGTGTTAACTTTGCTGACCTTAAAATTAAACTTGTTGAAGCTGGTCCAAAGATCTTACCAGTACTTCCGGATGTACTTATCCAACGCGCTACTGAAAGCTTAACAAAACGTGGCGTTGAATTCATTACTAGCACGCCTGTAACAGGTGTTGATGGTAATGTCATCTCTCTTAAAGATCGCGAACCAATCGTTGCCAATACGCTTATTTGGACAGGTGGGGTAGCTCCACTTCCAATCGTAGGCGAGTCTGGTCTTGCAGCAGACCGCGGTAAAGCTACGATTAACGAATTCTTACAATCTACATCTCATGATGATGTATTCGTAATCGGTGATGCATCTGTAGCATTACCAGCTGATGGCGGACGTCCGCTATACGCACCAACTGCACAAGTTGCATGGCAAATGGGTGAGTGCGCTGGATACAACTTATTCGCACAATACAAAAACCAAGAAATGAAGCCTTTCTCTGCAATTAACTCAGGTACACTTGCAAGCTTAGGTCGTAAAGATGCTGTTGCGACGATCGGTGCTAGCAACACACAACTTAAAGGCCTTCCTGCAACACTTATGAAAGAAGCGTCTAACATTCGCTATCTTACACACATTAAAGCGCTATTCGGCTTAGCATATTAATTTATATTTTTTCCAATTAAAGCCACTTTTGCAATGGACAATGTCTGCTGTGAGGGTGGTTTTATATTTGAGATATTTCTGTGGAATTGTGAAGAAAGTAGCAATATCTCTTGAACAAAACCGGATAAATTTGTTATTTGCTTTATTAATCGTTATAAAACAAGTAAAATTTATACATGTTATATAAGAAAATTTATCTAGAGGTGATAAGTTATGTTAACGATGTTTCAATCAAAAAAAGAGGATATAGAGCAATTTAAGATAAAAATAGATGAGCTTAATGCAAAGCTTGATAAAAAGGATCATGAATTCCAAATATTTTTAAATGACTTACATAAAGAACTTATTTCGACTATTGAACAACATGATATAGTCAATAATCAACATGTAGTTTTAGGGAAAATGGTTTCCAAAATTCTAGAGGAATTTAATAAAGTAGAAGATAGCACAATTCACTCTAACACGATATCTGAAAATGCACTTGAAAAAGGTAATTCTCTAATTACTTCATCAGATGAGATGGTGACACTTTCAATTGAAAGTAAACAAGCTGTCCAAGAAGTGGAGTATTTAATCGATTCTCTAGGTGAACAATCCCAAAAAACTTCATCGAGCATGAACCAATTAAGTGATCGTTCTAAACAAATTACAGAAATTGTGAAAGTTATTAGTGATATTTCCAATCAAACCAATTTACTTGCGTTAAATGCGTCAATAGAAGCAGCTAGAGCGGGCGAGCATGGAAAAGGGTTTTCAGTTGTTGCCGAGGAAGTAAGAAAACTAGCAGAAAATACAAAAACTAGCACAGAGGATATAACCAATCTTACGAAAAAAATAGAAGAGCAAATTTCAGAAGCCTATGAAGATAATAAGATCAATATGCAGTTAGTTACAGAAGGCATAAAAAAGAGTACCGAAACCTCTGAACAAATAAATGCATTATTGCTGATGATTACAAATGTTCAAGGTGAGGTGAGTGAACTGCTTGATTTTATCAAAAGTCAAAAAATTTCAAATGAAGATGTTATGAATAAATTTAATACTACAACGATTTTATTTGACGAGACAAATAAAGTACTGACAGATCATATAGATGAATCGGAAGTTGTGACACAAAAATTATTGGAAGCAGTAGATAAAGTAAAATGCTTTCCAACTACTTATTAATGGTAGACGAACGTTACAACATATGATTTTTATTGTTGAAACTTCAAAAAAACAACTTCTTGTATACAAACAAGAAGTTGTCTTTATCTATTCTTAGTGTGCTGATTTGCGTATCAAATTCATGGGCGAAGAAGGGTTTTTTCCGAACTATTATCAAGGTGCTTCTCTAAAGCTTAGAAATATTTGAATAGAATCTTGCTTTTGAAGGTTGAACATTAAAAATTAGCAGTACAAACGCTACCACAAACATAATAATGGCTGCACATACAACAACATATCGTATAGATATAATTTCAGCGGCAACCCCAAAGACGGCAGTGATGATAATAATGAACAAGGCTTCTGCAAAACCATAAATACTGCCTATTCTCCCCATGCTATCGACAGGAATATTATTTTGATAAAACGTATAGAAGCCCGTATTGGCAAAGGCCATCGCAAAGGACAAAGTAAAGCATCCTAAAGAAGCGATAAGAAATGTATAAGAGGAGGTGAAAATTAAATAGCCTAATGCTGTTATTAATGACCCCAAACCTATAAGCCAAGCAGTTGGTATTTTTTCAACGATGGCTGTATTCATTAAAGAACCAACTAATACTCCAGCACCTGCTATGCCCACCAAAACTCCGTATTCACCTTCGGATAGTGATAGTACTTGAGTAGCAAAAGCAGCTTCTAAAGAATCTGTCGCTGTCATCATGACAATCATTGCACTAAATAAAAGATAGACCGTCATAATATAAGGGTTTTTAAGGCTAAATCTTATAACAAGCTTCCAATCACTGAATAAAACCTTGTAGGAAAATTTCGCATCAGCTTTACTTGCCAGTTGTTGATTAGCCTCAATATTAGGCATTTTAAATGTAATACAAGCTGATAAAAATAAAGCAATAGCATTCAAGTAAATTGCCATATTAGGCGATCCAATCGTAAATAGCAGTCCTGCAATAGCTGGACCAGTTACGAATGCGCCGGAATCAAGTAAGCTACGAAGCGAGTTAAAACGTTTTCTTTGTTTCGCTGGTATCAATTTCGTAATGTAGGTCATGGAAGTCGGATGATACATAGAGCTAGCTATTGTGATAACAAAGACCATGAAATATATCCAAGTCAAAGTAGAGAAGAAAGGTAGTGTGACAATTAGTAAAGATTCGAAAAGGTTGAGAACAATCATGAGATGTTTTTTATTTAAACGATCTATCAAACTACCTGACCAAAAACTGGTGAAAAGTTTGGATAAAGCCCTAACGATATATAAGCCAGACACAGCGATAGCGGATCCTGTAAGGTTTAAAACAATTAGATTTAAAGCTATAAAATATATCCAGCTTCCGACGCTGGAAACACCAATACTAAACAATAATATAACCGGATAACGCCACGTTTCAATTAATTTATTCACGCCCATATAAATTCCTCCCCTTGTAGTTATGACAAGTAACTAAAACAAAAAAATCCCACCCCCAAGACGATTTGTCTTAGGGACGAGATTGTGGAATTTATACTCACGTGGTGCCACCCTAGTTCACTACTATGTCACCATAATAGCCTTTTCAGTACGGCATAAATATGTATGCTTATACTGTTTCTCTGTAACGGGAGTTCCCGTCGCACCATCATTCAAACAGAAATCCAATGCGCTACTCCGAGGCTTGTTTCAATAATTCGTTCTTACTCGTTTTCAGCAACTCCGAGCTCTCTGGGAAGAACAGCCTTATTTACTCTTCTCTTCAATGTATTTTTGATAGTGTAGCATATGTTTCTAATTATGGTAAAGTATTTTTGGTAATTTTCAAAACGTTACGATAAATTAAGAAATGATTCCGATATTCTTATTGAAGATAGGTTGTAAGCTCTGTTAAAAGTGATTGGCAAAGAATCACTGACTCTACTGTATTTTTTATTTCAAGAGAATGGTCAGCATTCTCTACAATAGTAAGCTCAAATGAAGAAAGTAGTCCTAATCTTTCTTTAGAAAAATGAGGGTCAGCAGTACCGATTGCTAAAAATGCCTGCTTTCCAAGCAAATTTTTCATCACATGATCAAGTGACAATAGGGGTGTCAAAAGTACATAACGAGAAGGAACAGATGACACCCGCTGTAAATAAAAACCTTGATCGGTAATGTTCCGAGTGATTTTCCTATGCTCCTGTTCAAGTTATTGCGAATCAAACGTATAGCATACTTGTACTACATCATAGCCAAGCTCCAGCATCAGCTCAGTAGAATAATATAGAAGTGGTTTTTCATACGTATAGCCAGTGTCAGAGAACATGAAGCACACCCTATCACTTTCTTTATCACAGTAATTGTATGGAATATTGTTTGTATTGTTCTTTTTTTAGTTTGATTTTCATGGAAATACATCCACTTATTACTTTTTTATTTTATAATCTAACTATAACAAGGGGGGAGAAATTTATGAAGGCTGTGATTATTAATGAGTTTGGTACTTCTGATGTTTTAAAGTACGTAGAATGTCCAAAGCCGACTATTTCAGCAGGGGAAGTATTAATACGTACGACATATACGAGTGTGAATTTTGCCGATATTAAAAATAGAACAGGTAATAAAGCAAAAGCAAATTTTCCAATGATACTCGGTTTAGATGTAGCTGGTGTAGTTGAAGAGGTTTTCGATGAAAATAGTGCATTAAAAGCTGGTGATGTCGTTATTGCATTCCCGAAAGATGGAGCATATGCAGAATATGTGGTAGCGAAAGAGCAGCTTGTCTTCAAAGTTCCAAATGATGTCTCTTTGGAGAAGGCAGCCGCTGTGCCAACGGTTTTGTTTTTATCCTACCTCTTAACACATCAAATTGCTCCAATTCGTACAAACGATAGCGTACTAATTCATGCTGCATCTGGCGGGGCAGGGACAATGCTTATTCAAATGGCGAAAAAGCTAGGTGCTAAAAATATTATTGGCACAGTCAGTGATATGAAAAAAGCGACAATTGCCTATGAACTAGGTGCACATCATGTACTGACATACGATAATTTTAATGCGCAAGTCAATGAATATACGGATGGTCATGGTGTTAACATTATTTTTGACTCCATTGCCGGTAGTGTTACGGAAGAGAGTTTTAACTGTTTAGCTCCGTTTGGTACGCTCGTGCAATTTGGAAATAGCGGTGGTAAAGCTGGGAATATAAAAACATCTGATTTACATAGTAGCTGCCGCAATGTGAAAGGCTTTAGCCTTGGAACGACTCGAGCTTCTAAGCCTGAAATGCTACAACAAGTTGCACAGGAGATATTTGCATTATTGAAGGATGAAAAATTCCAAGTACCAATTGCAAATATATTTGCATTAGAAGACATGCGGAAAGCGCATGATTTGATGGAAAGTCGTCAGCATCAAGGGAAAATTTTAATTAAAATATAAAATAAAAGTAACCTCTGTATAGTGACCAACACGTTATACAGAGGTTACTTTTATTTTAAAGCCTGTAGCTCGAAAGCATTGTTGTGAGTGGATGATCCCAAATCAAACTAGTAAAAATTCTTATATTTGTTTCTAAGAATCACCACTTTATTTATAGGTATAATCCTAATTAAAACTCCCTTCACTTTTCGACAACAAACAGGAATTTCCTTTAAACAATTGTTAAAATGAGGTATTATTATATAGATTTTTGTCTCTCTACCTTATTTTGATATCGTTATTTGTTTTAGGTTAACTTTTTAGTACAATATTATATTTGGTCTCTTTAAATACATACTGAATATAACTATGTATTATTTTCATTTAGATTTTACGAGTTATTGGTTAATTTAAGTGATGTAAATATAATAGTAAAACATAGGCTATTCACTAAATATTTTTCAAACGTATGTCGTGTTTTAGGTTGATTGTAAGGCCTTTGAAAATGCGTCAAAGATGAGATCCCTGGAGCGCAAGAGAACGCCTTCAGGTAAGCGTCTAGTCGAACGGAAATGTTGTGATAAGGAGTCTTAAATTTTGAATATAAAGGAATGGCTATTAGGGGAGTGGTGCAATGCTTTTTAATTCCTTTGAATTTATTTTCTTGTTTTTACCTATAACATTTATTATCTATTTTTTATTAAATCGTTTCAGAAACCAGCAATATGCGATTTATTGGTTGGTACTGAGCTCTTTGCTTTTTTACGGCTATTTTAAGTTAACTTATTTAGCAATCATCACAATCTCAATTGTTGTGAACTTTGCTTTAAGTAGAGTGATTAGTAATACCAATAGTCGTTGGAGAAAAACGTATATGATAATTGGAGTCATCTTCAATATTATAATTCTCTGTTACTATAAATATACAGATTTCTTTATTGGTAATATAAATAGTTTATTTGGTACCAATTTTGCACTGTGGCACTTATTGCTTCCATTAGGACTTAGTTTTATTACATTCCAACAAATTGCTTTTATTGTTGATAGTTATCGTGATGGGACAGCTCATTATAAATTTAGTCATTATGCGCTGTTCATCTTGTTTTTCCCGCAGTTAATTGCAGGACCAATTGTTCAGCATGATGAAATGCTTCCGCAGTATGATGCGAAGGGAAATCGTAAAGTTATTCATGAACATGTTGCACGAGGTTTATTTATTTTTGCAATTGGTTTAGTCAAGAAGGTTGTTATTGCTGATACGGTGGGTATATGGGCGAATGAAGGCTTTGCCAATTATAGTAACTTAAGCTTTATAGAAGCTTGGATTACCTCATTATCGTATACAGTGCAACTTTATTATGATTTTAGTGGATATTCTGATATGGCGATCGGTTTAGCATTATTATTTAATATTAAACTGCCAGTAAATTTCTACTCTCCTTATAAAGCACGTAATATTCAGGAGTTTTGGAAAAAGTGGCATATGACGTTGAACCGGTTTTTAACTACATATGTCTATTTTCCATTAGGTGGTAGTCGTAAAGGGGCATTTAGAACCTATATTAATATATTAATTATTTTCTTCATCAGTGGATTTTGGCATGGTGCAGGATGGAATTTTATTTTATGGGGACTTCTGCATGGCTTTGCGTCTGTTGTGGTGAGACTTTTTAGTAAAACAGGAATGAAGCTTCCGTATTTACTTTCGTGGTTTATGACTTTCCAATTTGTGAATATCGCTTGGGTATATTTCCGCGCAACAAGTATTGAGCAAGCGAATACCATTATAGCGAAAATGTTTGCGCCAAACATGACATCTATAACTAATTTCTTTACGGAGCCTTACACGAATTTTGCTCAAGCGGAAGCATTTACTATTGTAGGATTAACATTAAGTAATCCAATAGTGATTGTTGTGGGACTGTTAATCACACTTGTTATTGCATTTAGGGCCTTAAATTCTATTCAATTAATGAATAAAATGAAATTTAATTGGGGGGCTATCATTTATACGCAATTGATGATTGCGTTAGTTCTAGTATCGATTTACTATATGCAAAAAAATAGTATATTCTTATATTTTAATTTCTAAATAAAGGTGTGAATGAACTTGGATCCGAAAAAATGGTTAGTAAAATTATTTGCCACATCTTTTATTGTAATAGGATTACCTGTTTTCGGAATTATGGGATTCAATTATTATATTGATCCTCTTTGGAATTACACACATGCGAATGACTTTAACGACTATCAGCTTGGCTTTGATGAAAGACAATTGAAAACAAACTATATTAATAGCCATGATTTCAACTATGATAGTTTGTTAATTGGGACGAGCAGGATAACGTATCTTAATGAGAGGGTCTTTAAAAAAGAAAGTGTTTATAACTTTTCATTGAGCGGGCTGCATATAAAAGAATATTTACCTTATATGAAGTATGCTGAAAAGAAAAATGGTAAGCCGTTTCAGAGAATTTTTATTGAGTTGTATTTTGATTCAGCGAATGCTGGAAAAACTAGTACATTGAATCCGCCCCAAACCTATATTGAGACGTCTGAGGCACCTTTTTATGCAATAAAGTCCTTATTTTCAGAAAGCACGATGCATTATGCTCTTTTTAATTATGCTATTTCAAAAGCAAATCATTACGATGGTGCTCGTAGTTACACACGTAATAATATTGCACAAACTACATATTCAAACGATGCTATGGAGCAGGAATGGCAAAAATTTAAGAACAATTTTAAAGCAGAGTCAGCCAAGCCTTTTATGTACGATACTGACTACAAAAAAAGGCTACATGCTATAAAAGATGCATTCCCAAATACAGAATTAGTAGTCTTTACAGAATTGATGCCGGCAAAACGGCTTCAAACAATTTTGCATAATGATAATCGTTACGCTGCTTATGGTAGATGGATGAACGATATGGTAGATGTGTTTGGTACCGTTTATAGCTTCCATAGTGTGAATGAAGTAACGGCAAATGAGGACAACTTTTTTGATTGGTTGCATTATTATCCAAACGTTGGGGATATAGTAATTAAATCGTTAGAAAACAGGGAAGAACCATCAGCTATTATGCAGGCTGTAAATAAAGGGAATCTTGATAAGTACCTTAAAAATGTGGTAGTAGATATAAAGTGAAATTTTAATCAGTGGGAATTTTCTTTATTCCCACTGATTATTTAGTCTTCACTGAACTATGCGCCTTGAACCTGTAGCTTCGCTTACGGTATAGAAAAATTATTGCCTGTTAATGCGGGATAAATATAAAATAAGCGATGAAAAGAGACTCTGATATGGGCAGAGTCATCTTTTTTTATATAGTTAGCGTTACTGCTTGTCTAGTTCATCGATTTTTTCGTATATACGCCGCTTACGATAGAGCATAATTCCTGCCTCAGCAACATCCTGAATCATTCCTTTATTTGCATAGGCACCGAAAATCATCCCAGCTACCGGAATCATTTGAAACAGCTTTTTCCAGCCGAATTGATCGCGATACGTAAAAAATACTTCCTGCCAGCCTTGCAGTTGTGAAATCATATCCTCCGCTGCATGATTCGTCGTATGCATAGAAGAAAGCTCCTTCAATATAGCTTCTTTGCCGACAATATCAGCAGTGGAGAATTGGAGACATTTAACGATGAAAATTCGTTCCATTTTATCGTTTGGATTATAGCCGTGAATGATCGCAATCTCTTGCAATGTTTTTAAAGCCATTCCTAAAATAAAAGGAATGTCTATAGCCAGTGTAAAGATACCACCAAAGCCGGTAGAAGCACCTTGTACTGTTGCTAATTTTACGCGTTCATTTTGAAGTTTGTCACTTAGAGCAATCATATCCTCCAAAGGGATTTGTCCTATATCAGATATAGCAAAAATATTATGAAACGAAGAATTGTTGCGGATTTTCTGTAACAGAGCCTGTTCATTAATTAAGTATTGCCCACCTGATTGAATATAGCTCCCTAATTCATCAACTAGTAATGCTATCTTATTTTGAAGAAAGGCAGGTGTCATCTTATCTAAGATTTTAAACGGAATGCGGCCTAATTTCTCCCAAAACCACAAGTCCTTTTGATCTTTCTCCCACGCTTGAATTTCTTGCAAATGCTTTTCTAATTGCTCGAGATTCTCCATTTTGTCTATTCTCCTTATATGTGCATTTAGTATAAATACGAGAAGATTTTTAAAAGGTTTCGAATGATTGCCAAACTGTTGCAAGTAACGCGATACTTTCTTTGATTTGCTCAAGGGAAAGCCCACCATAGCCTATAATGACCATAGCATGTTCAGAGTTGTGCTGATAGGAAGTTGAACATGGGTAAACTTGGATACCTTCCTCCTGCGCAAGCCTAATCGCCTCCTGTTCAGAAAGTCTTTTTGGTAACTTCATAACGATGTGTAGTCCTGAATTTTCACCAATTATTTCGAATTCATTCGAAAAATGGGCGTTAATAGCTGCTAGTACTGTCTGTTGCTTTTTACGATAAATAGTGCGCATTTTGGCTAAATGCTTATCGAATAAACCTTGAGCAATAAAATCTGCTAACACAAGCTGATCTATTTTGGAGACAACGGATTTTTGTTCTTGATTAAAATGAGTAAAGGCTTCGACTAACGATTTAGGCAAAATCATGTAACTTATGCGCAGCGATGGGATAAGAGTTTTGGAAAATGTTCCGAAATAAATTACGCGTTGAAGCTGATCCATTTTTGCTAAAGAAGGGATAGGGAGCCCCTTATAACGAAATTCTGAATCATAGTCATCTTCAATAATATATGCTTTTTCAGCAGTAGCCCATTGCAGAAGTGCTGCACGCCGTTCAACAGGCATAACCATACCTAGTGGAAACTGGTGTGCGGGTGTTGTGTATAACATGTGGATTGTTTTTTTCGGTATAGTGACCCCTGAGTTATCAACAGGAATAGCATGAGTTGTTAGTCCACATTGTTGTAATGTTGCATGTACTCTTTTAAAGCCAGGCTCCTCTAAGCCAACATGTGCTTTTGGGCCAAAAAAGTGACATAGAGCTTGAAGTTGATTTTGTGTACCACTATAAATAAATACCTGTGATACCTCACAAGTAACCCCTCTGGATCGTTCAACATAACGAGCGATTTCCGTCCGCAATATTGCTTCTCCTTGCCAAGGACTTGTCGTTAAATTATCCACATTGAAGTGCTTTTTCAACAGCTTATGCCAGCTAGAGAATGGAAAAGCCTCCTTATCCACATGTCCGTTATTAAAATCAAATTTTATTGTATATGTAGTTGGTGCTTCAGTTATGGATATGTGATGTTTTTGCTGCTGTCCCCATTCAAATTCAAAGGGCGCTATAAAATAGCCAAAGCGTTCCTTACTATAGATATAGCCTTCAGCTAGTAATTGTTCATAAGCTTCCTTAATTGTATGGACACTAACATCAAGCGTTTTTGCAAGAGTCCGTTTAGAAGGCAATTGCTCATCGGCCATCAGTTTTTTGCTTAAAATTGCTTGTTTTATTTCTTCGTAAATTTGCACGTACTTTGGTGAATCTCCAGTAAATGAAATTGATAATTCCAAAATGTTGCACCTCCTGGTATGGTGTGTTTTTTGAAAATTGGTTCTATCTATCATATCAAAATTATCGTTAAATATTGAAAAGGAGTGAAGCAAAATGAATTTTTTAGCGTTAGAAAATGAGGTTGTATTGCTTAAGCCGTTAGAATATGAGGATATGCAAGGTATATTAGAGGCTGCAAGTTATCCAGAGATTTGGTCACATATGTCCACAACTATAGAAAAAATGGACGATGTGAATAAATTTGTGGATAAGGCATTACTAACAAAACGAGAAAAAACCGATTTTCCATTCGTAATTGTGGATAAAAAATCTGGACAAATCATCGGTTCGACTCGATTTATGGACATTGATGAAACGCATAAACGGCTTGAAATAGGAACTACATGGATTTCACCTGCTTTTTGGCGTACAGCTATAAATACGAATTGCAAATATTTATTATTACAATACTGCTTTGAGAAATTAAATCTACAGCGTGTACAAATTAAAACTGATCATGAAAATGTGCGTTCACAAAGGGCAATTGAGCGTCTAGGAGCAACAAAGGAGGGGATCTTACGTAATCATATGGTGCGTAAGGATGGTACAACTCGTCATACTGTGATGTACAGTATTACTCTACAAGAGTGGCCACAAGTGAAAAAGCATTTGCAGCAGTTGCTAATTGACGCTACCGAGAAATTGGGATAAAGAAATTATTATACTAAAAAAAGAATGGTCTAGTCTGTAATATTAAAGGCAGGTAATTACACATGATGATTTAATACATCATAACTTGTTTATAATGTTACACATATTATAAAATGTACATTACTAAATTTGATATTAGTAGTGTGCATTTTTTATTTTGGTTAACATTCCTACTAGGGTTCATTAGAGGGTTTAACATTTACAATTATTAGAAAAAATTTGTACAGAGCATATGTTCTTTTGGAGGTGTTAGTAATTGTATTGGTATGAGTATTGTCCAAAACATATTGAAAGCAAATATGAATTATTGGTATTTAGAGTAAACCAACCGTTCCTTCCCTTGTCAGATTATTATGATGATTGTTTAGGGAAAATCGATAAGAGTTCTGCAACTTCTTATTTGAAATGTTTACTCCCCTTTTTCAACTGGTTAGAGGAAGAAAGTAATTATCAAGGGAAACGAGTGGAATGGAATGATTCAGAAGAAAAGATACGAGTAGCTGTTGATGATTATTTGAGGTATGAAATGAACTGTAAGGTTCGTGAAAAAGATTCGTTTCTTTTGGTGAGTTTAACAAATAAAAGCCCTAATACAATTAGCCTTTTTTTATCAGCGTTAAAATCCTTTTATAAGTCTATGATTCATTTGAAACAATATACATATAGCAATCCATTAATGGATGGTCAAGCTATCTTGCATAATTATAAAGAAGATTTAAAAGGTGTTCGAGATGACAAGCCAAGAATGCCTTCGGTTGCAGGAACAGAAGAATCTATCATTCACCGAAGATTAACAGATTCCTATTTTAAAATCATCAATGAAGAATGGCAGCCACAAATTATTGATGATATAGATTTACCTTACCAAGTATATCAAGCAGGCAAAAAAGTAAATTGGTCACAACGTGAAATGATTATAGCTCGCATGTTGTTTGAAACAGGAGCAAGGGCATCAGAAATTATTGAGTTAACTGTAGGGGATTATCGGGAACGTAAAAGTCATCAAGAAGTCAACACGTTTAACAAAGGTAGTCATGGTAGAAAGATAAAGTTTCTACGATTTAGTAAAGATACGGTCAAACGATTGTTTCATTATATAGACACTGAACGAAAATCTTTTGATAAAAACAATTTAGAGTATCAACAATTACCTGACCACGCTCCTATTTTCTTATCAGAAAATGGAACAGCTTTAACTTACCACGCTTGGTACTATCATTGGAATCGAGCGATGATAGCAAACGAATTAAATTTAAATCCTCATAAAGCAAGACATTGGTTTGTCACTTCACGATTGCGAGAGATTTATAGTATTTCAAACGATAAAGATGAAATTATACAACGTCAAAATGAATTGGTTAAATATATGAAATGGAAAAATCCTGATACAATAAAGGTTTATGAACATTATTTTGATGAAGCGAAACATCGTGAATCACATGACAAAATGTTAGAACAAATGCAACAGAATGAAACGAAATATATAAGGCAACAAAAATCTTCGAAAAAATCAAAACCGAAATTGACAGTGATCGAAACGGACATCTCGGATACGTTCGATGATGATTTACTGGAGTTATTAGAAGGGCTGGAGTAGTTTGGTTGAAAAGTTGAAATTAATACCGAATACAGAATGGTATGGTAAATGGCTTGGTATAATGGACACAAAGTTAATGTCACTTCAAGATAATAGAGGCGAATATTTAATTGATAAACTAGATGAATTAATACTCAAGTATTTGAATAATAAATGTTTGTCATATGATTGGAAGAATCAATTATTACTTGTAGCACTAATTAAAGTAGCCAGAAATCATGATAGTAGAACGATTATAAGGGTAATTAATAACCTAAATACTAGATTTAAAGATATTTTCAATGGGTATGAGATTACTCTATTTTCAAATTTCGATCCGAATGTGCATTTATATAAGTTTTTAAAAGGTGAAATTTGTTCTAATTCGTCTAACTCGATGAAAAGTGATTTATTGAGACACTATAGAGCGTCTGAGTATTCCACTAAAAAGTGGATTTTAAATAACTTTCCCACTGACAAACAACAATATTATAAACAGTTCTTATTGCCACCTATTCTTTTTGATATAAAAGATTTTTCGTTTTCAAAATTAGCAAATGAAAAAGCTCAATTAACTAGGAAAGATGAAACTGATGCCATCGTACCGCACCTCCCAACAATACGAGCAGAAGCTAATTTGCGATGGAATCAAATGAAAAGGCTTCGAGATGCGTTTCATCAACAAATAAAGTGTGTTGAAAATGATTCCCTCTCTTTGCCAATCGAATTTTCGTATGCAGAACCAGAACGCATTGGAGAAACATTTTATTTTCGGTTATGGAATAAATCTTCCTTTGTTTTGAATCATAAATCTGATTTTTCAGAAATGGTCGTTAAACGAGCGGAACAGAAAAAAGGCGTATACTCTGATCAAAACAACTTATACTTTCTAGAGTTTATTCGAGCAGAATTTACAGAAGATAAAACTATAAGTGGCGGTTTTTGGTTTCATGAATTAATTCAAAATAATGTTATTTCAAGTCGGTCTAGAAATAGACCTTTTGAAGAGAATAAAAGAATTTTTGAATTTTTATCTCAATGGGGATATACAAATGAAAGTGGTGGTAGCCCAGCTCCATTTAACTCTAGCCATAAAGGGGTTTTAACCCAATCAACCTTTGTTTCCTTGCATAAGGATAAAGCTGGAGGATTATTGATTGATGTAGAACCTTTATTTGTTGCATGTTCATTTGGTTTATTAGCTGTTGACATCTTAACAACCACTGGTGCAAGAATAAATGAACTACTTCAAATAAACAACACAAAAGAATGTATAACCGTAAAAAAAATTAAAGATAAATTCCATTACTCTTTTAATGTTATTCCAAAAGGAAGAGATACTTTAGAAGAATTTTATATCAGTAAACAAACAATGGAACATATCCAAACTATTTTAAGATTTTTAAAAGAGTATTATATTGGTAACATACCTTATGTTCATTATAGAGACGATAGAAAACATATTTTTCCCGAGCCTAAACCATATTACTTTCAATATGCAGGAAGAGCAATAAAAAAAGAGTCTATTTATAGCTGCATTCGCTTTTTACTTCATGGCTTGGTTTTTGAAACAACTGAAGGTAAAGCTGTAACAATTAAAACTCATTTATTACGGCATGCATTTGCTACTGAAGCTGTTCAACGTCAAAATGTACCTATTGATATTGTTGCAAAAATGCTTCACCAAAAGGATTTAAATGTAACTGGGTATTACTCTGCTCCTACACCTACCCAAATTGCGGAATCAATAGGTGAATTACACGATGTAATTTCAAGTTATGTTGATATTGATGATGCTTATTTAAGAAGCCCAGATGAACTCCGAAAGCAATTTGACGAATACACCGAAAAAGTCGGAGTGTTTAATAAAGTGTTAGGTGGAACATGTGTAACAGACTATGTTTGTCCAACAAAAATGCAATGTTTGGGCTGCAAAGCAAAGGTTCCAGAACCTGACCAAGAAGATGAATTATTAGGGGTTATTGAGCTATCAAAAGATATGGAGAAACGTTTTAAGGTAATGGGGCTAGACATCGAAGCTCGTAAAGCAAAAGAAATGGCAAAACAAGCAAAAGTGGAGTTAAAAGAAATCGATTTAATTAAAAAATACAGGGAGGAGCGTAATTTTGAGCCTATCACAAAACGAAATCCTTACAGATAAGTATTCTTGGCTTAATAAAGTTCATCTACAACGGAAAAATCGTTCTGTTTCAATTGGAATTCAAACGATTGATTACCTCGTATCAAAAGGTATTCCTGTAACCTATAACAACATTAGTGAATATTCGAAAGCTTTCGATGAAAAAGGAAAAGGCATTCACATAAATACGATAAAACGAAATGAAGAATTATATGAACATTACAAACAACATAGCAGAACGTATAAAGTAAAGAATGCACGTAAAAAGCCTGAGATGCCCTTTAAATTCGATGAATCGACATTAAGAAGAATATCCCCAGAAAGGGATGTAAATAACGTTAGAAAAAAATATATCAAGCTTTCAAAAGAGGAATTAGTGAATCGATTAATTGAAGTTGAACAATATGTTGCAAAAAATCAGAAACGATGGTTAAATGATCAATTTAATCAGTTTAAATAATGCCGAGGATTTAGGTTCTTCTCCTGAATCATTATAACTCCCTCAATAATAATGGTTGAGGGAGTTATAGTTTTATTGCCATTTGTGAAAATAAATCTCCAAAAGTCTCTTTTACCGTCTAACTGGGTGTTCAAAGTATATCCTGGTACAAACCGTTGATGTACAGCACCGATATCACTCACGGCGTCCCATACTTAATCAGCATTTGCTTCAATTACAATTTCTTTACGAATAGTAGCCATTCTTTAGGTGGGTTAATTTATTCTTTAACACGCTTTAAACGTAAACCATTAAAGCTACTAATAGTGTTGCTCCCATATCTGAAATAATGGCAATTCATAGTGTTAGCCATCCTGGAATAACTAATATTGAAAAACTTAAATCATCTTTTTCAGAACCGAGTATAAAAACTCAGCATCTTTTCCTACTCCACAAATAAGTGCCGATCCTCTTTGATGTTGCCACGGTAGTCCAATATAATATAACCCTTGTACTGGACTCAAACCTCTTTTATGAAGAGGAAAACCATTTGCATCTAAAACTCCCTCTATGTTTATCCATTTGTAGTCAGGAACATTTCGTAAATCGAATATTTAACTAAAGCACCCCGTTAGCCATCCATGTAGCGCAAAATCGGCGCTACACCACAGAGAATGAAAATGTGAAAATCGGGTATAGGATACTACGGCTGGGAGAGGAAGGTCGATGAACTATGGTGCCATAGAGCCCATCCGTTAGTCTGACTCCAACGACCACGGTGCATCACAGAATGTCGCTCCCTTACGGGAAGCACTCATGGGAGATTAATCCTACTCTGGTTGTTGCACCAGCCTCCAACACTATTTGCCGAGAAAGGATGATTACAATGGAAGTAATCATTGAACGCGCATGTGGGATGGACGTTCACAAGGATTCCATTACTGCATGTGTTATGACTCCAAAAGGAAAGGAGATTCAAACGTTTTCCACTAAAACTGTATTTCTATTACAGTTAATCGACTGGATCAAGGAGCATGGTTGTACCCACGTAGCAATGGAGAGTACAGGTGTATTTTGGAAGCCAATCGTTAACTTACTTGAAGCTGAGAATGTTGAATTTTTAGTAGTGAATGCTCAACATATGAAAGCAGTACCAGGTCGCAAGACCGATGTGAAAGACGCAGAATGGATCGCCAAACTACTTCGACACGGACTGCTCAAAGCAAGTTTTATTCCGGACCGAAATCAACGAGAACTACGAGAGTTAGTTCGATACCGTCGTAGTATTATTGAAGAGCGTGCTAGACAACATAATCGGATTCAAAAGGTACTAGAAGGAGCAAATATCAAACTTGGCTCCGTTGTCTCCGACATTATGGGTGTCTCATCTCGTGACATGCTTCATGCCATCGCAGATGGAGAGGATAATCCTGAAAAACTAGCGAGCTTTGCTCGAAGAACAATGAAGAAGAAAAAGGACGAGCTTGAACTCGCTCTTCGCGGGTATATCAATCCACATCAGCGGCTAATGTTAAAAACCATTCTAACCCATATTGATTTTCTGAGTGAACAGATTGAACTGTTAAATCTGGAGGTAGCTACTAGACTTTCTTCTCACCAAGAAGATATAGAACGGTTGGATTCCATTCCTGGCATCGCTACTCGAATGGCTGAGCAAATCTTAGCAGAAGTCGGAACCGACGTGGAGAAGCAATTCCCCAGTGCGGCTCACTTATGTTCCTGGGCAGGGCTAGTACCTGGACACAACGAGAGTGCTGGTAAAAGGAAATCAACTAATATGAAAAAAGGAAACAAATACTTGAAATCAGCTTTAATAGAAGCCGCTCATTCTGTGAGAGGATCCAAAACCTACCTGGGTGCAATGTATAGACGAACTGCTTCGCGAAAAGGTAAAAAGCGAGCAGGAATATCCGTTGCCCATGCAATTTTAAGAATCGCCTACTATCTCTTAACACGCAAAGAAATGTACGTAGACTTAGGTGAAGATTACTTTGACAAGCAAAAAGAACAATCTATTGTACGATATTCAGTTCGAAGACTTGAAAACTTAGGGTATAACGTCACAATCGTTGAACCGGATGCCTCCTAATCCAACAAATAATTCTTCCTAATTTTGACGCTGCAAATTTTAAAAAACAAATGGGCTGCGTCTGCTTTCGTGTTGTCTTTATTCCGAAATTGAAGAGTTTTATTTTCATGGGAGTTAATTGAAGAAGAAAAGTGAAGCTTATTCAACAATCGCGCTAAATTGTTGAATATCTGTGACTTAAAAGTAGAAAAGTGTGACCCCAAAAGTACAACTTAAATGAAGGTTTTGATTATAAAAGTATAGCAAGTAAACAATAAATGAGTATTCAAAACACATGATTTAACTAACTACCTTTAATCCAGCAATAGAAAAAATAACTCCGATGGGTAATATAAGCCCTTAAAATGCAAATACAAAAAAGAAGTTGTTTCTCTTTTTCTCATTTGCATTTTAAAAAATTTACGTGTAACAACTCATTTGAGGAGTGGTAGTTTAAAACTTTCTATAATAACTACGACATACGTGACTTTTAATCTAATACTGTTATATCAAGGTTTATATAGCATCTTAGCCAAATTGGTTAAGATGTTTTTTTCATCCTCAAAAAGTCGATGGGTTAAATTATGGTTAAAAATTCTTTGCAATGAAAATAAATAAACACAAACGTCGAATGCTCTAATTGAACAATCGTGCCGCTTAGTTTAAGAAGAACAGCGACAACTATTCAACAGTCTGGCCCTTTTCATGAAAGACGCTTTCCTTATTTCAGAAAAGCGCCCTATAACTGAATAATGGTTAGCTTCTATTAGCTGATTTGTGGAATTCCAAAGGGGTTTCTATTGGCAGTTTAGCTAATTTTTTCTGGTACTATAACGCTGCGTTTAACTCCATGTTATTCTTTGTTATTCTTTTACACTAAACTCTAAATATTTAAACCCTCGGATACTTCTGGTGCTTCAAAAAATTAAGTAACTTGAATAAACGTCGCTTCCGTGTTAAAAACTGCTCTTTCGGGTTGTTGGTTATGGTTACGCCTTTGTACAATTTGACGTAAGCATTGCTTGTTATTTAAATTAAGGAAAATTAGTTGATGGTTTGCATTGACCTCTGACTCTATATCTAAAACCATTTTCGCTGTTTTTGAGTGTTACCTGGGAAATCCATCTACATCCGTACCAACACTTAATATGTTTTGGACATGCTTTTTCACCATCGGTTTGAGCTACGCTGAAAATCCTCAAATGATGTGATCTGATTGGGATAAAGAGATGAAAGCCATTCATCCTTAGATTTGTTTTAGGAAAGCTGTGCCGTAATTCAATAACTTCAACAAAAAAACTTTCCATCCTTTATAAGCAACAAGAAAAAACGAATTCTAAAAATCCGTTCTTAGTAATTTCTTATACAAAATCTAACACAATGTTTGAAGTGTATTTGACAACACATTGGCGCTTGTGTTTAATTATATTAGCTAAGTTCCTATTTAATTGAAGCAGAAGGTGTTATGACGTAATCAAAAGCGTTCCATTGTTAGATCAGTATTTACTGAAACCGCAGCTTTATTACCTTTAGCAGCTGAAATCATTAAAGAGGATGGTTTAGATCTTTCGGTTTCCCCTGCAATATATATGTTTTTTTGGCTTGTTCTACCATCTGTTATAACTTTTCCATTTTCATGAATTTCACAGCCTAGCTTCTCAGCAAATTGATTTGGGCGATAATAAGATGGGGCAACAAATCCACCCGATCTTATAATTGTTGCTCCTGTTTCAAACTCTATTTTTTGTAAGTAACCGTCATTACCTATTAAGTCTTTTATCTTTTCCGATATAATTTTGATATTGTGTTTTTGTAACTCCATTTTACCTTCTTTAGATAATTGAACTCCATTCGTTAAGACAACCAAATCTTGCGACCAATTATAAATTAACTTAGTCAAATGCATTACATGCTCTTCTTTTTCTGCAATAACCACTAATGGCTTATCTTTTTGCTCCCAGCCATCACAATACGGACAACTAAATAGACTTTTCCCATAAAACTTCCTTATACTTGGTACAGTAAAAATTTCTTGAATACCGGTGGCGAGAATTATTTTTTCTGAAACAAATTCCTGACTAGTAGATGTTTTGACAGTAAATCGCTCATTACCTATATCTTTAAAAATTTGAGTAACTGTTGCAGTAAAATATGATATGGACGGGTATTTCTCCAACTCTTTTAACGCTATTTCTTTAAATGCTTGTGGTTTTATCCCATCACGAGTAATAAATCCATGGGATGCTTGTGTCACTCTATTCCTATTCGTACTATCGTCAAATAATGCTATGTTTCTCCTAGCCCTTCCTAAAGTTAAGCTAGCACTTAACCCAGAAGGACCTCCACCTATAATGATACAATCCAGGACATTCATTTTTTTACCTCCGTATTGATTTGGTTTTATTTTTGAATTGTTATTTGCATAAGAGAATTACATTATTTCCTACATCATGGATTTCCATTCTTTACACACTAATATTGGTTTTCTTGTTTTTATAACGAAGAATTTTCGTTTATTCTACTATCCCGCCCCATTAGCTTAAGTACATTTGTTCACAAAATCTTTGGTATACAGTCTATTTCGTTTATACATGAATATGGCCCTTAGATTAAGAAAGACGCATTCCTTACTAAGAAATGCGCCCTTTAACGGAATAACACATGAGCTTCTATTAGCTAGTTTTTTAATAAGAGGTGCTACTACTTGGTAGAAGATGACTGGCAGCCATAAGAGTATCCAAGACATAGAAAACCACTCTTTTCTAGGATAGGCCTACTCATTGAACTGGCGTCAACGGTAAGGAAAGGATGCCCATTTTCATATGCCTTTTTTGCGCCTCAGTTTTTATACAGTACCAGGATCAATTAAAAAAACTCAGTCTCAAAATTAATTGAGTATCTGAGCTTTGTTACAATATACTTTTAGTATACCGTTTAAACATTGATTTACTTTATTGTGCTAATATTTACATAAATAAAAATATTAGGAGGCGATCTTTATAAATTCGCATGAAACTAAAGTAAAGGAATTTTTAAGCTCTAATAATGTAAAAGCTGAACACTTCGTATTTAATCAATCTTGCCACTCAGTAAAAGAAGCCGCTGAAGCAGTTAATGGCTCAGAAGACGATTTTGTAAAAAATATTTGCATGATTGACTCAAATAATGAATTAATAGTAGCTATTGTAAAAGGAAATAATAGAGCTAGTACAACTCGTGTTGCAAAATCATTAAATATAGAAAAGCCAAGACTTGCTAATGGAAATGAAATTATTGAACGTACTGGTTTCCCACCAGGTGGAGTTCCTTCTTTTGGTTTTCAAGCAAACTTTTTAGTTGATCCTAAAGTGACAAATATGGATTACATATATACTGGTGGTGGTTCCGAAAACTCATTAGTTAAAATAAATGTTCAAGACTTATTAAAAATCAATCAAGGTACTATTGTTAAAGTAAGTAAATAGTAACTCTTAACAACCGTATAAAATGACGGCTGTTTTTGTATTTTAAGCTGCACATTTTGTTTCAAGTGTTAAGTATTTAGTATTAAATAAAGATAGACTCATTAAAAATACTAAAAATAAGAACACAATGATTGTTCCAACCAACATTGATAACCTTCCCTACCATTGGTTTTACTCCTTCACCAAAGAAATAAAAAACTACTTGTAAATGTATCTTTTATGCCCAATGCAGATATAAAGACGTAAAACACGATTGAGCACATTAGAAATGCGAATATAGAGAATAAGACAAATGCTAGTTTTGAAGCTTTCAATATAGTTTCTCCTTAATTAATCGAATAGTATATTCAAATTAGTACATAATTCCTTTTCGTTTTTGCATTGTCGTTTACTTTTACACAAAAAAAGGAAACCGCCCTGATTTTTTGTTTCGATTAAGAACTTCAAATCACTGAGTATTTAATAAGATAGTCACTGAAACACCATTAGAAAAAGCCCCACCTGTTGTAGTAAGTTGAACAGATAGAAGTGTACATCTATTAATTGTTAAATTTGCAGATGTTGTTGCGCAACAATTCGGAGTTGTAGACGAATTTGGTCCTGTAACTGTAGCTATAATTCCAGTTGCTATCGGAGCAGTAAATCCACAGTTTGAACTTGTGAATATTTGGGCAGAAGCTGTTTGTCCAGCACTTAGACCATGGTCACGTATATTCAAAGTAATACTTTTTATCGTAGCATTCTCTGGTATAACTATTGAACTTCTTACAAAAGAAGCTGATGAAGTGCCTGATCCAAGAAAGTCATTGTTTCCTACTGATTGATCTGTAGAAAGAAAAACCTCCATTAACCCCGAACCACTTGATCCGGTTGCTCCTGTTGTTCCGGTTACTCCTTGTAGACCAGTTGCTCCCGTTGTTCCGGTTACTCCTTGTAGACCAGTTGCCCCCGTTGTTCCGGTTACTCCTCGTAGACCAGTCGCTCCTGTTGCTCCAATTGCCCCTTGTAGACCAGTTACTCCTGTTGTTCCAGTTGCTCCTGTTGTTCCGGTTACTCCATGTAGACCAATTGGACCAGTCGCTCCTGTTGCCCCAATTTTCCCCTCTATAATTTGTAAACCAGGTGAATCTATCTCTTCTGCTAGCCCTTGGTGATTTGTCGAACCAGTTACTCCAGTTATTTCTTGATAGCCTATCTCTCCAGTGACATCCGTTTCTCTGTTTAACCTTCTTTGAAAACTAAATCTCATTAGATCATCTCCTCCCTTTTTTTTCATAATATTGTTATTAAAAATAATGAAATAGACATAGCACTAGTGATTTCATTGAAAAATTACATCTACAAATTCTACCTTTTGATATAACTAATAAGTATTTGTTTGCTGAACATTTTCTTTCATATTGTTCATTAGTTTGCTGTAGCGTGTGACGACACTGAGGCTTTTTATTTTTAATTTCTGAGTCCATTGACTATACAAAACAACAAGTAGTGTTAAGCAAATACTCTTAGCTATCCCGCCAATACATAATTTAACCTTCATACACATTTTATTCGATTGACGACGTTGCAACTTTTTAAATGTATAGATAATATCAATTAGCACACTCTAATATCGAGTGTATCGCACGCACTTGCTGTGGCGTTGGTTGACCGTCACAGCCTCCCTCATTTATAACTTAGGGTCACTTCCAACTCAGTGACCCTTTTTTATTTCTAAAAAACGAATTATATTTATTTTTTCACCCATACTAACCTTGCTTTAGCTAAAATAAGAAAAGGAAGTGAAAGTATGGGTATTCTTGGTGGAAATCCAAAAGACGAGCCATTACATTACGGTGAAGTGTTTAGTGTTTGGTCAAATTTAATTGCAGATTATGGTATGATTTCTGGCTATCAAACTTTTTATAATCACGCTGGTGACGAAGATCTAAAAAAAATAATTGAAGATATCGTAGAACTTTGCAGGGAAGAAGTAAAACAATTAGAGAAAATCCTTAAAACAAATGGTATTGGTTTACCTCCTGCTTCACCTGAAAGACCGGTAGCAAGAATGGAAGATATCCCTGCAGGTGCAAAGTTTAATGATCCAGAAATTAGCGCTGCACTTAGTGCCGACCTAGCGGCTGGATTAGTTGCATGCAGTCAAGCAATGGGCATTTCTATTCGTGAAGATATCGCATTAATGTATGGACAATTCCATACAGCTAAAGCTCAAATCGGTGCTAAACTACTACGTCTTAATAAAAATAAAGGCTGGTTAGTTCCACCACCATTACATGTAGATTACCCTGAAAAATAATACTTTTATTAAACCTGACAAACCGTTTCCCCAGTATAAACTGGGGTTTTTCACATTATTTGAAAAAAATGTACAATTTAATTTTAATATGGTCATAATAAATATTGTCATGAGATTTTCTCACATACTACCTTAAAACTGTAATGACCTCGCCGTTATGGTTTTTTTATTTTTAATCTTTTTCAATGTAATCATCTTATTCTTCTTGTAACTCTTCTGGACTCCTTAAACCAAATTTAGCTGTCACAGACGGTACACTATTGCTGCTACTGCTTTCCCTGTGATAACTAATGGATACAATAATTTCTTTATTAATGTGTATTACAAGAAGGTGATTCATATACAATTTCTGCAACAGAGTTAACATTTAATGGTGTTACTGGTACAATCACAGCTGGAACTCCATTAGTTGTGGAAGCTGTAGAATTAGTTACACAAACTTAATGATTAATTGTTTTCTTCTATTTTTGTTATTAGGGTCACTTCTTTGACGAGTGACACTACCTTTATTAGTTCCTGTTTTCTACATATCCAATAGCTATTGGTTGTTTTTAGCTTCATCGTAGCAATCTACCTGATACCCAAAAGAATCCATAATTTGATCTTCTTCACCTAACCGCTGCTACACCCCATATTCCCCCTTATTCCCCTTTGAATTTCTTAATGTTTAAAACTTAATTGCCTTATCTCATTTCCCTAAACAACATATATTATGGAGGTAATTAAGTTAAGATTTTATGAGGTGAGTTTATGCATAGATGTAAAACCATTAAATTCGTTCAGAGGTGCAATTCAGAACAAATCACTTTAATTTTATGCATCCACAAATGCATGTACCATTTATTAAGCCCTTCTGCATTTTCAAAGTTAAAATAAAGACTATGGAACATATCTGATGCTGCAACAGGGTATTTCGAATTTTCAGATTGTGTAGAGCTGCTCCCTCGTTAAGTTAGTAATAATACGCAAAAGATCAGGCAGTCCTTCATATAAAAGTATAAAAATACAGTTCATTAGCTAAAATACACCTGTAGGCTTGTTTAGGGTATCTTGAATATTTACAGAATTAAATAAAAGAGGTGTTATTTATTGAACAGTGAAGCGGTAATTATCTGTATCAGCAGACGTGGTGGAGTCAGTTCTCCCTCTGGTATTACTAGTTTACGTGATCGTATAAGAGATAAACTAATTCCTTTAGAAGTAAAGTTTGACAATATTTTCCGAAGAAGTTGGAACCACAATGAAGATGATAACCCCTTTGGTATGCCATGGATCGAAGACCTAAATAGCGAGATTAATCAAAGAACAACTAGTCCAAGTTATTTAGCTATAATCGGCCACAGTTATGGAGGGTGGGCGGCTTGTCTTTTATCTAGAGCAACAAACCGGGTCCCCGACTTTATCGGGCTCATAGATCCAGTTTTTGGGCCTAGAAATAGTATGGAATCAGTAGATCCACCTAGAGGTAATTTAATCAAAAACTGGTATCAAAATAACAGTATTATAAATGGAGAACCATGCACAGGAATAGGGAGAATACCTTGTAGTTCACCTAGTGCTGGTCTATCTTGTGGATATACTGATGTCCCAGGTGCCGATAATATAAAAGAGGAATTCCAGAAGGACTGGGACTCTAATAGGAGGAGAGTATCTTGTATAGATGGAAGAAAACATATCCTTACCTCACATGTAGATATAGATGATAATGCTTGGATTCATCGACAAATTTGTGATCAGTTGTATAATGATTTAAATAGGTAAAAACTTTTTAAAAAATAGATATAATTAACTGAATGCATAATTAAATTTTGGGGTAGTACAAGCGTTCTTACAATTATCTTAACTAGTCACAAACAAACTATTTATAGTATACAAAGTGGGTTCCTGTCAGGGAAATGTGGATTTACAACGTTAGGAAAGTTAATGGGAAAAAGCCGAATTCCAAGCCGTTTCTCTCGAATTGTATTGTATCCCCGTATGATGCATGATTTCTTTTTAACTTTTTAGGGAAACGTTTAACTTGCTGCATATCCTATGAATTTGAAAGATTTAACATGTTTATTCCCCCCTTTTTGACTACAAAAAACCCCTTCATTCACACGAAAAAGACTGCATGTTTTTGGCAATTTTTTCATGTTAATGAAGGGGTGTTCCCATTCAAAATTTAATTGCGAAATATATGTGCTTTGTCGGTATTATAACAAGATCTGATTGTTCAATAAAATTTTCAAAATTACTTAACTGTCGTTAAAGTGCTGGCAATTTTTTAGTCTTGTTTTTTATTAAAGAAATCTTGGATGATTTTTTGCCCCATCATACTCTCAGTCTTATTCTGCTTATTAGCTAATTCTGATAGTTGTTCATGATAAACCTTAGGAAGAACAACTACAACACGTTTATCAAAGCTAATCACCTGTAACGTATTGTCTAAATGCTTAATTTCACCGTTATGTGTATAATCATTTAATTCTAAGAGTCTTTGAATATGCTCTGATTCTGCAGATACCTTCCAGTCGTTCATTTTTAGTCGCCCATTGATACTTTCATCAGTTAATAATAACTGTGCATTTTCAATACCAAATACATTATAAATAGCATCTACATATAGATAAGCGTTTTTTTCATTCTTTGGTATCGAAAAATTAACATACATTGTGGATCGAACAGTTGGCTTATGTATGTCGTATAATGGTTTAGAATTGTTTAGATTCTCAAATGGTAAAAATCCAGTCTCTGTGTAGAATCCCCAACGTTTTCCTTCAATCATAACGCGGTATTTTCTTCCGTTTCCATCAACAAATGGTTGTAATAGCGCGATATTCAATTTACTATTATAGAAATTTTTTTTAGTTCTGAAATGTACAAAAGTATTTTCTAAAATAAGTTGGTCCAGTGTTTCTTTTATTTCAGGTGAAATGAGATAAGTTTGTCGCAATCCATGTGTGCCTTTAGGAATTTCAATATCATTTTCTGCAATTATTCTTTTTAAAAGCTCTGGACTAACTTTCTTTTCCTCAGCATAGGAATTTAAACTCATTTGGTTACTTGTATCAGTCATTTTAGCTTTTAAATCGGAAACACTTTCAGCTGTAAAAAGACGTTGGCCATTAATTGCAAATTTAAAATTAGGTTGTTCAATTTCTTCAAGAAGTCCTTTTTGAATGTATTTGTATACGGTAGACTCAGCGACGCTTAAGGTCTCAGCGACTTCCTTCATAGTTAGACCCTCTTCTAATTCCTTCTCTTTATTGTGCATCACATTCATTCCTTTCAAAATTAAACAACTATAAACCTTACTTAGGTTTTATAGTTAAAAAAATTACTAACTAAGCTTTCTATATCTTCTTCTAAATAGTACACTTGGGAAGGCTTTGTTCGATTATGAAAATATTGTTTTAGAAAAGCATCGTTGATAGTATTAGAGCTCCAATGAACATAATCTTTATTGCCATTATTCCATACTGTCATTGAAATACATGTAGTATTAGTGGCCGCTTCTACTACCATCCAATTTTCATATACACTTCGAACGCAAATTTTTAGATTATCTGTTTTAACCCTAGCTCCTTGCAATAATGGTATCACATGATTGTTTAATAATGTATCCTCATATTTGGGGCAAACCTTTGTAATATGTTCTTTAATAATGTTTAAAGATGGCTGGGTATATAGTTCTTCACTAAATAGATCAATTTGCTCTATTATTTGCATGTTTACAACTCCTAATTGTTTCTTTATTTTCAATTTTCGATTTATTTAAAATAAACGGGCATGATTAAAACCTCATTCCCCCGCAAATTCTATTTTTTAAATTCGGTTACTGTAAATGTTTAATATGTTAAATCATCATCGATACCAACTCTTCTTGCTGCTCTTTCCACTGCATTTATTCTTCCCCAGGCACGTAATTTAATTGTGGTTACATCTCCTGAAGGTGAAGTAGCAATGACTGTGAATTTTCTATATCGCATAATAACTAAACCAGTAATAGAGAGTAATAGTGCAATTATTTTTAATATCATCTATCTTCACTCTCCTTTTCCAATGAGTAATATCTTCACATTGTGTAGTTATATTTAATTGCAACGTCTACGTCCAGTCTAAAAATTTCTGTACATTTCCTTCATTAAGTCCCATAAGCATTTCCTCCAATATAATTAAGCCCTGTACACATTGATTCTAGTAGATATTGGTAATATAATACTAAAAATCATTACAGTGCGTCGAAATGGTAATTTATAGATATTTTATTAAAAAATGTTAAATATATAGACTTTTTGAAATATTATGGTAATCTGGAAATGTATTATCATATAAAGGAGGAAATGGAATGATGAAAAACAAGAAAATATTTGCTGTAATTTTTACTTTAACAATGTTTTTTCTAGTGAATGTCAGTACTTCTAGTGCAAGTGAAGTGGTTTTAAACGAAACAGAGATTGAAAAATTAAGAAAAAATTACACATCATTGGGTATTGATGAAGTAACAGGAGAAAAATTAATTCAAAAAGTATTAAATGGGGAATTATTAGATTCACAAAATCCTGACAAAATTAAAGAGAAAGAACTTAATTTTCTTCCGAATAGTGAAACAAATATCATAGAATTTGACGATGGTTCGAGAATTTCTTTGCAAATGGTGGAAGAAGAGGCAACTTCGATTTCATCTTTTGGGTATACTGAGGTACCTACAAGTAGAAGTTGTACAGGTGGTTCTGGATATAACTATTGTACTGTTACAGTAAAATATAATGATATGGTATGGGATATTTCTTATAAAACAACAGTGACTCGTATACAGGGTGGGCAAACGTTAATAACAGCTCCTGAAGACTTATATGTTGATATGGTATTATATAGTTGGGAGACTTTGGAAAGTAAGGTTACTAATGAATGGTCAACAAATTCTACACCAGCAAGAGCCGTTTGGAAATTCAAGGCAACTCAAAGAACTGGTCTATACACAATAACTAGAGATCTTGCGGTCTATGCAGATAATTCTAGTGTATATGCTAGACTTGAATGGCAATAATATTTTGAAAATATTAGAAATTTACTTGCCCTATTCCCATGCGGAGTAGGGCTTATTTTAGTATTTTAAACATGGCCTATTTCCTTCTAACCCCGTTCAATATAGGACGGGGTTAAAAATATAGTTGTATATTTTTTTATTTAAGAAACTTCACGTTAATCGTTTAAAAATCTAAGTTTTATTCAACAATCGCGCCCGATTGCGGTATAGTTAAGCAATATTTTCACCAAAACTTTAAGTAATGAACAAGCGTGTTAATTCCTACAAATTTTACAGACATAATTGTAATTATAACTATAATACTTAATACTACCCCAGTAGCCTTTTTACCGGAATTAGCCATGTTATCACCATTCCTTAAATCATATTTCTTCGTCAAACGATAAATTTACTGGCTCGTCCAGCAGTTCACCATGCACCTCTAAATTAGTTGTTGGAATATTCTCATTTACTTCTTCAAAAGTGAATTGATCTGCCCATACAGTTCCTTGTCCAGACAGAATGATACCAAACGAAATAACAGCACTTTGGGTTGGAACATCTAAAATAATAGAATAATGGTTCCATTTTGTTGTTCCTTTAATGGGGCGATTACTCATATTATCAAATTGAAGAACATCTTCCATTGTGTCGTCTACTCGCATCCACATCCCAGCGTACGTATCTACCTCTTCCGTACGGATGAAACAAGAGAGTCTAATACGTTTTCCAACAAACTGATTAGCCTTAAATGTTTGCATCATGGTAGCGAATTCAGTTGAATCTAACACTGTTTTGGATTTTAAATAACCTGATGCTTTCCCATGATGAACAACTTCATGGTCAATTCCCATTTCGTAATTAAATGGATTTGATCCACTTAAAAACCAACCTTTCACCTTTATATCCATATTTGTTTCCTCCTTAATTTTAATCACGTCTGACATCATTCTGCGATATTTGCCAGGTGGTAGTTTATAAATCTCTTTAAATGCTCTAGTAAATGATTCTTGTGATTCAAACTGATAGTATAAAGCGATATCAAGAATGCGTTCACTTGTGTAAAGCAAGACAGAAGAAGCATTAGCCAATCTTCTTAACCGAATATATTCAGTTACCGTCATACCAACCGTGGATTGGAATATTCGATGAAAGTGATACTTTGAAAAATTTGATTGTGCTGCAATATTTTCCAATGTAAGTGGTTCATGTAGGTTTTCTTCCACATACAAAATAATTTTCTTAATTATAATTTCATGGTTATACAACGAAGGCACCTCCTTTAAATATAGGATATCAAGGTTCTTGATTCGTTTTTTGATATATCTTGCGAAGTAATCGCTGCATCCTAAAAATCATTAAAAAGAGGTTGATAACCTGTAATATCAACCTCTTTTTATATCTGCAACAATATGGCCCTTTAGCTGAAGAAGACACAATCCCTTTTCTAGAATTGCGCCCTTTAATTAAATAACTAACAAATAGCATTATTCCTAGCATCACTTTCTTAAACTAAAGCATCCATTACTTTAAGTGCACTTTTTCACAATCTTTAAATAAGCAATGTCATTTACTTAAATATTTTTTATTTTATTTATTCTTTGTCCAAGCAAAACTTTATTCAAGAAGAATGACTTCATCACCCACATGAATTTCGCCCGTTTTTATAACAGAAGCATATACGCCAAAATAATTGCTTCTTTCTTTTACAACTGTTTTTAGCAAAGTCGCATCTCTTTCTGCACTTTCAGGATTAACGGTAATAATCATACATCTTTCACAATGCCTTTTTAATTCTATTTCAACTTTTTTCCCTATCCTAACTCTTTTGCCAAGCCATTGTTCTTCTATAAAGGGGATTTTATCTTTTAATGATATAAATAAATTAGGGCGAAAACGTCTATAATCAATCTCTGATTTTCCCCATATTTCTTTCAATTTATCTAATGAAGCGTCAGTAACAAGTTGAATGTGTTCTTCTTCAATTGCTCCTAAAGGTACGTGAGTAGGGGGATATGTAACAAGAGAAATTTTCCGTTTCGATTTGTGCTCAATTTCATTAGTTAATTCTTCATCCCCCCAATTAAAAGTCTTACCTTCAGGTGTCAATATTTCAACTTTGGGATATCCATCCACCGACTCTTTACCTACGAATCTTGCTTTATATCGAACCATTTCTGGAAACTGTGTTATTGTTAAAAACTTTCCAGGGCGTGTTTCATCTAAAAAAGCATGACTACGGTCTCCGTACAAGCCATATTCCATTAATCTTGTTTTCTGTACGCTCTCTCCATAAAATGATTTTACAGGATGACGAACAATCTCCTTGATTTGACCGATTAGCATTAAATTCCCCTCCTGTTTTTTGTCTACTTTTTCATACATTGTTCAATTATTCTGCCCTTAGTTTAAGTGTATCCCTTCACAATATCCATTAGCGTTACTAAAGAATCTGGCTCTATTATTGAATAGTTAAGGTGCTACAAGTTCCACTTTAATTCTATTTGGGTCTTCAAAGTAAACGGCATAATGATCATCTCCCCCAGCAAATAGATGCTGGTCGGTATAAAGAACATTAATTCCTTTATCTTTTAATTTCTTTGTCATATCATCGACGTGTTTGCGTGAAACTGCGTGAAATGCTAAATGATTTAACCCTACTCGACATCTATAATATGGAACGTCCAGAAACCGTTTTTCTGTTTGTACAAAAACAATATAGGTATCTCCTACATTAAAAAGCGATTTAATGGAGGAATAAACCAGTAATCCCTCAGCCAATTTCATGGATATTGGGACAACCCCTTAATCCTTTAACCGATAGAAAACCTGTTTAATTTTGCCTCAGTGCCAAGTATGGCAGTATTAAGCTCATTCCCTCGGCTATCTTGTCCCCTTCTGAAATAGAGACTGCGTAAAAAATTCTTGCTGTTCACGCGAGCAATTACCTGACTGCGACTTTTCGGAAAATAGCAGCATTGCGCTAAGCAGCTAATCCAATCAGCAATTTCTTGATGTGGAAGTAACTCTTTGTCAATCATCGTATCCACGATATTGACCAACCGCTCATCATCCTCATCACTAAAAATATGTATTCCATTATGTAGCATGCCAGAAATAGCGACAAGAACCTCACGTAGCATTGCAACGCTGCTCTCCTCGCACTGCACCAACTCAACAAAAACATCTGCACCGTGAGACGCGCTGTGAGCCCATCCTCCTACTGAAAGGTAACCCCGCAGATCCTTCTCCTCATTGTAATAACGGAGCATTGCTTGCATTAATTGCTCAATTTCTTCTTGATTTAAAAATGGATTCTGTCTGTGGCGTTGTATAATCAAAGCGATAGGCAAGGCAGAAAACGTCCTTGTAAAAACTGACTGATCCTCCTCGCTGCCAATATTATAGAACAAATGGTTCTCATCAGTCAGAACAGTTAAGAGACTACGCAACTCCTCTTCACTGAACCTATTCTCTTCCTTAATCCACATATAAAACATCGGATAAATCAAGTTATCCCGCAATTCTGGCTGAGGATCGCCGATATATTGAAGTAACAAAGGTAAGAAATCTTGATGCTGCTCACCTTCGCCTAACTGATACTCATTCTCCTCAATTCTTTGCAAATCCTCCATAAGTTTCAACCTTATATCGCTCACTTTCCCATCTCCTTTAACATTAATAAAATCTCTTCTATTACAATATCAGGCTCATCATGATGTATATAATGTCCACTACGACTAGCAATCCGGAACTTACTTGACGTTGACAGCCATTGGAATTCTGCTTGTAGACTTTGTTCAATTCCTAATATTTCTTGTGAGGGCCATCCATCTTCATTATTATCGGGTAAACCTCTTGTAATAATTGAGAGAGGGATGTCACTTTGTTTTGAATAATCAACAATTTGCTTATAACTCTGTATTTTATCAATTTTCTCACTATTCAACATAGGATTCTTGAAATATTCCCTATTTCCTGCAAGTAGATTTTCTGGTAGAACCTTTTCATAGGCAAGTTCTTTATATTCCGGTGCAGCGTCAACCAAAACCATACCACAGATGTCCAGCGGATAAAGACTGGTATACAATCTGGCGACCAATCCACCAAAGGAATGACCTACTAATATATAAGGCTTCTCCACGTCAAGCGCTTGCACCAATTCGGAGAGCTCCTCAACAAGATCACAGCAAGTTCGCGGGACAGCTACGTCTTGACTCCTGCCAATACCCGCCCTGTCATAGGACAAGGTTGACGTTTCATCCGATATTCGGTCTTGGACCTTTTTCCATGTTTCATGGCCATCGCCTAACCCTGCAATAAAGATTACGCAGGGTGTATTTTTACGATATTTATTGAACAGTATACGCCTATCATAGAAATTGATTATCTTTTTATGTTGTATCGTCACTTTTAATCACCTAATTAAATTATAAGCTTTACATTAATTATTTCTACAATATAATAAAAGGGCCGTTTATGCAACTCAGTAATAATTTGCCAAAGTCCTCCGTTAGTTAAAGTGAGATCTTCACAATCTTACTCTATATTTCAACAATAATATCCAATTAAACGAAAACGTTCCTCAACAATCTGGCCCTATAACAAAAAAACACCCATTTCTATATAAGTCTTAATTGGATGTGGATGTATACTCTTTTTTTATACCAGCTCGATTAGATATGCGCTTGATAATATATCTTAAATTAGCAATGCCCATCCTCCTTTTTGGCCTTCTGTCCGTAATAAACAAACAAGGTTCCTTATCCTCTCGTTCATCTAAATACCTTTTTAACCAAATGGAACAGCGGGTATTAAAGTACACTTCCTTTTTCTTCTGATACTTTCGGAAACCGAAATCCATTTTCATAAAGAATTTCATGTTTGGGCTGCCTTGAAGAGCGTAGTATGTTTCGGTACCTTTTGCATCAGTATTTGATACGGGATTAACATGGATACTACGAAGATCTCACCATAATTAGCATGTATAAAGTCAACTCTACCTGATAAAAGTTTGAAGGATTCTTCTTATTTACCAGGATAGTAATGGTAATTTTAATTTCGGGAAAAACCATATATTTAAATTTTGTTAAAAACAATTCGTTGGGAATATTCTATAAATCTTTTTGCGGCTGGTGACGCTTTTTTTATTGAAGGTATTGCAATTCCTAAATTTCGTAAACAAGGCGGCTCCAAATTTAGAGTTTGAATTTTGCAGTGTTTATATCCCTCTAAAACTAATTTAGGTAAGACACTTATACCTAAACCTCGTTCAACCATAGAAATTATTGTGTAATCATCTGTAGATGTAAACTTCACATTAGGTTTTAGTTTATGTTTTTCAAAAAATCCATGAACTTCATAATCAAAATTACTGGGTAATTGTATAAATGGATAGTTCATAAAATCAGAATGATAAAAAACATCTTTTTTATGATTTATATTATCTTTTGGTAATACTGCCATCAAACAGTCCTCTTTTAATGGAAACCAGTCCATATCTGTATTAGAAGGACGAATACAAAAACCAAAATCAATTTTTCCTTCCTCTAGCAATTTTAATATCTCTTGATTTCCTCCTTCTTTTAAGGTTATACGTATATTTGGATAATCATGTTGAAAATCTTTAATTATTAATGGTAGCCAGTTAACAGACATACTAGTTAAAGTGCCTATGCAGATATATCCAACCTGCATTCCGCTAATCGATGAACTCACCTGGGAAAGTTGCTCCTCCCATTTTACGAGTTCCCGAAGAATTGGAATAATTCTCTTTCCAGCTTCAGTAGGAATAACACCTGTACGGTGGCGAAACAGTATGTTAAATCCCATTTCTTTTTCTAGATTTCTTATCATGTGACTAACTCCTGATTGTGTGTAACCTAATTCTTCACCAGCTTTAGTTAAGCTTCCACAATCAATCGCTCGAAGTAATACTTTGTATTTCTTTGTATCTATCTGAATCCTCTCCCTACATGAGAAATCGTCATGTCTCTTATGAAATAATGTCGTTTTTCAAATACCTTTCTATTTTGTATTATAAAATTAATATTTACTGTTAATTTTAAGTAACATTAATTGATAAAACAATATGGAGGATGGAGATATGAGTCAAAATCAACAACTAGTATACAATATATTAGATGAAAAGGGGATTTCTTATAAAATTTCAAATCATGCTGCGGTACACACAATCAATGACATGAATAATTTACAAATTGAAGGAATAAGTCAAATTGTAAAAAATCTATTTCTCCGTGATGATAAAAAGAAGCGTTATTTTTTAGTAACAGTAGAAAAAGACAGGAGAATAAATTTGAAAGATTTACAAAATCAATTACAAAGCCGTCCCCTTAGTTTCGCATCAGAAAATGACTTACAGAAATATCTAGGACTAAAAAAAGGATCGGTCACCCCTTTTGGGATTTTTCATGATACATCTAATATTGTAGAAGTAATATTTGATAAAAAACTTGCAAAATTCCAGACTATTGGGATTCATCCAAATGAAAACACAGCTACTGTTTGGATTCAATTAAAAGACTTAGTGTCAGTAATCCAAGATTATAGTAATAAAATCTCATACATTGAGCTTGGTGACTAGATATGATTTTAACAGGAGTTATTGTAAATTCTTTAAGTGTGTTATTTGGAAGTCTTATAGGGAGCCTATTTAAAAAAGGGATTTCAAAAAAAATGAGTAACACCTTAATGTCTGGTTTAGGGTATTGTGTTTTGTATATTGGAATTAGTGGTTTAAAGACTGGTAGTGATATTTTAGTAATTATTTTATCCATAAGTATTGGAGCAATAATAGGTGAATTTTTAGATATTGACAAAAGATTTAATCAAATAGCAATTATAATTGAAGAAACAATCAATAATAAAAATCATAAAATAGCCCAAGGATTTATGAATAGCACAATCTTTGTTTGTGTTGGAGCAATGTCTATAGTTGGATCTATGGAAAGTGGAATGCAGGGGAACTTTGATACCTTTTACGCAAAATCTTTAATTGATGGAGTGGTCGTTTTTGTAATGGCAACCACTTTAGGAATAGGCTGCTGTTTTTCTGCAGTTATTGCTTTTATCTATCAATCAGTTCTCACATTATCGGCAAATGTTATTTCACAATTTTTAGAAGTCACCATAATTAACGATATTTCCTGCATTGGTTCAATTCTAATAATAGGTATTTCATTAAATATGCTTCAAATAACAAATGTGAAAATAGCGAATTTTATCATAGCACCTTTTTTGCCCATTTTAATTTATAATACTATTGATTTCTTTTAGGTAGAGAATCCACAACTTTATAGAAAATTTTATTCAAAATCATTAGTAATCTTAATCCTTTTTATATCGGCCTTCGTTTCATTCCGAATCTATTTGTAGCAAAGATAAGTTTATTTTTTATATTTTGGTGGGTTTATATTCCCTGTTTTTATGAGCTCCTTGCAGAGTTTAACAACAACAGCTCGTGGTACGGCTTCCGCCTTGGCCAACGCTACTATGTATGGTGGTACAACACTTGGTGGAGTCATTAACATAAATTTATGATTTACGTCATAATGCGTTATTTGATTAAAGGCTTACTTTTTAAGTATAATCTTGCCTAAAATAAAATTAAGTATATGTGATTTTAAGTATATCTTCGCCAATTTCTTAACGATATTATTGCCAATACAGTAATAGCAACTCATTCAAGCTACTCGGTTTTAATACCCAATGTATTTAAAATTGTTATATTAATTTCAATTGAATTTATCTATAACTTTTGGCATATGTATGATTAACGTTCTGCAATAGACAACTAGTAGCTCGCATAGCAGCTGTTGGCATTATAATTTATTCCACCATTTTTCCGCATTTGATCTTCAGGTTTTGATCTTAGATTTTCGGTTCGTTCAGTATGAGTGGTCGATAAATCAAATATCAAAAATTTAACAGTTTTAGAACTTGTGTACAGCTGGTGGTTATTGGGCAATTTAATACCACAGTGACACCTTGAAAGCGTTCTAGGGCTTCTGTGGTAGCCTATTGGTGCTGTCGCATTAAATGTTATTTAAGCTTTTTCCATGTAGCTATAATTCGATTAGCTAAAGGCTTCACAGCAAATAAAAAGAGGCTGGGACATAACTAGCTTCAATTAGTGAGAAATCCGAATTTGAATGAATTCAAATTCGGATTTCTCTATTTTTTATGTTGTCTCCATATAGCTTTTAGCTAATGGCTGTGAATTTTCTTAAATTCACAGCCATTAATGCGAGGCCCATCTCGTTTTCAACCTTCGATTTCCCTCGTACAGAAAATCGAGTGAAACGCAAATTAGCCTTCAAGAATCCAAAAACTGGTTCC